>Ga0247740_1000674_pt1 | contig 15581 bp, 14 predicted proteins | sample UWRJL148409B2_FD_180942 | JGI IMG/M metagenome (GOLD analysis project Ga0247740, IMG submission 180942) | Plant litter microbial communities from Arlington Agricultural Research Station in Wisconsin, United States - UWRJ-L148-409B-2 | ecosystem: Environmental > Terrestrial > Plant litter >...
TGCGTCCCCGATCGCCGAGGCCGCCGGCCGCATCACCATCGAGGACTCGGACCGCAGCCGCAAGCTGATTCTGACGCCCGACAATGGTGACGAGCCCGTTGCTTACCCGGTTCTGCGCCGCGCGACCCTCCTCGTTGAGGACGGCCAGCACGTAGAGCTCGGACAGCAGCTGCACATCGGTAACCTCGACCCGAAGGAAGTTCTTCGCGTCAAGGGCGTGCGTGCGGTTCAGCTGCACCTCGTCGACGGTGTCCAGGGCGTCTACCGCTCGCAGGGTGTTCCGATTCACGACAAGCACATCGAAGTCATCGTTCGCCAGATGCTCCGTAAGGTGACCGTGGTTGACCACGGTGACACCGGACTCCTGCCGGGTGAGCTCGTCGACCGCTTGAAGTACAACGAGCTCAACCGCGCTGTACTCACCGAGGGCAAGCAGACCGCTTCGGCCCGCCAGGAAGTCCTTGGTATCACCAAGGCCTCCCTCGCGACCGAGTCGTGGCTGTCGGCCGCTTCCTTCCAGGAGACGACCCGCGTTCTCACGCAGGCCGCCATGGAGGGCAAGAGCGACCCGCTCATGGGCCTCAAGGAGAACGTCATCATCGGAAAGCTCATCCCGGCCGGCACGGGTCTCCCGCGCTACCGCGATGTGTCTGTCGAGGCGACGGAAGAAGCCAAGGCCGAGCGCTACCCGAACCGCATCTTCACGGATGACTCGGTATTCAGCGAGGCAGACCTGAGCTTTGTCGACTTCGACACGTTCTCGTCTGACGACTACACGCCTGGTACGTACAACTAAGCGGTAGCCCCGCAACCACAACGGGCTCTCCACCTCCGGGTGGGGAGCCCGTCGTGGTTTAAGCGTTGAGGCCCGCTCGCGTTGCTAGGCTGTGGTGCTTCTACCGATCGGAGTCACCGTGGCCGTACACACGCGAGCGCTTGCGGCGTTTGCCGTGGCGCTTCTCGGCGCAGCTGGGCTCACCGGGTGCGGCAACGCGAACGCAGCGAGCGGTGCCGGCGCCGAGTTCGAAGCGCACATGCTCGGGCGGCCCGGGGTAATCGATGTGTACGCGGGCGGCACGAACAACCTGCCGTTCGTCGGCAACGTATCGGGCAGCGTCGAGTTGAGCGACGACGTCACCGACGACCAGATCGAGGCCGTCGTCGACCGGGCGGGCGAGTACTTCGCCGAGCACGACAGCGATCGGGTCAACTGGTCCGGTATTGACGTGAGCGTCGGATTCTTCTCGCTGCGCGTCGAGAAGACCAAGACAGTCAACGACGACCTGCGCGTCCTATTGCGCGAGGTGCGCGCCGACCCCCTGTACGTCGGCGCAGACGTCGGAACCGCGTGGTGCGATTTCGCACTAGCGACCGCACCCTCTGCCGAGGCGCTCGTTGTGGGGCTCGATGCCTCGGTCGGCCTGCTCGCGACCAATCCGCCGGCCGGTGGAGACGTGACGGTCGGTTTCGCGTCGGAACCTGGTGGCTTCCCGGAGTACCAGCTGACCCAGCGTGACGGTGCCGGACGCCCCGACGCGGCCATCGCCGCGCTCGAGGCGCTGTGGGCAATTGCGCCTCCGGTAACGGCGCTGGCCGACAACGACAGCTTCGCGGTGACCCTCGCCGACGAGGCAGCCGTGCCCGCCGCACTGGCGGTCGTAACCGGGATCCTCGCGGGCAGCGCCGTGACCGAGGTCACCGTCGAGGGTCCGTAGAGCGCCTGCCCCGCATCATCCGCGACCCCCGCTAAGGGGTATGGCTAACGCTTGATCCAGCGGTTACGTTTGCATCCTGATCTCATGATGTCGCCTGGGGGGCCGACGGCATCACTACTTTCCTGTGAGGAGATGCAATGGCAACCCTCACCGAAATTCTGATTCTGCGTGGCGTAGTTCCCATCGAAAACCTGGACTCGATCTCGGGCGCCTGGGGTGAAGACGAAGACGCCGTGAAGGCGCTCGTCGAAAAAGGCATGGTCACCGAGGTGCAGGTCGCCTCGGCCAGGGCCGCTCAGGCCGAGCTGCCGTTCGTCGAACTGATGGAATTTCCCGTCGACCGCACGGCGGTCGCTCTCGTTCCCGCGGCGATGTGCCGCCGCTACCAGATTTTGCCGGTCGGTATCGTCGGCGACATCCTGACCCTCGCCATGGTCGACCCGGGCGATGTCTTCGCGATCGACGATGTGCGGGCCGCGGCTCGCATGCAGATCCGTCCGGTTGTGGCGGCGCCGAGCGACCTGCGCCAGGCGATCGACCGCTACCACCGCGCCGACGGCGAGCTGAGCGACCTCACCAGCGCCCTCGAAGAGGAGAGCACGACCGACGTCGTCATGGCGGGCGACAGCGACTCGACCGAAGACGACGCCCCGATTGTGCGGTTCGTGAACCTGCTCATCAGTCAGGGCATCCAAGACAAGGCCTCCGACATCCACATCGAGCCGGGCGAGCGAGAGGTGCACGTTCGCTACCGCATCGACGGCGTGCTGCACCAGATGCAGTCGGCACCGAAGGCGATCCAGAACGGCGTGATCAGCCGGCTCAAGATCATGAGCGAAATCGACATCGCCGAGCGCCGCAAGCCGCAGGACGGCCGCATGTCGGTCACCCACGGCGGCCGCAAGATCGACCTGCGCGTCGCGACCCTCCCCACCGTCTGGGGCGAGAAGGTCGTTATGCGAATCCTCGACACCTCGTCGACGACGGTCTCGATGGACAACCTGGCGCTGCTGCCCCGCAACTTCGCCGCCTACAAGTCGTCGTACACGAAGCCATACGGCATGATCCTCGTCACGGGCCCCACCGGCTCGGGCAAGTCGACCACGCTGTACACGACGCTCGGCGCGGTCGCCCGCCCCGAGATCAACGTCATCACCGTCGAAGACCCGGTGGAGTACCGCATGCCGGGCATCAACCAGGTGCAGGTGAACACCAAGGCCGGGCTCACATTCGCGTCGGCGCTGCGCTCGATTCTGCGCTCCGACCCCGACGTCGTGCTCATCGGCGAGATCCGCGACCACGAGACCGCGCAGATCGCGATCGAGGCCTCGCTCACCGGCCACCTCGTGCTCTCGACCCTCCACACCAACGACGCCCCGAGCGCGATCACCCGCCTCACCGAGATGGACATCGAGCCGTTCCTAGTCGGGTCCGCCCTCGACTGCGTCGTCGCCCAGCGTCTCGCGCGCCGCCTCTGCGACCGCTGCAAGCAGGCCTACGTGCACGACCCCGAGCAGCTGGCCGCGCTGCGGTTCGCGTTCGACCCGAACCGTCCGCCGCCCACGCTCTACCGTCCGATCGGCTGCACGAACTGCTCGAACACGGGATACCGCGGACGCATCGGACTGCACGAGGTGATGATGGTCACCGAGCAGATCGAGCGCCTCGCCGTCGCGCGCGCCTCGAGCGCCGAGATCGGCAAGGTCGCTATGGAGCAGGGCCTCATCCCCCTGCGTTGGGACGGCTGGGCGAAGGTGCAGATGGGCCTGACCAGTGTCGAAGAGATTATGAGAGTGGTTGTATGACCCCGCCCGCAGAGTTCCCGTACGACGCTTCCGACCCGCAGCTGCCGCCGCCTCCGCCCTCGTACCTCAACGCGCCGCCGCCCAGCGTGCCGCCCGGGGGATTCGCCGACTACTCGTCTGCGCCCCCGCCGCCCCCGCCCTCGGCGTTCGACCCCTCGGCCTTCCCGCCGCCGTTCGACCCCAGCGCGTTCCCGCCCCCGGGTGGCCACCGCCAGACCTACCAGGCCCCGGATGCGCCCGCGGCCGTACCCCCGGTCTACGACTCCGGCTTCGACCCGTCGATGTTCGCGGCACCCACCACCTCCTACGACACGGCCTTCGACCCGTCGGCGTTCGCGGCGCCCGCCTACGATCCGCCGTCGTACGACGCGGGATTCGACCCCTCGGCCTTTGCTGCGCCGTCGCCGTTCGACGCATCCGCGTTCGAAAGCGGGGCGGATGACACGATCCCGACGTTCGACACAGGGGCGTTCGACACAACGGCGTTCGACGCCCCGCTGTTCGACACGGGAGCCTTCGATGCGCCGCCGGTCTCTACCGCCACCCCGCCCGTCTGGGAGGCGCCGATTCCCGAGGCCGTTACTCCGGCGCCGGCGCCGACGTATGAGCCACCGGTCGCCAAGCCCGTCGCAGCGCCGGCGTTCGAGGCGCCCGTCGCCCCCGTGGCCGAGCCCGTCGCCTTTGAGCCGACCGTCGCGCCCGCGCCGGCGCAGCCGCCCGCTTTCGTCGCGCCGGCGGAGTCTGTCGCGCCGCCCGTCGTTTCCCCACCTGCGCCCGAACTCACCAGCCGCCGCGCGCAGCGCGAGCGCGCGCAGGCAGCAGGGGTCGAATTCGCGCTGACTACCGGTCCGGTCGATGTCACCCCGTCTGCGGTCGACGCGCCCGTCGTGCAGCCCCCGATTGCCGTCGCTGAGCCCGAGTCCTCCGCCCCTCCACTGGGCCAGGCCGGCAGCGACCCCGATCTTGTCGCCGCGCTCAACGCCGTCGTGCAGTTGCGCGCGTCCGACCTCCACGTGGGTGTGAACGCGGCGCCGATGATCCGCATCGATGGCGGACTGCGCCCGATCGACGGCCTCGAGGCGTGGGACGCGGAGAAGGTCAGAACCGCGCTGCACAGCATCATGACGCCCGAGCACCGCGACATCTTCGCGACCGCGCTCGAGCTCGACTTCGCGTACACGCTCTCGGAGACCTCGCGTTTCCGCGTCAACATCTACCAGCAGCGCGGCGCGCTCGGGGCGGCGTTCCGTCTGATCCCGACGGAGATCAAGCAGCTGGCGGCGCTCGGCATCCCCGAGAAGATCGGCAAGTTCTCCCAGCTGCCTCGAGGTCTCGTTCTCGTCACCGGGCCGACAGGTTCGGGAAAGTCAACGACTCTGGCCGCGCTGATCGACCTCGTGAACCAGACCCGCGCCGATCACATCGTGACGGTAGAGGACCCGATCGAGTTCATGCACCAGAACAAGATGTCGCTCGTCAACCAGCGCGAGGTCGGACACGACACCCACAGCTTCAACAACGCGCTCAAGCACGTGTTGCGTCAGGACCCCGACGTCATTCTGATCGGCGAGCTTCGCGACCTGGAGACGATCTCGGTGGCGCTGACGGCGGCAGAGACCGGTCACTTGGTCTTCGCCACGCTGCACACGCAGGACGCCGCGCAGACGATCGACCGAATCATCGACGTGTTCCCACCGCACCAGCAGGGGCAGGTGCGTGCACAGCTCGCAGCGACGCTGCAGGGCGTCGTGTGTCAGACCCTTGTGAAGAAGGTCGGCGGTAGCGGGCGCGCCGTGGCCACTGAGGTACTGATCACCACGCCGGCGATCTCGAACCTCATCCGCGAGGGCAAGACATACCAGATTCACTCGTCGATGCAGGCCGGTCGTGAACTAGGAATGCACACAATGGATCAGCATCTCGCTGACCTGGTGAACGCCGGTGTCATCAGTCACCAGTCGGCGCACGAGAAGGCCCACGACCTCGAAGACATCAAGCAACTGATCCGCCGCGCCGGCTCGGGCGGCGGTGTCGAGGGCGCGGGTGCACCACCTAAGAATCCCGGCGTCAACTTCGGCGACGCCTTTTCCCCGCAGGGAGCATAGACAATGGCAGCAGCCACCCGTACCTTCGCCTACACCGCCCGCGACGCCGGCGGAAAGGTCGTAAAGGGCAAAGTCGACGCTTCGAGCGAGGCCGCTGTCGTAACCAAGCTGCGCACGATGGGTGTTGCTCCGATCAGCGTGGATGAATCCCTCGGCGGCACCGGGCTGAGCAGGGAAATAAGTTTCGCGAGCCTGACGAAGAAGAACGTTGGCCTCAAAGATCTCGCGGTTATGAGCCGGCAGATGGCCACGATGATCGGTGCGGGTCTTTCGCTGATCCGAACGCTCAACATCCTCGCCGACCAGACCGAGAACAAAGAATTGGCTCGGGTTCTGGCTCTGCTTCGAAACGATGTCGAGAACGGCCTGTCGCTGTCCGATGGCATGCTCAAGCACCCGGTCGTCTTCCCGCCGCTGATGATTCACCTCGTTCGCGCTGGTGAGACGGGCGGATTCCTCGATACGTCGCTCGAGGGTGCGGCAGACAACTTCGAGGCCGACGTGAAGCTGCGTGACACGATCAAGTCGGCCCTCACCTACCCGGTGATCGTCTTGATCATGGCCGTCGTTGCCGTCATCGGAATGCTGATTTTCATCGTTCCGGTTTTCGAGAACATGTTCGCCGGCCTCGGAGGCGAGCTGCCTCTGCCTACGCAGATTCTCGTGGTGATCTCGCGGAACATGATCTGGGCTGTGCCGCTACTCGTCGTTTCGGCGGTCGCGTTCTCTGTGTGGTGGCGTGCAAATAAACACACTGAACAGGTTCGGAGCTTCGTCGACCCGTTGAAGCTGAAGCTTCCTGTTTTCGGCGCGTTGTTCACAAAAGTCGCTGTTGCCCGATTCGCCCGCAACTTTTCGACAATGATGGGCGCCGGTGTGCCCATCCTGCAGGCTCTCGGTATCGTCGGCGAGACGTCGGGCAACTATGTCATCGAAACGGCGCTCAAGAAGGTCCAGGAGTCGGTGAGGCAGGGAAAGAGCGTGTCTGGCCCCCTCGCCTTGGAACCGGTCTTCCCGAGCATGGTCGTACAGATGATCGCCGTCGGCGAAGACTCCGGCTCGATGGAGATCATGCTCGACAAGATCGCGGATTTCTACGAGGCCGAAGTCGACACGACGACGAAGGCTCTCACGTCGCTTATCGAGCCTCTGATGATCGCATTTATCGGCATCGTTATCGGCGGCATGATCGTCGCCCTGTACCTGCCTGTTTTCACGATCTTCGATCAGATCAAGTAGATCTATTTACCCCCTTGTACTGGGGTAACGCGTCTACCCAAGTGCCCCCTTTTGAGGGATATGCAGGGTTTTTGACCTCGACCACTATGTACCCGGGGGTCATAGTTTTATGGGGGCCACCTGTCCGTAATCACTCATCCGACAGGAAGAATTTCACATGTTCATTCGAATCAATGAGGCCATCGAGGCCAGCCGCCTGAAGCGCGAAGAGGGAGAGAAGGGCTTCACGCTCATCGAGCTGCTCGTCGTCGTTCTAATCATCGGCGTGCTGTCGGCGATCGCCATTCCGATTTTCCTCAACCAGCAAAAAAGCGCCAAGGTTGGTGCAGTCGAATCTGACTTGAGCAGCGCGAAGACCGCACTCGTGGCAACGCTCGTGGATCCGCCGGCAGGTTTCGCCTTCCCGACTGGCGCGATTGGGGACACGACGCTGGCAGGATTCAGCAAGTCCAACGACGTCACCCTCACCTTCGCAGCAGGTAGTGGCTTGACTGGTTTCTGCATCGATGGGGCTTACACGGGCCTCGGGGATGCCGCAGACCAGCGCCACGTACGCGATACCGGAGGCGTCAAGAACGGTACCTGCGCAACCCCCATCCCGTAACTAGATGGTTTAGCCAGTGGGGCGTCGCACGAGCGACGCCCCACTCTCAGCTACAGCCAAGTGGAGATCGGGGGAGACGATGAGCACTGAAGCGAAAAACGAGCGAACCGCTCTCGTCGATGACGAGTCCGGGTTCGGCCTGGTCGAGATCGTCGTGTCGATGTTCCTGCTTGCCCTGCTCGCCATCTCATTCCTTCCCCTTCTCATCACGTCGCTCAAGGTCACGGTGTCGAACACGACTCTCGCCACGGCGACCCAACTCGTCAACCAAGACCTCGAGGTCGCCCGATCGATGGCGGTCACTACGCCCTATTGCTCGGTTCTCAAGACTTTCGCGACGGCAGCGCCACTAGCCACCGTCAGCGATCCGCGCGGCGTCGTTATGCAGCCTCATCGCGAGCTCGTCCTGAGTGGCGCAACCGATTCGTCCGGCTGCCCGGTGGCACAGACCAGCCCCGCGCGTGCCGCGTACCCCGGCACCGTCGCCCTGCGCTCTTGGGTCACCGTCAGTGGCAAGACCATCGCCGAGGCGACGACGCTTATTTTCGTCGAACGGGCAGCGCCGTGAGCGGTCGCTGGTGGCGGATCGGAACTTCCGACGACGGTGAAGCCGAATCCGGTATCACCATGGTCGAGTTGCTCATCTACAGCGTTTTGGCCATCGTGGTGCTCGGTATCGTCGGCAACATTCTGATTCAGTCGCTCGGTGTGGATAAGTCGGTACGCAATCGGAGCGAAGCGACGAGAATTGGGCAGCTCGTCGCGACCGCAGTGCAGAGCGACGTTCGCAACTCCACCGAGGTGACATGGACGAGCACAGCTGCCGGCGAACTGCTCACCATGACGACCAAGAACGCTGCGGGGGCGATCTCCTGCAAGTACGACGCCTGGTACTACTCAAACGCGAGCGGTTCGATCCGCAAGAAGACCTCGACGGCGGCCGTAACGGCACCGACCGCCGCTCAGCTCGAGACCTGGACACTGATCGGCGACCAGATTGGCCGGGACGGCAGCAACAGCGTGTTCACCCGTTCGGGTCTCAATGTCGATCTGCGGTTCCTCGCTCTCGCTGGAAATGCGGACCCCGTACTCATCAAGACGACCGTGGTGAGCCGCGGCACAACTTTGGAGGCCAGCCAGTGTTCCTGAAACTCGGCTCCCGCACAGCCAACGGCGAACGGGGCAGCGCGATGATAGCCGTCGTCGGCCTGATGGGCATCACCGTCGTAATCGGAATCTCCGTCGCCAGCGCGAGCATAAATGCTCTTTCCTTCACCAGCGCCACGCGAGCCGGTGTTCAGTCGCAGGCAGCCGCTGAAGCCGGAATCGATTACACCGTGGGCGCCCTCAAGTCGACGATGGCTTGCGCGCCCTCATACACGAGCCCTGTTGGTTCGCCAGCGTTCACCACCACCGTCTCCTACGCGACGACGGCGACGATCCCCAGTGCCGCGACCGGGTGGACGCCCGGGTGCCCGCCCAACTCGGCAAAGTTCGTAAAGATCGAATCGCAAGGCACAGCATCTGCGAAGGGCGTGGCCGGCGCCACCGTCGGCAACAAGAACAAGGTCGAGGCGATTTTCAACTTCGTGAGTGCAGCCGCACCGATTGCCTCGAGCGGTGCCGCCGCTTACTCGTATTCCACGGGCGTGTTGAACAACCTCACCCTGCTCGACGGTGGCAACCTCAACGCAGATGTTCGAATCAAGACCGGCAGCGTCGACTGCCAAAGCAACACGGTCATCAACGGCAATGTCAGATTGGCGAATGGGTCGTTCCAGTCCTCAGGTAGTTGCCGTGTGACCGGCAGCGTCGCAGCCTCCCAGTACGTCGCTGTAAACGGCGGGAGCTCGATCGGCGGCGATGTAACAGCTGGGGGAGCCTCGTTGTACACGAACAGCGCCGCGGTCACGGTCGTGGGCACGGGCAATCAGAGCGGCGGCGGGGGCAAAGCTGTCGGCGGTAACGTTTTCGCTGGCGGACCCGTCTACACCAGCGGTGTGATCACCGGCAACGTAACAGCGACTCCGCTTCCAGGCGGCGCTATCGGCGTGAAATCAACGATCACGCCCAGCAGCACGCGCATTGGCGGATACCTCGCAGCAGCAGGCGAGCTCGAGAGCTGGGCGAGCCGCTGCGTGGCTCCGCGTAACACTTGGGACGCTGCGGGAAACGCCTGCGCGATCAAACAGAACGGCGACGTCACGGGCGCGGTTTCGTACAACGTGTCCGGGCTCACGGCACCTGCCGCTCCGAGTGTTCCGGACTGGGTGGACTACAACTTCAATCCTGCGGAATGGACCGCCCTCGGCTACAACGTGGTCACCTGGCCCGGCACGAATGACTACTGCCGCATCGATAACCGAACGAACGTCTTCCCGGCGGTGACGGCGCTCAGCGCCTACACGACTCCGACGGTCATCGACGCTCGCGCATGCACCGCATACGGCCTCGATTTCTCACAGAGCAGTGCTCTCAACCTCACGCTCAAGACCGATATCGCGTTCATCGCGCCGAAGATCGATGTCGGCAAAGTGATCGCAAATTCGAACAACGCAACACAGCGCAAGATGTGGTTCATCGTTCCCGACGCGACGGCGAACACGCTGCCAACGCCGACAGCGGCGAACTGTGGAGTCGACATCAAGAACGACACGCGTATTGGCACTACGGTGTCCGCGTTCGTCTACACGCCGTGCAAGATTTCCAACTCCGCGGCAGTGTGGAGCGGGCAGATGTACGGAGGAACTGTGACCTTCGATAGCAATATCCAGCTCACATTCCAGCCCGTCGGTCTCCCGAATGTCAACCTCGACGGCGGCGTCGTTGTGACCCCCACGCCCGGCTCGCCGGGCGGGCTCGGTAGCCGGGTCTCGATCCGCGATATCGCGGCGACATCATAGCCATGCCGTTTATTGTTGCCATCGCGGGATTATTGGGGCTGCTCGTCGGCTCGTTCCTCAACGTGGTCATCTATCGTGTGCCGCTCAAACGGTCGATCGTGAATCCGCCGAGCGCATGTCCCGACTGTGGTCACCGTCTGGCTTGGTACGAAAACGTTCCGATTCTCTCCTGGGTGGTTTTGCGCGCTAAGTGCCGCGAGTGCAAAGAGCCGATCTCGGTCCGCTATCCGCTCGTCGAAGTCTCAACAGGCCTCTTCTTCGCGCTGATCACATGGTTCGTCCTTTCAACGTTCGAACAGGGTCCGGCTGATGCGGCGGTGTTCGTTGCGCTCGTCGCCCTTCTCTATCTGGCCGCCGTCAGTGTCGCATTGACCGGTATCGATGTGGATACCCGTACCCTCCCCAACGTGATCGTGCTTCCGTCGTACGTCGTTGTGATCGTCCTGCTCGGAGCCGCGAGCCTGCTATCCGGCGACATCGGCGCGCTTGCCCGAGGTCTCATCGGAATGGTCGCCCTTTTCGCTCTCTACTACGCCATGGCGCTCGTCTACCGCGGCGGTATGGGGTTCGGCGACGTGAAGCTCGCGGGTGTCCTCGGATTCGTTCTCGCGTGGTCGGGGTGGGACGTGTTCGCCGTCGGCGCGTTCGCGCCGTTCTTGCTTGGCGGCATTTTCGGCATCGCGCTCATCGCATTTACAAAGGCCGGCCGTAAGACCAGGGTGCCGTTCGGGCCGTGGATGCTGGCTGGCGCTTGGGTGGGGATCTTCACTGGCGCCGTTGTCGCGCGCGCCTATCTATCGTTCGTTGGCTTGGCGTGACATTTTTCAATAGCAGTACAAGGGGGAAGGCATAATGAGCAAAGGAACAGTGGGGCTCGATATCGGGCTCGACACTATCCGCGCTGTGGAAGTCGAGAATGGGGAAAAGTCCCGGCCGACCGTCGTGCGCTTTTTTGAGGTATCCCTTCCCGACGGTGCGGTGCGTAGCGGGGAAGTGCGTGAGGTGAACACGGTTGCCGCCGCGATCAGACGTCTGTGGTCGGCCGGCGGATTCAAGAGCAAGCAGGTCGTTCTCGGTATCGGAAACCAGCGCGTGCTGGCACGCGATCTGACGGTGCCCAAAGCTTCGATCACACAGATCCGTGAATCGCTTCCCTTTCAGGTGCAGGACATGTTGCCCGTGCCGGTCTCTGAGGCGCTCCTCGACTTCTACCCGATATCCGAGAGTGAAAGTGATCATGGGCCGGTTGTAAACGGCCTTCTGATTGCCGCCATCAAAGAATCGGTCGGGGCAAACGTGGATGCGACTCGGCAGGCAGGGTTGGTCCCCGTCAACGTCGACCTGATTCCTTTTGCAATCAGCCGCGCTCTTGTGCGAGGCGAATACATGAACACGACAGTCGCGCTCGTCGATGTAGGTGCGAACACCACCCACGTTGTCGCGGTCGCGAAGGGTGTGCCGCAGTTCGTCCGAATGATCCCGGCGGGTGGTTCGGACATCACGCGGACTCTGTCGAACCGGCTCGAAATCGCTCCTGAGCAGGCCGAAGCAGCAAAGAGGGTACGCGGGCTGAGTGGTGCTCCAGCATCTTCCGAGGCAGAACGAGTGGTTGCCGAAGTTGTGAACCACGCCACGGGCGAGCTGCTGAACAGCCTCCGCAATACGCTCAACTACTTCAATAACACCAGACCGCACGACCCCGTGCAGGCAATCATCCTCACCGGGGGCGGCGCTCAGCTGGCAGGCTTCGCAGCGGCTCTCGGCGAGAGCATGCGCATCTCTGTCATCGCGGCGGATGCGTTTGCCTCGGTCGATGTCGCGAAGTCCGCGAACAAGGGCGGTGCATCCGATACCCGCAGTATGACCGTGGCGCTCGGACTCGCATTGGGCGGTGCAGCATGAGCCGCGCGTCGTCTGCCCAGTCCCGTCTCGTGATCGGCGGCGTACCTCGGGCCGATCTCCTTCCGCCCGAGATCAAGAATGAAGCCAAGTCTCGCGGCCAGCGTCGACTTATCGTCGGTGTTGTGATCCTCGTCGTCGCCGTTGTCACCGCGGGTTATGTCGGAGCCAGCTTCCTAGCGATTACCGCATCTGACCAGATGGTCGCAGCGAACAACCGCACGAACGATATTTTGGCCGAGCAGTCCAACTATGTGGCTATCAGGCAGTTCAGCGACCAGGTAGAGATTGCTGAAGCGGCGCGGTCGGTTGGTGTTTCGACTGAGATCGACTGGGGCACGTATCTGCCGGAGGTCACGTCACGTTTGTCCGCAGAAGCGACTATCGATAATTTCACCGTCGTGTCGGCGACACCTACGGTCGCGCTTCCACAAGACGCCGGCCCGTTCGCGGCTCCGAGCCTCGCGGAGCTCAGTTTCACCGTATCGAGCACGGGATTCCCCGACGTGGCAACATGGCTCGATTCGCTCACCTCCATTCCGGGCTTCGTCGACGCGATCCCGAGCACAATTGCGCTCGAGTCGGGCAAGTATTCCGTGAACTTCATGGTGCGCGTCAACGAAGGCGCCCTTTCCAACAGATTCTCCGAAACCGAGGCCACCGAATGACCGCCAACAGAACCTGGATTGGAGCGGCAATCCTGATCTCGCTGATCGCCCTTCTCGCGGGATGGTTCCTCGGAATCTCGCCTCAGCTAGCAGAAGCCGCTAAGTCGACGGTGAAGACAGTTGAGATCGACGCGCTCAACGAGGTCCACGAAGCCGAGCTGGCCGTCATGAAAGAGCAGTTCGGGGCCGTCGCCGAAACCGAGGCACAGCTGGTCGCGTTGCGCTCGGCCCTGCCCCCGGTCGCCGCGTACCCGGACTTCGTGCGCCAGGTCTATGCCGCGGCCGGTGCCACTGGGGTCTCCGTGAGCAACTTCACGGCGGCCGCGGCCGTGCGGTACTCGCCGTTGGCCGTCGAGGTTCCGGTGGTAACCGACGAGGAAGCAACGGAAGATGCGCCGGTCGCCGCGGTCACTACGTTGCCCTCACCTGCACTGACGGCGGCTAGTCCTCTAGTGACGCCGGAGAACTTCATCGTCATCCCCGTGACGATCCAGGTGGACGGTGGTTTCGAAGGCTTCCGTGCATTCACGGCAGCACTTCAGTCAGGGACTCGCCTGTTTCTTGTCACCGGACTCACGTCGGTAGCAGATACGGCAGCTCCGGCGAAGGGCGCGGCGACGTCGTATCACTCCACTATTACGGGCAACATCTACGTGCTCGCCGATCCCACCGTAAATCGAACGGCGTCGGAGCCCTCGATCGGGATCCCCGAGACTGAAATTGCGGAGGCGCCGGCCGCCGATCTGGCGCCGACCCCCACGGAAACCCCGGCCCCCGAGCAGACGCCGACGCCCACCGGCACTCCGACGCCGTAACCGTAGCCGCCCTGCCCCCGGGTCCGCCATCGCGGCGGCCCCGGGGCATCCGCATTCCCTACACCACCGGCTAGCCTCTGCCGGGCCTCTGACATCCGTTGGTAGAGTGACACGACCAATTTGGACGGCCGCTCGGCCTGTTAGAGGAGTACTTCGATGGCTGACAAGACCGACGAGCCGAACACCCCCACCGGCGAGAGCCCCGTCTACGACAGCCTGCGCGACGGCGGCGAGCCCGTCGTGGCGACCGTCGACGAGAGCGAGACCGACGAGGCCTACACGCCCCCGGTCGAGCAGGAGGAGATCGTCGTCGAGGAGTCCGAGTCGGTGCAGTACCCCGACGAAGAGCCCGTGCGCGACACCGCGGCCTACGAGACCCCTCTCGTGCAGGCGGCCCCGGTGCAGGAGGCCCCCGCCCCCGACAACTCGCGCTACGTGCCCCCGGTCGCCACGGCCACCGCGGCAGCCGCGGCCACGTCTGCCCAGCAGCAGCCCAACGTCGTCTACGTCAACACGCCCCACGCCCCCGAAGAGAAGAGCAACCGCGGCTTCGGCGCGCTGATCTCCATCCTCTCGACCGTCGCGTTCTTGGTCGTTCTCGCCATCGTCATGGTCGTCATCTACAGCTCGCGCTCCGGTGCGCTGTACATCGACTTCCTCGCGCAGACCGCGTTCTACGTGCCGGCGCTGTTCTTCCTCGTCGGCTCGCTGGTTCTGAACCTGCTGCTGAACCGTGCCGGCTGGTGGGCGCACGTCGTCGGCAGCCTGTTCGTCGCGCTGTTCGTCTACTTCGGCACCATCGCGACCGTGCTGATCGTCAACGGCGTCGTGCTGCTGACCCCCGACCAGGCGGCCGAGCAGTTCCGACTCGGAACGGTCAGCCCCTTCACCATCGCCGCGGCCCTCGTCGCGCGCGAGATCGTGATCTGGGCCGGCGCCATCGTCGCCAGCCGCGGACGCAAGGTCAAGGCGCGCAACGCCGAGGCCCTCGAGACATTCCAGCGCGAGCAGGCCCAGACGCGCGGGTACTGAGCCAACCGTGGCTGACGACCGCCAGCTTCCGCCGCCGCCCGACCCGCGCATGCTGCCGGTGCTGGCAGCGGTCACCTACGCGGCGGCCGTCATCGCGCTGTGGGGGTTCGTCGGCCTCGCTCTGAACGTCGACCCGATCGCCCAACGCGACGCCGGTCCGCTGCTCGGGCCGGCGATGGTGCTCGGCGGCGTCGTCGTCACGCTCGTCGCGTTGCTGAAGGTGCGGACGCGCTCGTCGCCCACCGTCGCCGGGCTCGCCGCCGCGGCATCCGTCTATGTGGTCATGTTGGCAATCGGGGCCGTCGGATACGCCTTGATAAGGGCGGATGTCTCGTGGCTCGTGCTCTTCGTCGGGGCGTATGCGCTCAGCCCGTTCGTGCTCGGCGCCGCGGTGCTGAGCGGCCTGGTCGTCGTGGGCGTGTGGGCGGTCACGCGGGCGTAGGTTTGCACCCTCCCTCGCAGGCTCGGTCGGCGCTGGGGTCGCGAAATCGCTGGCGCGATTTCCATAGCTCCACCGCGCGAATCCATTTGACCGCCAGCCCCACCGGGGATAGTATTTTGCAGGTGTGCGCTTTGTCGTGCGCTCCTGTGTGCCCTCGTGGCGACGCATGAGTCGCGAACACCGCATATTCAGGGTGTGATCTCACGATCGCCCCCCACGGCATACCTGGCATCTGCCGGGTCCAGATGAACTCGAGATGAACTGCAAGGTTCTCTCGAATGCTAACCATCATGCAACTGTCACCGTGCAGTTATTACAAGGAGTTACTTAGTGCCCACTATTCAGCAGCTGGTC
>Ga0247740_1000675_pt1 | contig 15567 bp, 12 predicted proteins | sample UWRJL148409B2_FD_180942 | JGI IMG/M metagenome (GOLD analysis project Ga0247740, IMG submission 180942) | Plant litter microbial communities from Arlington Agricultural Research Station in Wisconsin, United States - UWRJ-L148-409B-2 | ecosystem: Environmental > Terrestrial > Plant litter >...
ACACCATGGCCGTCTCTATTCCCCCAGGAGGAACCTTCTTCGACACGCTGAAGCGGAGCTTCATCGACGTGCCCGTCGCTGGGGACGACAAGATTTCCACGAACGAGTTTCTGGAGGCAGTCGAGGGAGTTCTGGGGCTTTTCGGTGGGTTTACGCCTGCGGTGCGGACGCGCGCATGTGGCGTTGGGAACGGGGAGGCTGACTTCTAGGTGTAGATGTGCTAGGCTCGGCGGCTTTCAAGCCGGTAAAGAACGATATGGCGGGAAACATCAAGGTATGGAGTTACCATTGAGGATGGAAGAGAATAATTGAGAGGAAGTGCTGATGATTGGCACAGAAAATTCGCGACCGCCAGCTCGCTGCCCCGACGCTCTCGGAGACACTCCAGGACCTCGTGCTCAATGAGCTGAAGGAGAAGAAGCACACCGCAACAGAAGGACTCCTATGGCTGACGCGGTACGTCCTCCATCTTCCCCCCACCGCCATCCCCATTCCCCGCTTCTCGAGAACCCTCTACTAACCCATCCTCCCACAGCGGCCTCGACTTCACCGCCCAAGGCCTCCGCCACAACCTCTCCAACCCCGCCAAAGAGCTCTCCGACTCCTTCCGCGACGCCTACGGCCACACGCTCAAGCCGCACCACTCGTTCGTCGTCAAGCCGCTATTCAGCGCCGCTATGAGCGCGACCCCGTATCGCAAGGACTTTTATGCGAAGTTGGGGGCTGATGAGGCGAAGGTCGGGGCGGAGTTGGAGAAGTGGTTGGCTAGCTTGGAGAAGGTGGTGGCAATTTTGAGGTCATTCACTACGTCTAGGGAGGCTAAGTGGTAGATGTGTGGGGTGGTGGAATGAGTTGGGGGCAGGATGAATAAGTGAGGGCAGGCATAGCACAGGGACAGACATAGCATGGGACTGGATTAAGCAAGCGATTAACGATATGTGTCATCGAAGCGGACCGTTCACACACTGGTTTCGAAAACATTGCCATACTCCCAGTCTACATACCACATGCGACGGTATCCTCGCATACTCACACCAATGCAGGGACCAATTGCCAGCTTCAACTCCATCATTCCTCTTCCTCCTCCACGACTATCGCCAGCTTCCTTGCACTTATTTTGGCTCTGTCGATCTTCCATCCTGTCCGATGCGCAAGAGTTGAGCGATGTACAGTACGTTCTGTGATTCTTCCCCCGTGCTCTAGCGACATGGATAAGTCACCCACGATTTTCCGATTCGTCTCTGCCGCGGGAGCATCATTAGCATGTTGAGGATTTGGGATTTTCCCTGCGGCGTTGGAATGTCGTTGCGGGATAGAGTGGTTGGTAGGTTTTGGATTGGGGCTGCTGAAATATTTAAGCGTTCGATATAACATGTATGATGTGATGAATAGCATGGGTATGATTGCTATGGCGATGGGCATTGTTGGGAGTTGGTGGTGCTGGTGGGTTGGTGGGTTGGGGATGGTATGTGATGTTGTGTGGTGGGAAGTTGGGTGGGAAGGAGGTGGTTTGGACGAGAGCTGGGGTTTTGACGGGAGATGGGGTTGTGTTTGTATTTGTTTGATAGTGAGAGATGTTTGTGTGCTTGTGGCATGACGATTGCAAGCGTGGGACGTTTTGTTGATGCGTAGGGTCTGGATTTAGGGGGAATGTTTGGCGATTGGATGGGAGGGAGGTGCATCGTTCTGGTGATGAGGTGTGAATTCTGGATTTAGGAGGGTTGCTTTGACTTGTTACGAGGTTTGGAGAGTTCATCTCATGGCTTCTAGACTCGGGAGAGGCTGAAGTTTGGGCTGGGTCGCCTTTGTCGCATTGCGACGAATTTAGGACCACCGAGGTACGAGCATGAACACTCGTTGGTGCTCTGGTGCATTGCCTGGGATTTTTGGCATACTAGATAACCTCCACCGGCCACGCCATTAATCCGCATTCTCGATCATGATCTTCCTACCAATGCTCAATTATTTCAACTTCGCTCCACCCGATCCATACGTTCCTCGCCATTCCATTATTATCCCTATGGACATAATGTAGTTAAAGCAGAACCATAGAGTACAGACCAGGCCTATGTTTTGTTCACATGTACAGCTCGAAAGGCAATTTGCGCAATCGTTGTTATTTCGTCGAAGTAGGATGGTCATACTTGAAATTTATTGAATTATCTGGAAAGCGTGTGTCAACCTGATGTATTCGGTCATTGACGCTCTACAAACTTCGCTGAAGCTCTATGCGTAATACAAATGCCGAGCGAACTCGTTGGTTCCCCATCGCCATGCTATCCGTAGAGTGTTGTTTCGCATTCTCAGAAATGAGACAACATATATCGCGCAGAATCTTCATATCACCATGCCAGCTGCAACACGTTCATGCGCTGATCCCAAGTTCCACGCCTACCCAACGAAACCCAAAGTACGCGTGGAAAACAGCCACTCCCACGAATGCGAACGCATCCAGAGCATAGAAGAAGAGGAAGGCTACCCATATGGAGTACGATAGTATTTGTAACGTGTTGAAGCTCTCGAAGTCGGATTCTTCCGCTGAAAAGAGTCAGTGAGGACAATTCAAACGAACATGGGAATTACTACCGGTAATGTTGTGCTTCGTGAGCCGGTTTCGCTTCGAAGAGAGCCACCACGTCATTATGTGAAGATGTTTCGGGGTGTAGGGGGTCAATCGGGGGGCGATTAGTTGAGAGATTGAAGGATAATCTGGCCACTGGGTCGAGGGATGGTATGAGAGTTTCTCATATAGTGGCCGGTTGATGTGCTCGTATAAGAAGAGTGAAAGTCGCGTCGTGTGAAGTCATGAATTTTGTCGCAAGGTGAATAGGGGACGCGGGCAACCTAACTTTGAACAGTGATGCTGCGCCCGTGAAGGGCGCCGAACAAAGGTTCACCGATGGGCCAAAATCTGATTTTACATAGTGGCCAGTTTGTAATTATCGCAAGATGCCATCGCCGCAATACAATCAAATTAACCCAATTCTAGTAGCGGCTCTCCGTTAGGAACCCACCTATTGAGAAGACATGTCTGCCATTACCTTAGATTTTGGTCTCATGCCAGTCACTTGCTTGTATTCGTGCCTTTTCGAAATGACTTTCTATTTCCCGCACAACCTATAGACGCGTCAAGATATCCGGTTGATTCTTCGCGGCCGAAATTGCGAATCGCATGCGCCACTTCATGTCTGGGTCTTCTCTTTTACTTTCACATGCTTGACTTCTCTTGCGCCTCCCTCAAGATCGGGGATTTGAATACCATTAATAACATGCTTAAATGCTTCACCCATACCACGTTGGTCATTATTGATACGCTCTCTCTCGACACATGGTTTACAAGTTGTTGTGCGTGTGATGTAACTTGGCTAGTCGGTGGATGGTGTTGGTCTCTGCCATCAATGTGAACGCTTCACCGGCAATGAAATCGGCGAGAAGTGTATTCGTAATTTCGCCTGAACTTTGGTCGGTAGCGTCGCTAGCGTTTTTCGTTGTTCCGAGTGTTGGCTCGGGAGATTAGTTGATCTTCACGTCAGTAGGCCAGATGTTTGGTCGCTGTACCTAAAGTTAGAGGTTATGGAGATAGCTTAGGCGACAGGATCAAGGAGGACTCCTTCGAAGAATAGAAGTAGCAAATATTCTTCATGTAATTACAAGAAACGAAATGATGAAGAGTGGCGATGAGGTTGATGTCTTTGTAAAGAGTGTAGTACCTAAGGGCGTCGTCTTTTGAGAAGGTTCTTGCGTGCGCGCATTTAAGCAACGTTGAGACCGTGTCATTTGATCATTCGCATCATGCCGTGACTTGAAAGACACAAGCATCCTACAGAAACCCATACTAAGAAGTCCTGCTTAATTGGACACGCCTACATTGAACGAACTCACGTACGAGAGATTCGAGGAGATGCAATTTCGATCTCGGACAATTTTTTGGCCACGTAAGTAAGCTACCATCCACACTCCTAATTTAATTACAGCCAGATTGCATGTTGTATGCCATATTGTTTGATGTCGTCCTAGCCCAAGCTCTAGATATCGCGGTACAAGTCCAAGACATTTTTAGTCCGGGATCGTTGGACTTAGAGACTTGGGACAACTCTATATAATTCTGTTATAATTTGACATTGGGGGTGAGAACTTCCACGAACGGTATCGACGCAGTGTAGGCGCGGGCATGTTCGATTCGTGACGTATTTTCGCGAGGCGGTCGGGCGCCGCTGCTATTATCGAACGCCGTCAAGCCGCAAGGCCGTCTAGATAATACTTGAATATTGCGCAATAGCCAAGTTGGGAGAGGTTCGAAAATATGCTGAAAGTGACGGAGGAAGTGACGCAAACATTCCACGTGGGGGGCCGGATGTTTTGCTGCTTATTCCCCCGATCCGGGATTCTAGAGTTTCCCAGTAGTTAACGCGGTGCAATGTCAGACCGATTCCCCAATAGATTCCTGCTTACCAGTCTCACCGAGGCGTTCGGCAATGCACAACGTGCAGTCGAGGGGCGAATGGAAACGAACTTTTGGGTTTGTGTTGCTACGGGTTGGAGTTAGAGGCACGCGCTCCGACGGCCGGGTTGAGCGTTGATGACATCCGAACATTCAACACTAGTCTAATACCTCGATGCGCTCCACCGGATGAAGGAAATGGGACAATTTTGACCCATAGATTTCGATGTCAATTTTATACCGCCCAATTCCTTGCACCATGGGCGAGGCTCGCGGTGGTATATTTACCTGCCCATCCACCCGTGAACACTGCTATCAAGCAAACCTTCCTACGAAACACTCGCGCAAACAATAGCAACATCCGAAAATGGCTCCCGAAAATCATGCCGCATACTTGGTCAACAAGCAGAACAAACCGCTCGAGGTGCGCTCGGCGCCATATACGAAGCCCGCCGCCAACGAGATTGTCATCAGAGCACACGCCGTCGCTATCAACCCAATCGACCCAATCGTGCAAGTTACAGCGAAAGTAGCTTTCGGTTACGTCGATAACTTACACGTGCTCGGGCACGATGTAGCCGGCGAAGTCGTTGAAGTCGGCACCGGTTCAGACGCTAGTCTCTTCAAACTAGGCGACCGGGTGGTAGGCCATGCTGTTAGCTTCGACAAGCGAAGTAAAGGCGCGTCTGAGGGAGCTTTCCAAGAATATGTAGTGCTGCGGTGCAGCCTCGTTGCGAGATTACCGGAGAGTCTGTCTTATGAGCGGGCATGCGTCATTCCTCTCGGTCTGTCCACAGCGGGTTCTGCTCTCTTCCAGAAAGATATGCTTGCTCTCGCACACCCACGCGCATCGGCCATCACTGCGCAGAACGAGATGTTAATTGTCTAGGGCGGCTCCACCAGCGTCGGGAGCAACGCCATCCAACTCGCGCGAGCCGCCGGATACGATGTCATCACCACCACTTCGCCCAAGAACTTCGCGTACGCCAAAACACTAGGAGCTTCGCAAGTCTTCGACTACAACGACGAAGCAACACCAACAAAAATCATCGAATACCTCAAAGGCAAGAAATGCGCTGGCGCAGTGGCCACCGGCAATGGCTCAATCGAAGCATGCATCGACATTGTCGCCGCCTCCGATGGAAAAAAGTTTGTGGCCCAAATAACCGTCCCACTCGACGTGGTCAAATCGATGCCCGGCATACTGAGTATGGTCAATGTGATGGTTCTCTGGAAGGGGAAGATGATGGTAAAGTCAATGGTCAAGGGTGTTTCGACCAATATGGTCAACGGTACTGATGTCATGGCGAACGAGGTTGGGAAAGCTTGCTATACGAACTTTCTTGAGCAGGCTTTGGCAAGTGGACGGTTTGTGCCGAAGCCAGATCCGCATGTTATTGGGCATGGGTTGGAGGAGGTGCAGAGGGCGTTTGATTACTATCGCGAGAATACGATTTCGACAAGTAAGCTTGTAGTTACTTTGTAGATGGCGAGGGGAGTCGATTCGTTCATTTGTTGGATATTGTTACTCAGCGGTGTTTTAGGCGACGGCTCGGAAGATACCACGATTCATATTTCAATCAATACCACTACTTTCAGTTAAAAGAAGCTCTTGACTCCTGCGTACCGCGTAGGGGTCACCGGCCGCGTCTATTAACAAAGGTACATCGAACTCGTGGGACCGGGAATTCAGAACTCGACTGAATTTGGGCGATAGCCCTGCACCAATAACCTGATTTTACTTGAACTATGACTGCTAGTGTTGATGTTCATTCTCCGCATCGTGAACTATGACTGCTAGTGTTGATGTTTATTCTCCGCATCGTGGACTTTGGTCTTCTCGGTAGAATATCGAATGCTGCTGAAAAGCCGTAGTCACATCTAAGCTGCCCGGTATCAAGCCCACCTCCTCATTTCCTCATTCCGCACCCTGTTTGTTTCTTGCTTTCGCTTTCGGTCTTGCTCGTCAAATGCGCGCATGACCAGCCAATCAGTATTGGGTGAATTGTTGGCGGCTTGCGGGACCAGGTCGTAGGACTGCGAGTGTCGGCGGGATTTGCCATTGTTGGTCTGGATATCTTATCGCCGGTATGGTGAAGGGCTGTGGAGAGCAGGATTAACTAAATATGCTCATTATAACCATATCTCCACTTTTATTCTTCGTTTCGTCCTAAGTCGGTCGCTGTCTGTGATGGTAAGGAGCTGTCATCCATGCTCTGGAATGTTCGCTGACGGCGTCTTGCTGCGCTAGTCGGCCATGTCTCGATCTTCGCATGAAGTCCGTGAAGGTGACGTTTCATCCTTGACCAGTGTCTGGAGTCTTAAAACGTCGGTAAAACTCTCTACTTGGGAAGTTTTCGGTGTGTAAGAGAAATTTTTGTAGGACATTGTAGCAGTGATTCTTGGTCCACGATTCATCTTCATGGTTGTGCCAGTCGTAAGAAAATCAAATCAGCCTACAGTAGTCCAAGGAAATAAGCAATATCATGATAATTTCAGTAGCTGGACCACCATTGAGTTGGATACTCGATCTCAATGGCCAACATCGGAACGTTCGGAAGAAACTTTTGGGACTGAAGATCAGAGGAGGAATGGAAGGACAACGAGAGTTACATTTGATCTAAAAGAAAAAAGAAACTCGTAAGACAAGCGAAAGTAAATAAGGGGGTACAGAGAAGAAGAGGAGGGACAAATAACTCCGATGCCTATGCCAAAACCACCAACAGGAAAATACCCCAATGCTACCCATGGATACCAGATCCTTCACTCCAACATATCGATACCCCAAAACGATGCGCGTCAACCTCAAAAGTCCTCCTCCAAACCCTCGACAATGACGGGCAACTCGAGCTTTTCATTCAACCTGGCCTTGGTCCACATCTCCTCCTCTTGCTTCTCAAAGTGCCCAATAAGCAGCATCAGTCCGTATCCGGAGCCGTAGATCGATAGGCATGCGAGCGGCAGGCGAGGTGCCATCATTTGGAGCAGGCCGTAAAGGAAGATGATGTTGATGACGAGGGCCGCAACAAAGCACACAGCGAGGGAGAGGATGCCGAACCAATCGGTGGACGAGCTGGATTTGGGAACCGGCATGGAAGCCTTAGGTTTGCTGCTGCGGAGGGACTTGAGGAGCTGCGATGCGATCGGGAAAGTGTTCATGCTGGTAGTGTTTATGAGGAACGACATTTCGAACGCGTGTATCTGTGGTGGGCTGTGCAATAATTGGATGTGGGTTTGTCTTAGCGTGACGGGGCACGTCACCGGACGGGCTAGCGTGAGTGTTTGCAGCTGATGAGCTGTGGTAAAAAGAGTGTAAAATTCTGTTGTCAAAACAATAAAGAATGAGAGAATGGGAGTAACGAAAGTAGCGTGGTTGTCAGAGAGTGCCAGGTCAGAGTATGATATATAGAGCGGAGGTGTTGTTGTCGGCGGACATTAGGCGTCAGAAGCGGGTTAAGATGACGGACCGGACTTTTCCCTTTTGGGTTGCGCGTTGGCGTCGATGCGCCGGACTTCGCAAGTCCGCTGGCACTCCGTGAGATGCGCCACGCGAGAGCGTTTCAGTCTCGCGATTATTGGCTGAAGCGGAGACCCGGAGTAGCGGAAAAGATCGAGGGAGCGTTTTATTGGTGGTCGAGAAGAAGTACTGAGCCACGGGCCGCAGCGACGATGGAGTATGTCCTACGTAGACAGGATCACGACCGCGCAATGCTCATCATGCGTGCAGATGCCGTGAGAACTCTAAATCCTTTCCTCCCCTATTGTTACATATCAGTCTAGGTGTTTCTGTTTGAAGAAGCGGATGTTTTCCTAGAAACCGAAATGGAGTCGCGACTGGGGCGATGGATTTTAGGAGCGGACTTGGCATCGACACCTGACCAATCTTCTAGACGGAATCGTCCGCCAAACTGGTGGACCTTTGGGCTGCTGTTGTGGTTCGGCTGATGCCGATCGGACCTCGCACGCCGCAAAGGAGTATGTTGATGATTGACTTTATGTGAGTCACACGAGCAATGCCTGGTACATTCCGCACATCGCACGGCGCACTCCTCCCACCAACAACTCTGATCATGGGTGGGCCGACATTTCATCATCACGAAAGTATGATCTATCCTGGACTTGCGGGGCGCGGACCGTCTTCAATTCTTCATATCCGAAGCACTAGTTGCATAAAGCGCCAGAAACTGACCAACTTCTCGCGATGTTGAGAGATAGCTAATGCTATTTGTAGCAGTGCAAGTAAAGGCCTGAAAGTACGAAGTCCGTTGGGTTGGTGGCATGAAATTTCGGCTATCTGCTATCCTAGGCCAGCCGCATCTAGGCCACCCATGTTGCACGCACTCCGCTTTCTTTAGCGTGGAGTACGATGAAACTGGGGGTTAGCAATAAGAAGTACCGGGGTATTTTTTCACAAGATTGCCCGCCTCGTAACAAGCTTACACGCGTTCACTGACCACGTCGTTGTTGGAGGTTAGCGGGAATTGCAGACTTGATCTGCTGGCTGAATCTTTCGTAGATGAATAGCCCTGCACGTAGTAGATACCACAATTTTCCCAGTCCAGCCGCTGTGACTCTAGAGCTGATGTAGTCTTGCTAACTTCAACTACGTCCTCGCGCTTTGATGAGCTAAGTTCGCTTTCTCTTAGTTTACTACATATCAAGGTACAAATTCCGTGTATTTTGCGAGGTCACGTTAATATTGGTACTGAATCTGCAATTAAGCGGGGATGTTTGGGTCTAAGGTGTTTGGGGTCTAAATATGGCGGTATTGCTTCCTTCGGCTCATCATGCAGCGCTGCATTCACTCCATAGTTCCGTAGGAAGCTCAAAGATAGAGAACTAATGATGGCTACGACAAGTAGAGCCCACCAAAAGCCTTCCGCTGCTACTGTCGGATGTTCGTTCGGGATTTGAGAGGGAAGATAGACGTGGGAGCTTTGCCGGGTTGTTTGGGGGCCAGGAAAACCATGATCAGCGCAGTGTATTTGTTTGAGGGTACCGTGGAACGGGAGCTTTGCCGTTCACTTCAGAATCGGCTGCATTGTTGGCGTTGCTTTGTTGAAGAATTGACGTGATATCCAGAGCGATTGCTGGGGCGTTTGGGATTGGGTGTTTTCTGTAGGCAAAATTATGGGCAGGGTGGAGACTGACGTTTACAAGAATCTAAACTCAAAATGCGATCCAGTAGACAATTTAAACGTCGCGAAGCTCCCAAAAATCATTGTTCAAATATATCTCTCCGCACCTCCCTCAAGATTGCTCGCTCAGGCGCAATGGGCCTCTGTCTCTCCACATCGTAGGCCTGCCGTAAGTGCGCATCCAACTCATCCATCTCGTACCAATCACCTCCCTGATAGGGTGGTGGTGGTGGACTGCGCGAGCCATCCCCATCTTGTGCTCGTAAAATTACTTCACGGCGCAGGTGTTGCTGCCAGATCCGTGTTTTGCGCATCTCGTTCAGCTGTTTCCGTGTTTTGTACCAACAATGGCCGATCATGGAGAGCGCTACGAGGAGTACGACAGCGCCCCATACTTTGCCTTGGATGACACCGTCGGAAGTGCCCGGGCAGTTGTTGGGTGCCTGACCGTCTGCCATGAAGATGATGAGAGCGTATAGATAGCTAAGGGAGTGGATGGAGGGTAAAGGAAGTTGCAAGATACTATAAGATACCATGTTGCGAGCCGTTAGTGGTTGTTGATTGCCAGAAAAAAGCGTTTGGGCGGTGTTTCGTTGCCTGGCATCTCACGTTGTTATACGGCACTAGTAACCAATGGGCCCATATGCTGCCAGCCGGCGCCAACGCTGACTCGATAGCAAGGGATTTTCTACCAGGATGTGAAGGTTCATTATACGTGTCTGGTCGATTATGAACGCTGAGTAGCATACCGGAATCGCGATCTTGCTCTTCAATGTTATCCCTTTTGCGGAGGCGACAAACCCGAGCCATTGATTTGTGTTGGATCCGGTGCAGCGAGCGTTACCTGGAACCTCGCCAGCACCCTCCAGGCATTCACCGTAATGTCGCTACAGCAGGAAGTGATCGAGGCGTCTGTCTGTCATATACAATGGTACCAATGTCGAAAGGGATGGTTACGCATCGCTAAAACCATCGTGGCACTGCGGGTTGACTGTTTGCTGATGGGACACGGGATGGTACGCGTTAGCCTCGGATAGTCACCGTCGAACCGACACGATGGGGGCAATCGCTTGTTCCCGGTTCTCGACTGTCCCATAACCGTGTTTTGTAGGCTTTGATGCGACCGCGACTTTGGTGGATTCCGTAAGAGTAAAGGCCGGAATAGATGAAGTGGCTCAGTGATGGCGGTAGAGGATCGCATGGGCGGTGCATCGCAGATTCTGGCGTAGGTGTAAAGAGAATCATCATCGTTGAGACGGAAGCACTCTTGCGAAGCTGAGCGCCTGTGTTCTACTGCAAGCGTTCCAAAGAAGCCGACTTCGTCAGCTTGTTGTTGCAGGAATGCTGAAGCGCGGACTTATGGCTACGTAACACCGCCACTAACCACATGTGTCGTGTCTCCTACAGTTGGTGAACCCCACGCTGACTGCATCTGCACCCCACTCGTTCAGCCCAGCCCACTTATGTCTGGTTGTTGCTGCACCTGCAAGCAGCTAAACGGCATGGGCTCGCTTCTCAGGCCTCCAGCCTCGTGCGGCGCTGAGCTGCCCCCTCATCCTACCCCTCTCGTCCACCAAGACGCTCAAGGCCCATCTCGAAACATACCAGATTGATGCGCGACTACGCAAGACATTATGGCGACCTGCAAATTCGAAGGAAACAACGACATGTACGGCTTGGGTATCCGACTCGGCTACTACCTGCAGTGGTATGGTGTCATACTGGCACGGTGGATCGCGCCTTCGGAAGTCAAGGCCATCGGCTTCTCCATCGATCTGTTTGTCGCAGCCACGTTCCTGGCCCTGATCATCCTCACCGCCAATGATGTCGAAAGTCTGCAGCCAGTTGAGACCTATATCGTGTTACTGCTTATGTTTGGGTCCTATCTGGTCCTCGTACCGATTTACCTGTGGCGACTGCTGACGGCATGCGACCCATACTGGGATCCGACAAGATACCCTCTCGTGAATACAGGCGCGTTGCAGGCCAATCTGAGCTTTTTACTCCTGCTTGCGGTTTTGGTGTTTCAATACTGGTTCTGGTTCGATAGGGTCCCAGATCTGGATCGCTACAGCTGTGAGCAGTATGGCTTTTTGCTCAGTCAGGTCCGCTTGAACAGCAGGGCCTCCGTTGTGCTCAACGCACTGATGTACTTTTGGCTGGGCGTAGTCTGCCTCTACCTCCTCATCTTGAAGATCTTGCACATACTCGGCTTTCCGGATCCCGGTGAGCAGCGCAAGCGTAGAGTCATCAGCCGCAGCCACAAAGAACGACATATCGAATTGCTGCAGAATTTTGACACGTGGGTCAAGCTCATCGTCGCTATTATGGTCACCCTCGCGACCGAACTTACCATTTCATGGAACAACATCGAGGGCGCAAACACACTTTCGGGTGCCGGCAACACGATTCCTTTCGTCATTGGCATTGGAGCCATGGTTCGTGTCCTGTACGTGTCCGCCTTCTACGATGATGAGGATGATGGCGATAGCTACTACAGTGGCGGATCGAGACTCGGACCGCATCGACCTGGACCCAGCCCACTGCCCGACAGGGAATTGCCCAATCTACGCTACACCCGACGGCGGCAAGAACGTGATCCGATACCAGTACGACAGTTGCCATCGAGACGTCGTCCCATCCCAATGCAACACGTGCCTGGCTCGAGTTTCAATGTCGACCCAGGTTTTGATGTTCGGCATTAAGAGAAGCAATGCGTTGGAGATCCGATGTTCCACTGTATTGAGACGACCGTACTAGAAGGCACCGTGTATGGAGTAGCAGCAATTGTACGGTGAAAAAGTGTAATGCAGTTGGATGGATCGGGTTTGCCGCTCGTATGTTGCTCTCAAATGGGCTACGATGATATCCAAAGTTGATGCAGAGTACGATGGACGTGCGAGTTCTTCTTCGTTTGTGTAAGGCAGGGAGAGCTTCTGCAGTGATGATAGGTTGAGTGCAGTGCGACTTGGTAATGCCATGTTAGGTTCTTGGAACAACTTGCAGATTCCAGCGGCCGATTGAATACGGTCTTGGTGGCACAGCCAGTCATCGCACCCTACATGCCATCCCCACCCACGAATGTCTACCGACATCACCAATCGTCAACAGTAAGCGGCATTTCACTCGGCCGCCGAAGATGTTATGTATAACTTCCACGAAATCAGGATTCGCTGCGCATATGCCAACGTAGAACGCGACATGCTGCCGCTGTAGGAGACTCGTGATGTAGATTTGGTCCTCTGCTCTCTGCGAGAGCCTGCTCTTAACGTCAAAAGGTAGTAGTAGCTGGTCGCGTTTAGGATCTGCATTGACTCGTTGTTCTAGATCCCAGAAACGATCCGCGAAGCTCTTAGGGCGAGAGGTCGAGTCTACTACCGGTATACTAGTATCTAATGCGCCGTCTATATTGGCGAATTCAATCGAGCGAATTACATCTGCGCGGTGGAATAGAGCTGCAAAAACGTCGGCTTCGAACTGGGATCCCAGATTACGTGCAAGTAATTTGTCTAAAGAGGCGAGGATAGTCGCAATATCCATCGTACTAGGTAGTAGAGCGAAAGAGTATAGGCGCTAAAGCAGTCGGTTGACAAGCCCGAGCGTAAGGGCAAAGGGCAAGCTCGGACCCCACATACCACGTGATAAGAGGAAAAACCCTCCTCAAACCCTAACAAGAGCTATTCACAGCTAATAGCCCCTTATTCGCCGCTTACTCCACTGTCCTTAATCCACTTTCACGTGGTATATACTCAACTTACCCTCGAAAATTATCATGTTCCCTCGATTCAGACCATTGGTCAATGCCACCTCGAGTATCGAATCTCACATCGTACCGACGAGTTTGGCGGCCGGCTGGCGCAATGGTAGCGCGTAGCCCTCCTAAGGCTAAGGTTGTGGGTTCGAGTCCCACGTCGGTCGTAACGACCAGGAACATACCTTTTTTTGCGGTTGTGGACGACTTTTGCTGACCCTAAATGGAGCAAGAATTTTTGGACAAAGCGGGGAAGGGCGCTTGGACCTACGGGCCCGCGGCCCGCGGTCAATTCAGTCTTGCACGACCGACAGCGGTAGAAGGGCGTCATCGCATCGCTTTATGCCATTTCTCTTTGCTTTCATACATGATGTAGTGATTACATGCATTCCTCGCGCGGTCTGTCCAGCTTCTATGTTACACTAAGCTGCTACCTCTGGTGATCAAGTACTAATTATCCCAACCAATATGCCCAATATTGAACAGACCGTGCCACGAGACGTACGCTTGATTGTTCGCAGCAGATGGCTCTATGCAGCTCCATCACGACCCTCTAGCCGCTACTCTACCCAAGCTCCCAGAGTAGCGCGACTCCTCAGATACTCGAAATTGACCGAAAGACGACAACTCTTCTTGCGACTATCTGCATTGCCTCCTCCTGCACCACCACTCACATCTGTAACAAACGTACTCCACGATGTGTGGGCTTCGACAATAGCACGATAGGCTGTCGCCACAAACATGCCGACCGTGGACTCCTCAGTCTCTTCTGCGCCGATCATCGTGTCGTCACTGCCGAACGAGGGCCTCGACTCAGCCTCTAGTCGACATTCCTGAACATTTTGGATGAGGGTGACGGGTTGTTGGACAATCTTTGGCTGAGTTGGTGGCGGAGCTCGAGGCTCGTTGTACTCCGGGAAACTGTCGACGCTGACATCCGATTCTGGCGACAGTGATGGTTGTCTGTAACTCGAAAAGACGGAATTGGTTTCAAAGTGCTCGTATACGTCCATCCCGGCGGGCTCCTTGGCAGACCGACGGCGAGAAGCAGTAGCTATCCCGCTTTGCCCGGAAGCAGTGAGCGTTTCTTGACTCCTACGCAAGCTATGTAGGAAGGAATCAATGCACTGGGGTTCGCTCCTTACGCCATCCAACTCACTGTCAAGGAGTTCATCCGTATCTGATCCCGTCACGTTCAAGTTTGCCATTAGCTTTCGAATCTCCTCTTCCTGGTCTTGACGTGCTGGTACTGGCTTGCACCTTGGCATCTCCTCCCATTTCCGGATATTCAGTGGTGCCGGCACTGCAGAGGGTGAAGCAAGTCGAAACTCAATATCGTTGCTGCTGCTCAAAGAGCGTTGGTGATCACGGTGCTGAACAGCTGTAAACTCACGCTTGCAGCGGGCACTCTCAGTCCAGTCTACGAGGAGGTCAATTGTCTTCTGCTTCGACATACAGACCCCGTGGGTGAACATGAACTGGTCCATCCTCAAGCGTACTAACGGCGCAGGTATAAATGCGTATTCTTGTACATCCTCGAACCACGGACTATTGAGGACGTATTGCACCTGCAAGAGGCTTTGAAAGTCCCTATCCAGCTCTTGCCTGACTGGCAGATCTCCGTGCGTCGTCACACTCAGCAAAGCGTAGCTCCACGCGCGGAGTGTAGCTGCAAATTGTCTGGTCCCTTCATCATTCGCGTCGAGGCGGAACAGTTCCCAGAGGCCGAGGAGAATGCTGGTTGAAGAGATGGCAGTAACTAGGAAACTTTCAGCATTCTGCAGCCACAACTCTCGCACACGAAAGCCTTGTGATAGCAGCGTGTAATCGGTTGCGACCTCGAGAAAGGGAAACCAACGCCGCACAATCTTCGCTTGGGTCAGCCTTGACCACGGTATGCAGAGTTTGATTGCCTCGGGTGGAATACATCCCCATGCCAGAGCTCTGCTGTTCTGCTCTTTCGTCTCCAGATCCAGTAACCTCCGGATTGCATTTTCATCCACGCAGACATCTGGACCCAGTTTCGTCACATCCGCCATACCAATCATAAACTTCGCGGAAGGAAACTTGGCCTGCAATACTGTCACGCGCGCAAATGCACCAAGCAGATCAGTGTCCAAGACGACGAACGGCGTTGACCTTAGGTCATCACTGGCCGCTTGCGCAACGAGAGCCTCCAGGAACCGTCTGTTATCGACGTTGTCGTAATGGTGGAGGGTTTGGGCTTTTGTGAGAGT
>Ga0247740_1000676_pt1 | contig 15563 bp, 13 predicted proteins | sample UWRJL148409B2_FD_180942 | JGI IMG/M metagenome (GOLD analysis project Ga0247740, IMG submission 180942) | Plant litter microbial communities from Arlington Agricultural Research Station in Wisconsin, United States - UWRJ-L148-409B-2 | ecosystem: Environmental > Terrestrial > Plant litter >...
CGAACGCGCGCGCGCGTTATACCGCGGCCTTTGCCAACTGCGGGACGAACTCGCGCCCGGGACCGATTTGCCGATCACCGCGCTCAGCGGCATGCCCGATCTAGTCACGACGCCCACCAGCGCCGATCCGGAGGGGGCGCGCGTCGCACTGAAGGCCGCTTTCGAGGCCGCGCTTGCCCGGCTCGACGAGATGCGGCAGCAGGAGGGTAAAGCCCTGAGCCGCGAGCTGCATGCGCGCCTCGACTCGGCGCGTCGTTTGCGAGCCACCGTCTCCGCCCGTGGCGGCGAAATGCTCGACGGTTATCGCACCCGCCTGCGCGAACGCTTGGAGCGACTCTTGTCAGAGTCTGGTTTACAGCTCGACCCCTGCCGCTTGGAGGCGGAAGTCGTGATCTTGGCAGATCGCAGCGATGTGACCGAGGAGCTCGTCCGGCTCGACTCTCACTTCGAGCAGTTTGCGGGCCTCCTCGCAACGGACGGCCCGGTCGGGCGCCGACTCGACTTTCTGTTGCAGGAAATCGGTCGGGAGTCGAATACCATTGGCGCGAAGAGCCAAGATGCGAAAATCTCCCATTTGGTCGTGGAGATGAAGGCAGAGCTCGAGCGGATTCGGGAGCAGGTCCAGAATGTCGAGTGAAGGTCCCCTACCGTTGATCGTCTCCTCGCCGTCGGGCGCGGGCAAGACCACGCTCACGGCTCGTTTGCTCAAGGAGATCCCGCAGCTCCGCTTCAGCGTGTCGCACACCACGCGCAAGCCGCGGCAGAACGAGCAAAACGGGCGCGAGTACCATTTCGTCGATCGCGAGCAGTTCATGCGCTTGATCGAGCAGGGCGCGTTCCTCGAGTGGGCCGAGGTGCACGGCAACTTGTACGGCACGGGTAAGGCCGAGCTCGAGCGCGCGGAGCGTCCGCGCGGCATCATCTTCGACATCGACCATCAGGGTGCGCGCCAGATCAAGAGCGCCGAGCCGGATGCGGTGGCCGTGTTCATCTTGCCGCCCAGCATGGCCATCCTCGAGCAGCGCCTGCGCGGCCGCGCGAGTGAAGACGAAGAGACGGTGCAACGCCGCTTCGGCGTGGCCCTGCGGGAGATCGAACACTATGGCCTCTTCGACTACGTGCTCGTGAACGAAGAGCTGGAAGAAGCCACGAAGCAACTCGTGTCCATCTTCCGCGCGGAGGAGTGTCGGCGGCACCGCGCCGCACGACACGCCGAGCGCCTCCTGGCCGAAGGCCGCGGTTTCGGTGGTATAAAGCCGCCTTCGCTAAAATAGAAAGCAGCAGCATGATGTCCAACAAGCCTCGCGAACAAGCGTCTCCCGTCCTGATCGTCGGATCGATGGCCTTCGATGATCTCGACTTGCCGAGCGGCAACGAGAAAGACGTGGTGGGTGGCTCGGCGACGTACGCCGCGTATTCGGCCGCGTTGTTCGCGCCGGTTCAGATCGTGGCCGTCGTGGGCGGTGATTTTCCGCAAGCCACGCTGACGGACCTCGGTCGCGTCGGCGTCGATTGCGCGGGCGTCGAAAAGGCGAGCGGCAAGACGTTTCGCTGGGCGGGCCGCTACGCCGCCAATTTGGCGAGCCGTACCACGCTCGACACGCAGCTCAACGTGTTCGCAGATTTCCAGCCCAAACTGCCGACGAACTTCACGACGACGCCGTTCGTGCTGCTGGGGAACATTCACCCCGCGCTGCAGCTCGACGTGCTCGCGCAGACGCAGAAGCCTCGCCTGGTCGCCGCTGATACGATGAATTTTTGGATCGAAGGTGAGCGCAAGGCGCTCGGCGAGGTCTTGTCCAAGATCGACCTCTTGATCATCAACGACGAAGAGCTGCGCCAGTTGGCGGAAGATCACAACGTCAAGCGCGCCGCGAAGAAGGTGCTCGGCATGGGTCCCAAGCGCCTGGTCGTGAAGCGCGGCGAGTGCGGCGCGATGCTATTCGACGACCACGGTGTGTTCTTCGCTCCGGCGTACCCGCTGGAGAACGAAGTCGATCCAACCGGCGCGGGCGACACCTTCGCCGGCGCATTGATGGGCTACCTCGCCAATGTCGGCGAGCTCGACGCGGGCGCCTTCCGTCGCGCCCTGATGATGGCCGGCTGCGTCGCTTCTTTCTGCGTGGAGGATGTGGGCACACGCCGCACCTCCGAGCTCACTCAGCCCCAGGTCGCGGCGCGCCTGGAAGAGCTGCGCAGCTTGGTCCAGTTCGGCTGAGCCGTCGCGCGTTCAGGCCGCGTGCGCGCGGCTGGAGCGCGGAGCCTCGATACGAGGCGCTTCGGCGCGGCTCTCACGGGCATCCTCGACGACGATGCCCGTGGCCGGACCGTCGTGGGCGTGGCGCTCCTCGGAGATCAGCGCGAGCAGCTCTTTTTGGCTGAATAGGCCGGTCTCCAGCAGAACCCGCATGTACCCGTCGAGGTAGCCGTGGGCGCGCGAGAGCTTCGCATAGGCGACCCCCTCGGTGCGCAAACGCAAGACGTCTCGCAACATTCCGCGGAGGTTTTCGAGCATTTCGATCTTCGACGCGCTAGCCATGTGGAAATGACTCCCTTCGGCGGCGAATTCCCAAGTCGGGTTTCGTCGGCCTGGTCATTGGGTACCTAGGAATTCGCACCACGGCCAAGTTGTCGACGGCGTTTTCCGGCATTATGCTGAACGAGTCCGACAGGAGGACCCGCAAATCGTGGGCCTCCATGACGCGACGCATCAGGAGCCAGCCATGAAACTCTCCATGTTCAAGTCCAAGATCCACCGTGCGACGGTTACGCACGCGGACTTGGCCTACGAGGGCAGCGTCACCATCGATGCTGATTTACTCGACGCGGCCGGCATCCTGCCGTTCGAGGCCGTGCATATCTGGAACGCGACCCAGGGCACCCGGCTGATGACCTATGCGTTGGAGGGGCCGCGCGGCTCCGGGGCGATCTGTGTGAACGGCGCCGCTGCGCACCTGAACAAGCCTGGGGACTTGGTGATTCTCGCGACCTTCGCGGAGATGACTCCGGAAGAAGCCCGCGCCCACAAGCCGGTCGTCGTGCGGGTGGATGCGCAGAACCGCCAGCTGTCCGATCGCAGTGAAGAAAAGCCGGGCCCGGTGCTCAATTCGCTCGGTTTTTCTTCGGCGCTGGTGTGAGCGTGGTCGAGAACTGCAACGCCGCAGCGTTGCTTGTTTGGCGTTGAGCCGAGCATTCGACTAAGAAGGGGCTGTTTCGAGCCCTGAACGATGCCCGACGTGCCGAGCCTCCCCAACGCGGTCACTACGCTTTCCGAGCACCCGCACGTCGATGCCCTCGCCGAACTCGTGCGCTCGGTCGCTTTCGACGCCGCCGCGGCTCGTCGCTCGGACTTCGCCTCGCGCTTTCACACCGCCCCGCCCTCCACTGGCGGCACGGTCGAAGTGACGATGGAGGAGGCCAACACGCCGCTCGGTAACGTGCGGGCGGCAATGGAGCGCGGGATAGAGAATCCCGAGGAGCAAAACTTGCTCGGTGCGTTGCTCGCGTTGGGCGTCGCGCGCTCCTTGCCCGACGGCGCCGAGGCGCTGCAAACCATGGCCGCCAATTTGGTTTGGCTCGCGGCCCACACGCCCTGTAGCGCACTCGAATTTTTGGACGACGCGCTGAAGGACCGCGCGGGGGTGATCTGGGAAGCGATCGCCCGCGTGGCCCGCAATCCCGGCTTGAGCTCGCCCGACTTCGGGCACACCGAGGCGCTGGTCGCGGCCGCCGCCCTGTGCAGAAGTGAATCGGAAGTCGCTCACCGCGCCCGCTTGCACCTCGGGCAAAACACGATGGACCCGGTGCTGCGCGCGATCCTCGCCGGAGGCACGCCGCGCACCGAATTGTCAGGAGAATTGCGCAGCCCCCCGCTCGGTCCCGTCGTCACCACGCTGCTCGCTCTTTCACTGCTGCTGTTCATCGGCCGCGGACTCGCGTTGATCGCCCGCTTGGCGCTGGCCTACCGCAGGCCCGCGACGATCCGCATCAGCGCGCAAGGCCTGGAGCTGAATCACCGCGTCGAGCTGATGGGCCGCGTGCTGCGCGACCGCGCCACCGTGGTGCCGCTCGCAAATCTGTCGCGCGTCACGCGCGAGGTGCGCTACGCGCGCGTGGGCTTGTATGCAGGCCTTGTCGCGTTGGTGATCGGCACATACTTCGGCGTCGGGTTGATCGTCGACGGCGTGCGCGTACCGGGAGGTTCGCCGCCCCTGCTGGCGATGGCCGTCACTTGCATCATCGTCGGGCTGGGTTTGGATTTCTTGCTATCGACCGCGGCCGATAGCGCGCGCGGCAAGTGCCGGATCGTGATCGTGCCACAAACCGGCAAACGTTTGTGTGTCGGCTCGCTCGATCCAATCAGCGCCGACGCGATGTTGAACAGCATTGCCGAACACGCGCACGCCTGACGCGCGCTGGCGTCAGTGTCCGCCGGGTCCAGAAGACGACGCGGCGGGGCGAGCCCGCTTGGTTGCGCGGTCCGACAAGAACGCGCCGGCCATGTCGAGGCCCATCTGCAGTTGATCCGGAGTGACGCTCGCCGTGCCGCGGATCAGCTTACCCTCCGCGCTGAACTCCACGTGCTCGATGAAACGATGCGAGGACTGGCCGAGTAGCGAACCGAGGAAGCCCAAGTTGAGCTGCGCGAGCGCGTTCGCCGTGCGCGTCAAATAAGCCGCATCATCGCTGGCGGTCGCCGCGTTTTCGTCTTCCGCCTCGATCTCCGCGGTCGCCCCGCCCTGTTCGGTAGGCGTGATGCGAATGCGCGCCCATTTGATCGATTCCGGGATTTTGATCGGCAGCCCGAGGAACGCCCGCGAAGGGGTCGCGAGGTAGATCAGCGCCGCTTCGGGGCCTTTGCTGGGCCGCAAAGTCAGGTGTTTTCCCGCGGCCGCCGCCGCGGCGTACGCGCTCGGCGGCGTGACCACGACGGTCTGCGCGTTGGCCACCACGAAGCGCCGCTCCGCGCCGTCTGCGCGTGCGCTCGCGACGGGCACCCCCGCGTCGAGCCACTCGCCGCCTTGCTTGTCGGCGCGCACCAATAGATCTAGCGCCGCGTGCATCTTGGCCGCCGGCAAGTGATGCCGGAGAATCGCAACGACATTGCTCGAGTTTCTCAGCTGCGGTCCGACGATGTACATCTGATCGATGTCTTTGATCGGATCGATGCCCGCAGGCCCGAAAAAGTCGCGCCACTGATAGAGCGAGCCAAGCAGCGGTCCAATCCGTTTACCTAGCGGATTTTCACGGATTTTGTCGTTGTACAAGGTGATGCGCACATTCGCGTTCGGGTCCGCCACGCGCGTCACTCCCGCTACCATCGAGGGATCCTTGAGCGGCTTCGCGCCGGCGTCCGCGGGGCCCGCGTCGCTCGGGCCCGCGTCGGTCGGGCCCGAGCCGGCGTCGCTCGAAAGCTTGCCGGCATCTTCCGCGCCTGCGTCGCGCGGCACGTCCGCGTCCACGCCCGCATCCGCAACCTCGGCGTCCGGCGCGCCCGCGTCGCTGATCTTGGCCGGCTCTGGCGTTTTCTTGGGTTTGCTCACGACGACCGGTTCGCCCTGACTCGCTTGGGGCTCCGCCGCAGCCGGCGCGGGTTGCTCGGTGGCGCTCACGGCCGCGGCCTCGTCTTCAATCAGGTCGATCGGGATCGCGGTGATCGGCGCTGCCTCGACGTCGTCCGCGGGTGGCGACCACAGGCTCAGGAGCCCGACCAGCGCCGCCCAGGGCGTGAGCGGCACGTGCAGCAATACCGAAACCACCAGCAACTTGGCGAAGCGGCCGCTGCTGCTCGTGTCGGCGGGGCCGCGCCGGTGCGTCTTCGAGTCCACGGGCAGAACATAGCTAAAGCAAGCTCCAGCGGCGAATCCGCAAGCAATTGGCTTGGCACGCGACTGGCAGTACCTGCCGAACAGTCACATGAAAATCACCGAGAAGTGGATCGCTCCGTCCGGCTGTGGAAAGAACCCGGGGAAAGCTTTGTCCCTGATGCCACGCCCCAGCGCCCCCACCCGAAAAGCCCGCTCCCTCGCGTCGGCGCTCTTGCTGGCTGCGGCGGCCGGCTGCGACCGGACCCCGCCGCCCGGCGCCGAGGTCACAGCGAGCCCCACGCAGCCGCAGCCGCAGCCGCAGGCTGGTTCCCCCACGTTGCCCAAGGAGCTGGTCGCGTCGCCCAAGTCCAACAGCGCCCCAACGGCGGCCACAGGCACCGCCGCCCCGACCCCGGCGGGGAACGAGGGCGCCCCCGGGGTCGCGCCGGTCGTACCCCCCGTCGAATACAAGGGTCCGTGGTTGGCGATCACGGCCAGCGCGGCGGGCGTCTACGGAGATGCGACGTTCGAAGGCAAGAAGCTCGGCTACATCCGGAACGGCGGCCGCGTCGCGGTCGAGGCCACTCCCGTATCCAAGAAAAACTGCACCAGCGGATGGTACAAGCTGATCGGCGGCGGCTTCGTTTGCGGAAATCTGGGGACGACCGATCTCAATCACCCCGACGTGAAGTTCGCCACTCAGGGGCCGAACCTCGACGAGGTGTTGCCCTACCCGTACGCGCGCAACGCCAAGAACGGCACTCCCCTGTACAAGTCCGTGCCCTCGCGCGAACAGATGGAGAAGTACGAACCGTACTTGAAGGCCAAAGACGAGGAGGCCGAAGAGCGCAGCGCCAAGAAGAAAGCGGCCGACCTGGCTGACGCTGGCGCGCCGACGGCGCTGCCCGCGCGCCTCGAGGCAGCCCTGGCCGATGCGGGCGTGGCTTTGCCGACGGCCCAAGAAACCGCAGATCCGGAGCCAGAAAAGCCCTGGTGGCAGCGCGACGACATGAAGGACCGCATGCACGAGCTGAAGCTCGATCAGCTGTCCGAAGACTCCGACGCGATCCTGGCCAAACGCATGGTGAGCGGCTTTTACGTCGCGGTCGACAAGACCTTCCGCTGGAACAATCGCTCTTGGTACAAGACCACACGCGGCCTCGTCACGCCGAGCGACCGCTTCTGGCAAACCGCGGGCTCCAAGTTCAAAGGCGTCGAACTCACGAGCGATTGGAAGCTCCCGATGGGCTTCGTGTACGGCGCGAACAAGAGCATCTCGACCTACAGCATCGACGGCGACAAGATCAAACCCGCCAAGACCTACGATCACTTCGCGCCCGTACAGCTCACCGGCAAAGAGCAAGAGTTCCGCGGCACCAAGTACGCCGAGACCGCCGATGGCAGTTGGGTCAAGCGCTCGCACATCCGCAGCACGAGCCCTGGCCCGCTGCCGGTCGATCTGAAGCCCAATGAGCGCTGGATCGACGTCAATTTGACGACCCAGACGGTGGTCGCATTCGAAGGCGACAAGGCCATTTACGCGACGCTGATTTCGAGCGGCCGCGAGTCGAAGATCAAGGACAAGGACCACCGCACGCCCGTCGGCGAGTGGCGCGTGCGCGAAAAGCACATCACGACCACCATGGACGGCGACGGCAGCGCGGCCGGTGACCTGCCCTACAGCATCGAAGACGTGCCGTACGTGATGTACTACTTCCGCTCGTACGCGACTCACGGCGCGTTCTGGCACCAAAACTTCGGCTCGCAGATGAGTCACGGTTGCGTGAATCTGTCGCCCTTGGACGCGAAATACCTGTTCTTCTTCGCCGACCCTCCCCTACCCAAAGGGTGGCACGGGGTGCACGCGACGGACGCCAGCCCTGGCAGCCGCGTGGTCGTTCACTTGTGAGACGGCGCGGGCCGCTTTTTGGGCTTAAATTGCCGGCGGCGCGCTTGCCTCTAAACTTTCCCCGAAACTGGTCGGATGCAATTGACGCGTCCCTGTGACAGGACCATCACCACGCGGCTATGGATCAGTTTTCGGCACATCTCGATCGCGGATGGGACCTCGTTCAGCGCGGGGACCCACGTGGCGCGGAGCTTTCGGCGCGGCGCGCGCTCGAGATCGATAGCCAATCTCCCGAGGCGTACAACCTGCTCGGCTATGTCGCAGCGCTCAAGGGCGAGTTCGACGAAGCCACCGAGCACTACCGGCAAGCGATCACGCTCGACGACACCTATCTCGAAGCAATGCTCAATGCCGCCGAGGTGTACGTGCACCCACTCGGTGATTTCGAAGAAGCGCTCTCGCTCTGCGATCAAGCCCTCGACCTCGCCGAGACCGACGACGAAGTGGTCGATGCCTTGCTGCTCAAGTTCGACGCATTGCTCGGCAAAGGCGAAGCAGACGCGGCCAGCGAGCTGTGCCGCAAATTCCCCGAAGGTCCGTTCGAAAACCCGAACCATACGTTCTTGGTCGGGCGCGCGCTGTACGAGATCGGCGATCTCGATCGCGCTTTTCCACTGATTGACGACGCCGTGAAGCGCAACATGAAGAACGCCGAAGCTTGGTATTACCTCGGCTTGCTGCGCGACGAGCGTGGTGACTCCCACGGCGCCACGGCCGCCTTCTTGGCTTCTCGTGATTTGGATTTGGAGCTCGGCACGCCGCCCTGGTCGCTCTCGCGCGAGACGTTCGAGATGACCGCGCGCGGTGCGCTCGCCTCGCTTCCCGAAGAGCTCCGCCGCTTCGTGCGCGAAGACGAAGTGTACGCAGCCGACGTCCCCGGCGTCGAAGTCGTGGTCGACGGCGTCGACCCACGCGCGCTGCTCTTGCTCGACGGCGTGAACGCCGGCGCCACCGTCGCCACGATGACCGCGCGCGTGTTCGTTTATCAGCGCAACGTCGAGCGGCTCGCGGGCTCGATCGAGCACGTCGCCGCCGAGATCCGCGCCGCCCTGGAGCGCGAGATCAGCGCGACGTTCCTCGAGCCCGACGGCCCCCTCGCCGCCTCGCCCAAAACCCTGAACTGAACGCTCTAAGCCGCGCGCGCCGCCAGTTGCTGCGCGACCGACTCGAGCAAGACGCGGGCGGGGCCAGGCTGCACGCTCTTCAACGCTTCTACCGCGGAGCGAGTGTGGTCGCTCGCGCGCCGTCGCACCTCTTCGCAGGCACCGCTCTCCACGACCGCGCGGCTGACCAGCGTGACCGACTCGCCGTCACCCGCGTAGATCCGCTTCAGCGGCTGCACGAGCTCGGGCATGCGCGCCACCGCGAGCACGAGCGGCAAGGTGAGCTTGCCCTCACGCAGGTCCGTGAGCAGGGTCTTACCGGTATTCGAACCGGAGTAGTCGAGTACGTCGTCGACGAGCTGGAAGGCGATGCCGAGCCGCTCACCGAAACCGGCCAAGCGCTCTTGATCTTCCAAGCTGGCACCCGCCAAGCGCGCGCCGGTGCGCGTCGACCAGGCGAACAGGGACGCAGTTTTGTCACGCAGAATTCGCTCGTACGTGGCCTCCGAGACGTCGAGCTCGCTGCGGCCGCGCAGCTGTACGATTTCGCCATCCACCAAGCGGCGCAGCGTGCCGATCAGATCCGGCATGATCTCGGGCGCGTGCTGTTGCGTGCGCTGCAGCGCGTGCACCAGCAGTAGGTCCCCGCCGAGTACGCTGATGGCATTGCCCCAAGCCAAACGCGAGGTCGGCACGCCGCGACGCTCCATGCCTTCGTCGACTACGTCGTCGTGCAGCAGCGTGGCGGAGTGGACCAACTCGGAGACCACCGCCAACTCACGCACGGCCGGCGTCACGCGGCCAAAGCAGGCTGCGCTGAGCATCAGCGCCATGGGCCGCACGCGTTTACCTCCGCGCGTCACCAGGTGCCGAGCCGCCAGCGTCGCGGGCAGCTCGCCCTCGTCCACGGCGCCCGACAGCGCGGCTTCGATCCAGCGCAGGTCGTCCGAAAGCAGGTCTTGGACGCTGGCGATGCGATCCGTCACGCGCACGTCCGTACCCTGCGCTTCGGCTGCACGACCGAGGATCTCCGCTGCGGCAGCGGCGGGCATATCGGGAACCTCTTCGAGTTTCTGAGTTTTCAAATCTTTGTGAAACCACTATGGGGCACGCGCTGCCCGCGGTCAACGTGGGAAAGAGCGGCCGTCCGACCGAATTTCGACTGTTCGCCGATTGTCGGGCAAGTGGAATTGACGGGAACGCGGAGCGCATGCACATCCTCCCGCGCTCATGGCCCCGCCCAAACCCAGCCTAAGTTCCGGGCAACGCCTCGGGCGTCGCATTGGGATCGCGGTTTTCGGCCTGATTGTCGGTGGTGCGACCGCCACTTGGACGATTCAAATCTTATACGCGGTGTTCGCTCCGCCGGTCGCCGCCATGGCCAAGGAGTGCCGCGGCGGCACCCGAGACCTGCTGACCGCGGTGCGCCGGGCCAGCCTAGCCGCCGCTGCCGAGAGCGGCGACGAGCGCGCGGCCCTTGCCCGCTTCCGGGCTGCGCTCGAGCCCGAGTGGAGCACGCGCGCGGGCCTCGACTCCCTGTGCGCCGCAGACAAGCAAGCGCGCACCGCGTTGGCCGAGATCGACGCGCTCCGCTATGCGGAAGAGCATGCCGTGCGCTATGAGGCAGTGGGGCTCGCTCCCCAAAGACGGCGAGTACAAGCCCTTTACCAGTTAGAAAGCGATGGGCCCCCGCGCCCCGCCCCCCCTTGAGGTTTTGCTCGATGAGCACTGAAACGACCACAGAAGCTGAAGCCCCGGCCCCGACGTTCGACAGTCTGCCCTTGTCCGCCGAGTTGCGGCGCGCGATCGACGAGCTCGGCTACACGCACCCGACGCCCGTGCAGCGCGCGGTGTTCGAGCCCGCGGTGCGCGGCGGCGACTTGGTCGTGCAAGCGCAGACGGGCACGGGCAAGACCGCGTCGTTTGCGATGCCGCTGGTCGACTCACTGGTCAAGCGCAGCGTCAACGTCGTCCAGTCGTTGATCTTGTGTCCCACGCGAGAGCTTGCGCTGCAGGTGAACCGCGAAGTCGAAGCACTCGGTAAGCACCGCAACGTGCGCGCAACCGCGGTGTACGGCGGCGCTCCCATGCCGCGCCAGGTCGAGGCGATTCAGAGTGGCGCGCAGGTCGTGGTCGGCACCCCGGGCCGCGTGCTCGACCACTTGCGGCGCGGCACGCTCGACGCGAGTGGCATTCGCTCGTTCATTCTGGACGAGAGCGACGAGATGCTGTCGATGGGCTTCTTGCCGCAGATCACCGAAATTCTCGGATTTCTGCCCAAGACCCTGCAGACGCTCTTGTTCAGCGCCACCTTGCCGCCGGACATCCGCCGCTATGCCGAGCGGCACCTCAAGAATCCGCAATTCATCACCTTGAGCGGCGACCACATCGGCGCCCTGTCCATCGAACACACCATCTACCTGAGCCGCGGCGACAAGCTGGGTGAGTTGATGCAGGTGATCGAGGTCGAGAACCCGGAGAGCGCGATCGTCTTCTGCAACACGCGTGACGAGACGAAGCGCGTGGCTGAAGCGCTGCAGCAGCAAGGCTTCACCGCGGGTTGGTTGAACGCCGACCTGGCGCAGAACGACCGTGAAAAGGTGATGGCGGCCACGCGTAACAGCGAGCTCCGCTTCTTGGTCTGCACGGACGTTGCGGCGCGCGGTATCGATATCTCGCACCTGACCCACGTGATCAACTACGACTTCCCGGAGTCGGCCGAAAACTACGTGCACCGCACGGGCCGCACCGGTCGTGCGGGGCGCACCGGCAAGGCCATCGCGTTGATCGAGCCGGGCGACATCGGCAACTTGTACCTGCTGCGGCTCACTTACAAGCTCAAGCCCGTCGAGCGGCAGCTGCCCTCCGCGCGCGAGATGAAGACGCGCGCCGAGGCCGACCTGCTCAATTTGTTCGTCGCGGCCTTCGAAAAGCGCAGGACCCACCCAGACGACCTGGCTTTGGCTCGCCGGCTACTGAGCCACCCGCAGGCGGAAACGGTGATCGCTGGCCTCTTGCGCGACCACCTCGGCGCTCGTCCCGAGGCGCCCGAAGAGGCGACCGCGGCTCGCCGCGCGAAGCCGCCGCGCGCGGCCGAAGCCACAGCTCCGATCCCGCCGCCGGCGACGCGCGCGCCGCGTGTGCCCGGGCCCGCCGCGCGCCCCGCGCCCGTCGCGGCAGCCGCCGCTGTGCCGGGGCCCGCAGCGCTACCTGCGCCTGCCCCGGGACCTACGCCTACGCCGGCAGCACACCCGGCGGAGCTCGCCTCCGGCAAGCCGGCAGAGGCGCCCGCGCGCAGCAACGCACCCCTGCCCACAACCGAACGCAACCGCGACCGGCCGCGCCGCGAAGCCTCCGCTCGCAGCAACGGGCGTAGCCACAGCAACGACTTCGACGATCTTCCGCGTTACACGGTGAGCGAAGCCGGCTCGAAGCCCAACTCGGCCCCGGAGGCCATCTCGAAGCCGGAGCCGAGTGCTCCGCTGAGCGTCGAGCCCCCGCGTGAGCGTGTCGAAGATGGTGATTTCAATCAGCCACGCGAGGGGGTTGCCGAAATCTACGTGAGCATCGGCCGGCGTGACGGCGCTCGACCGAGCGACATTCAAACCATCCTAGAGCAGAGCGGATTACTCGCGGAGCAAACGGACTATATCCGCGTTCGGCAGCGCAATACTTTTGTCGGAGTCAAGACAGAGTATTTGGAAAAGGCAGTCGCCGCGCTGAATGGCGCCGCCATTGCCGGCAAGCCTGCATTTGCCGAGCCAGCCCGGCAGCGCGACTAACGTCCGCTTTGCACGACCACTCGCGCGCGATTGGGCTTGCGCGCGCGAGTGGATTTGGCAGCATCTAGCCAATGCACGAACGCCCATCGCCCGACCTTGAGCGCATGCTCACCGACGTGGAGTGGGCGATGTCCAAGCAGTTCGCCCCCCGCGATCTCGTGCCGATGCTCGAAAACCTGGTACGCGCCGCGCCGTCCGCTTCGGAAGCCGCCTATTTCGCCAAGCTCCGGCTCTCGGAGCTGATAGTCGGAGAGGCACCGTTTCGCGCCGCACGCCTCGCCCGTGACGTGCTCGTGCGCGGTGAGAGCGATCGCGCTTGGGCCGTGCTCGGCCTCGCGCACACGCTACTCGGGAACTACCGCGTGGCCGCGCGCTCCTACCGCCGAGCGTTGGCCCTCGCGCCGGATTGCGGCGTGTACGAGCACAACTTGGGGCACGTGCTCGACGTTGCCCTCAACCGCCCCCACGACGCGCTGGCGCACCTCGAGCGCGCGCACCGCGACTTGCCGGAGGAGAGCGAAATTACCAGCTCGTACGCCCACGCACTGCTCCGCAGCGGCCAGCTGGACAAAGCACGCCAGCTGCTGGCTCGCGCGGTCAAGAGTCCAGAAGCGGCAGAAGCGATCTTCAAAACCTGGCAGGTTGCGAACGGAAACACAGCGGGTACGGGTCAAGGGCGCTAAATTTTCTAGTCGTTCGGCCAGAAAGGGCGAATCTTCGTTTTCAGCCCTTTGCGTGGGCGGTCTCCGGAACTATCTGGATTCGCGCCATGCCTCATCGCCGCTCGTTCGCTGCTCTTGCCTTGGTCACGCTGTTTGCCGCCCCCGCCGCCCAGGCCCAACAGAAGCCGACCGTCGCCGCCGCGCCTGCACCTGCAGCCGCAGTGCCCGCTCCGCAAACCGAGCCGCCCATGCCGGACGTTTCGGATCCGCTGTTGGATCCCCCGCCCCCTGCACCGAACGTACTGCAATCCTGGCGACAAGCGCTGCAAATGGTCAGGGACCAGTCGTACAACATGCGGGCCGCCCGCGTGAACGTGCAGCGGGCCGAGGCTCAGGTGCGTTTGGCGCTGGCCCCAGCGCTACCGCAGCTGGTCGGCAACGCTGGTGTCACCAAGTACATGCTCAAGGGTGAAGTGCCGACCGCCAACGGTCCGGTGACCATTCCCAATCCGTCGACTTACTGGAATGCCCAGCTTGGGCTCACCGTGCCGATCTTTCGGCCCTCTCCCTGGGCCAACTATGGCAGCGCAAAAGACCAAGTCGAAGCCAACCGCTTGTCTTTGAAGGAGACCGAGCGCCAAGTCGTAGCCGGCGTCGCCAACCTGATCGTGAGCGTGGTCACCGCCGAGCGCCTCTCCGAAGTCAGCCGCACCTCGCTCAAAGCCGCGTTATCGACGGTCGATTTGACCAAGCGCCGCGCCGCACTGGGCGCATCCAACACGCTCGACGTGCTGCGCGTGGAGGGTGAAGCGTCTTTGTCCCGCGCCCAGGTCGTGTCCACGACCGAGACCCTGATTCAAGCGCGCGAGGCGCTGGGCTCGGCGCTCGGCTCGTCACAGGCCTGGGGCGTAACCCAAGACATTCAGCTCGACGCCCTGGCCGCAGATGCTCAGCAGGTGTGCCGCCGCGAGCAAGAGATCACGGCCCGCACGGACGTGCGCGCGGCAAACGCCAACGTCGGCGTCACCGAGCGTCGCTTGAGGGCCGTCAATTATTCCTACCTGCCGACGCTCGACGGCGTTTCGACGCTCGCCTTTCAAGACCCGAACTTCGCGATCAACAATCGCCACACGAACTGGACGATTGGCGCTCTGCTGTCCTGGAACATCTACGACGGCGGCATCCGTAGCGGGCAGCGCCAGGCGGCCGCGGCTGAGGTGGAGGGCGCCAAAACCGTGCTTGCCGAAACCCGGCGCGGCGCGACCCTGCAGGTCACGCAAGCCCTGCGCTCGGTTCAAGTCGCGGAAGCCAACCTGGCCGTCGCCGCAAAGACACGCGAAATCAACGCCGAAACGGCGCGGTTGTCCAAGATCAGCTTTCTGAACGGCAGCGGCACGAGCTTCGACTTGGTGCTCACCGAGAGCCAATTGCGCGTCTCCGAAGCCGACCTTGCGGTGCGTGAGTTCGACGTGCTGCAGGCCAAAATCGCGGCCTTGCTCGCGCTCTCCACCTGCAACCTGCCTTGAGCCCCGTGGGCGCGCACCCCGGGTGTGGGTGGCGCGCCCGTGCGTGTTCACCCCGCAGCCCGAAATAAGCTCAGAACGATTTGCAACCGTACTGTGCGAGCACTAGGTTCTCGCCGGTGACTTCTGCGAAAGACCGCTGGTTCTACGGGCTGCTGGCCGCAACGGCGGCCATCTTCGTGTACCTGATTGGGTACGTATTTTTGGCGACGCCCTTGGCGCAGCTGCAAGCGGGCGGCCTCGCGCAGAAGATCTTCTATTTTCACGTGCCGGCGGCGTACGCCATGTACCTGTGTGGCGCCGTCTGCTGCATCTCGAGCGCACTCTACCTCTACAGTCCGACGGACACTCGCGACGCCGCAGCGCGCGCGGGCGCGGACTGCGCTGTGGTGTTCGGGGCGATGGTCTTGGCCAGCGGGCCACTCTGGGCCAAGAAAGCCTGGGGCGTGTACTGGACGTGGGACCCGCGGCTCACCACCACGCTGCTGAGCGTGCTCGTGTTCGTCTCGGTGGTGATGCTACGCGCGTTCGCGGGCAACGGCGAGGCCGAGCGCAAGTTCGCGTCTGCGTTGGGCGTGCTGGGCACCGTCACCTTGCCCATCATCCACTACGCGGTGGTGATGTGGGGCGGCAATCATCCGACCGTGATCACCAAGACGGGCGGTGGTCTTCGCCACCCGGCCATGAGCCACGCGCTGCTCGTCGGCTTCGTGGCCATGACGCTCTTGGCCGGCTTGCTCCTGTGGTGCCGCACGCGGCTCACCCTCTCCCTCTCAC
>Ga0247740_1000677_pt1 | contig 15558 bp, 21 predicted proteins | sample UWRJL148409B2_FD_180942 | JGI IMG/M metagenome (GOLD analysis project Ga0247740, IMG submission 180942) | Plant litter microbial communities from Arlington Agricultural Research Station in Wisconsin, United States - UWRJ-L148-409B-2 | ecosystem: Environmental > Terrestrial > Plant litter >...
CAGTTCGGTGCCAAGTACATAGCGGGTGGTGGCGCGGCGGGTCTAGGCGGTTCCAGTGGCTCGGCTACTGGCGGAACCGGTTCATCTACAGCTTACCCTGCCGGTGCGACTAACAATAACGGCGGCACAGGTGCGGCCTCGTCTGCCGCTGGTACGGCGGCGTCTGCTGGTACGTCAACCGGTCTAGGCGGCGGCGGCGGTGGAGCGGGCGGCGGCCTCACGGCGGCTAACGCCACGTCTTCCGGTAGTGCTGGTGGTGGTGGTGGTACGGTGGCTGGTAGCCCGCTAGGTACGTCGAATCAGGCGACTGCTGGTACGGCTGGTACGGCTGGGAACCCCGGTGGCGCCGGCGGTACTCGTACAGCGTATCTAGGCGGTGCTGGTGGCGGCGGCGGCGGTTCCAGCACCGCGGGTGCTGGTGGGGCGGGTGGCGCCGGTGGCGCTTACGGCGCAGGTGGTGGAGGTGGAGGGGCTAGCACAGACTCGGTAGGCGATTCCGGCGCAGGCGGTGCCGGTGCCAATGGCATCGTTGTGATTATAACAGAGTTCTAGCGCCACTGGCGCCGAACAGAAAAGAGTTTGCTATGACTTTCGCTGAATTGACTACGCGGCACATCCTCTACTTTCCTAAGTCTACTGAGGTAGCTACGCTTGGAGCCGACCCGGTGTACGGTGTCATCACCAAAGAACTTGACCCCACCATGAACCGCTTTGAGTTGGCGCTTGGCCCGTTACCGCAATCGGCCTCCGCCACCTTTGTCTACGTGGATTGGGCCGACTACGACCCGACCCGTAATCCCGGCTATTGGGATTACGACCCTGAATACATGGGGTTAGGTTCTTATTTCAGGTCTAAGTGATTAGAACGGATAAAGTCCGATGGGTTTAAAGCCTGTAAAATTACCCCACTTGATGAAGCAATTCAAGACGGGGACGAACGTATCTCTGACGGGTGGGGTTGCAGAACTCCCACCCGTTCCTTCTACCGCAGACGTTCCGGCGCTGAGTTCCACGGCGGCGGTAGTCAACAACCCGACCGTATTGCCCGTAGTGGACATCAAGGAGGCGTCAACCTACAAGGCGGTGGCTACCTTGCTGGCGACCAACGCCTACACAGACGTTGCGATTGTGTGGAACGATGGGCCGTTCCCCGACACGAATTACAAATACTCCAAGTGTATAGCTACCATATCGGATACCAGTCTACTGGCGGTGAACCGGCTGGTTATCACAGAAGTAACAGGAACCAAGACAGCGGCAGGCGTTACCCTGCGTGTGACCAACACCGGCACCGGCTTGCTAGCCATATTCAACTTCGTCCTTCACGCTACCGCCATGAGGGAAACTGCCCCCTAGCCAGCGCCAGTGGCGCCAAGACAGTCTCATACCTTTAGAGGAGAATTTCATGTTCGGTTTATTCAACAAGGCCGTGGAAGACCCGGCAAACATCAACGGAAAGGTTCCGTTTCAGTTACCGTCGATGGAGAAGGTAGGCGGTGCCGGTGTAGTCACCGTACTTATACCGCTGGTCATGTTCTTTTGGGGTGAGTTTAAAGAGAACGCCGCGAGGGGGCAGGACTACCGCGAACAGCAAGCTATCCGGTGGGCGCTACTGGATACTACTGTACGTGAACTGCGGTTGTCCATATTGCAAGACAGGATGGAGACGCTACGTAACCGTAAGATTACGTACATAGCCGACAAGACTCTGCCCGAAGCTGAGAAGAAGGTGCGCATCAACGCGACCGACGAGGAAATTAACGACTTAAAAGAAGATATACGTAACGCGCAAGACCGTGGGCTAGCGCCAGTGGCGCCCCCTATACACGCAGAAGACAGGCATTAATGATATAATAAGGTGTGCCAAACAACATCGAACCCGCAAAGACCGCCGATTACCGTGGAACGTATGAGGCGGTTAATGCTTATATGCTGGAACACCACATGAGCCTGAAAGAAGCCGCAGACCAAGCGGTGTACGACGACGAACGCAACCACGGCATGACCGTTGCCTCCAACACAAACACATCCAACACGATACAGCGCAGGTTTAGCGACGGCGCCATGGGGATAGTGGAGCGAAACCGCGAAGCCTTCCTCAAAATCGGGCTAGGCGAGACCGAACCGCACGAAACCATCGTCTCTGCCATGCGACAGGCGACCGTAACGCGGCCTAAGACGGTATGGCTAGAGGAAGAGGTGGAAGTTACCAACAAATTCGGACAGGTAACGTCAACCAAGATTGTCAGAAAGCCTGTAACCGTATACGAAGAGGTGGTAGACCACGACAAGCGGGCTAAACATGCTCTAACCGTACTACAGCTACGCGGCGAAGACCCGAAACAGATGGTACGCATCCATGTTGACAGCAGAGGAACCAGTATCGTGGTGGGCGACGTGTACCAGTTGATTGCAGAGAGGGGCGAAAACCTGCAAGCGACCGACGAAGAGATACTGGAAAGCTACAACAGAGCCAAGAAGGAAGAACTGGAAGGCAAGTACAAGCAACCAGACTTCATCGAAGCCAACTTTGAAGTGGTGGGATAAACATGGACGACAAGAGTTCGACATCGGAACAATGGGTAGCCATCCAAAACGGCGGACTAGCCGAACCTAGCGGAGACATCACAATCTGCGAAAACGTCACAGTCGAAGAGTTGGACTTGACGGCTTTAGACGAACCGTTGAGCGTGGAGAACAGGACAACCAAAGGTCTGAGCGGGGTTTGGGAAGATGGTAGACCACCGCGTTCTGGTACGTCTGACGACATAGAGAAGGCTATCAATGCGATGGTGAAAGAACTTATCCGGTTAGACGAAGAGTTAAACGTGTTGACGGGTAAGCGTGTGGGGATTCAGACCAGCGACTCCTCCGTCATCATGGTGGACGCTATTGCTAACATCTGGTATAGGGCTGAGGTATAGCGCCACTGGCGCCTAATTGATGCAACCGTACTACACGCCAAAACCTATAGACCGCCTCCGCATACTAGCGGAGGCTAACTCTTCCAGAGACGCACAGCTAAACTTCGTGGCGCGTTGCAAGGATTACGACGGTACGCCCAACACCGGCCCCGTCTACTTCATCAACAACTGCGTGGACACGATGAACCCGCAATTGCCGCCATCTCAACGCGAGCAGATGATGCTACTTACCTTGCGGCAGGTGGAGTGCGTACACCACATACACAACTCCATTAAGGGGAAGTATGACAGTGTGGAACTAAAAAGTCGTAAGGTTGGCGGGTCGTGGTTGTACATGGCGTATCTGGCGTGGGGTTGGTTGTTTGAGGAACACTTTACCGCTGTGCTAGGTTCCTACGTTGAGAACATGGTGGAGGCCAAGGGTGGTACCGATACAGCCTCCAACATGAACGCCCTACTACCCAAGTGGGACTACATCATACGCAGGCTACCCGTCTTTATGCAGGTGGCGGGATACGAGGCCAAGGCTCCGCACAAGGTAGACTTCATCCGACTGCACCCGCACAACGGTTCGGCTATCACTGGCGAGGCTATCACGCCCAACTTTGGTGCTGGTGCCCGTGGTGGTATAGCTATCCTTGACGAGTTGAGTCGTGCCGCTAACCAGAACGCGGGGTGGACTTCATGCGGTCAGACGGTTGTTAGCCGCCACGCTATCGGAACGCCACAGGGCAAGGACTTGTTTTGGGGTTTGGCTTTTCCCGAAGACTACGCGCTACTACACGGTCTAAAGAACGTCGAACACCCCGAAGTATTCAGATTGCTCTGGAAAGATATGGACATCAACACAGGTGGTAACGGCCCCATGAACGAGTATTGGGTGCTACCGTACCACGTTGAGAGAGGGCAGGATTGGAAAGGTGCGAAAGACTTCGATGCGTTCCTCGCTAGGGTTAAGGGCGACGTTATGCTCAAAGCGAACGGATACTCCCCCTTGGACGATGACCTCCCGGCGGGCATGGGATACGAAAACGAGAATGGCGAAATACCGCAGTACCGCGATAGAAAGCCTCACGACTCGTTACCAGCGGGCGCTGAGTGTGTTATTTACCCCAACTACGAAAGAGAAAGACTGAAGTACAAAGATGAAGACGCAGACAGAGAACTTGACATCTCCTTTGAGTCCAAACGAAAAGGCCGCGTCTACAGTATTCAGTTCTCAAAAACGCCAAGACGCCGTATTCTGGAACGTGACGCTAGGTTTCCTCTGTACGCCTCCTGCGACCCCGGAAGAGGTAAAGGCAACGCTTTTGCTGTCCTATGGACTCAGTTCAACTATGACACGGGTAAATACGAGTGGTTACGAGAATACATTAGGGAAGGTTATACAGCGCGCCATTTCCGCGCGCTACTTTCAGGTACTCTGTCCGACTACGCCATAGCCGAGGCGGAGGATGATGTAGACGCCGAGTTCCAAGAACTGTTCGACGAAATGCAAGAGCGCCAGTGGCGCCCCGACCTAGTGACCGGCGACCCTAACGCTATGATTGTCAAGACGGCGACCAGTAAGTTTGGGGTACGTGAGATATTCAGGGAGTCGGGGTTGACCGTCACGCTACGCAACGTTTTCAACGAGTTCGACAAGCGTATAGAGGCGGCGCGTAATATGCTAGGCTATTGCGAGATTTGCCCCAAGGGTTGCCCCAAGCTAATCACCGCGATACAGGAGACGGCGTACCGTGAACACAAACCGGGTTCACAACAGATGACAGAGGAGAAGGGCTACGTACATGACCCGAAACATTCGCACCCGATGGCGGCGTTTGAGTACCTGTCGCAACTCAACCCGAACAGGCTTGACATTAAGGCCGCGTCCAACCTTCTATCAGCGCGGGGAGAAAGCCCCATGGTTCAAGCGTATCAAGCGCCTGTTCCGAAAAGTGTGCTAGACGAACTGTACGACAACAGAGGCGGCGGAGACAACAGGAGGCGGATAAGTGGGTATTAGTATGATGCCGACAGCGGCTAACGGTATGGGCGCCCCGATGGTGGATGACGCCACCGTGAAACAGCTACGTGAACTATTCACGCAAGACCCGGTTATCCCGCACGGTGAAGACTACCAGTTAGCGCCAGTGGCGCCGACAGCAGAGTACTTCCGCGAAGACCCCATTATGCCGGGCGTGGGAGACAGGACGCTAGAGTACTTCGGCATGAAGGTACGCGACCGTATACAAGCCGCAATCCTTGCCCGCTCTGAGTTTGACGACGCCATCGCTAGCTACACCGACATCTACGAAGCGGTACGCCCTACAGGCGGCGGGCCTTGGGAGGGAAGCTGTTCTCTCACCACGCCCGACACAGCGGTACAGGTGGACACGGTTGTAGCCCGCTTCGACGAATCGTTGTTTGGGCAGAAGCCTTTTCTGAAAGTTACGGCCCGCCACGCCGAAGACGCAGACACTACCTCTAAATGGGTAGACTACGCCTCAGACGAGTTCGGCCCCGCTGGTTTAAACCTACCGTTCAAGATGCACGGGTGGCTAACCGACGAAGAGATAGACGGCACTAAAATTCTGCACACCTACTGGAAGCGGGAGGTTCGTAAGAAGAAACGGCGCGTCGTAATCAATGAGCGATTCCTAACCGCCAAGGGTATCAAGCTACCACCAGAAAACAACCGCAACGTTCGTATCAACGGTAAGTCGTACAAGCTAGGACAGACCGCTATCATCGAAGAGGAAGAGGTTGTACAGAACCGGTTCATGGCGGAGGGTATCAACGTAGGCGACACCTTCATGTTCCCGGCAGACTCTACCAGTATAGACACGGCGGCGTTGTTCGGTCACAGCAACGACTACTCCCTAGCCGAAGTCATGCGTATGGGAGAGCAAGGTCTGTTCGACAAGGGACAGTGCAAGAAGCTACGCGATAGCGCCAGTGGCGCCTTACCCTCACGACTGCAAGAGGAAGACACGTCGAAGAACCCGGAGAAGTTTGGCGTACAACCCTTTAAGGGCGATGCAGAATGGAAGATGTGCAAGATAGACACAGGCTACACCAACCTGTTCGACATCATCACAAACGGGTGGGACTTCCCCGACGAAGACTTGAAGAAGCTGACAGGTAGGGGCGACATCTGCTTCGTGATGGATAGAGAGACGGGCATCGTTCTCTCCCTCAAAGAGAACCCTTACCATAACGGTAAGCGCCCGTACAAAGAACTGGTAGCTACCCGTCGTATACGTGGGCAGTTCTATGGCTACTCTCTGGTGGGTAAGCTATTCGATTCGCAGGCAGAGGTGGACGCTGTTACCCGTATGACCATAGACGGCGCCGCGCTAGCCAACACCAAGTTCGTAGAGTTTGAGAAGGCTAACCGAAGTGGGTGGTTCGACAAGTCCTTCAAGCCGGGTATGAACAAGATTGACACGGAGAAGGATGGTGTCATTAAGAACGTCACCGAGTTCCGTTTCGACTCTCCGGTAAACTTCTCGGTTCGTGACAGTTGCCGTGCTATGATGCAGTCTATATCCGGCGCATCCGATACGTTGCAGGGTACTACCAGTTCGGAGCGCAGACCGCTAGGAGAAACCAACCTCGCCGCGCTGTCTGCCAACATACGCCACAAGATGAAGGTTATGTCTATCATGGACACCCTGACGTGGCTTTACAATCAGTTCTTCGACTACACGCGGCAGTTCATGGAAGACGAGGAGACGTACCGCGTTATCCGCGATGGGCGAGAGGTGACGGATACCATCACGCTAGCCGACCTATCCATAGACTGCGACGTGGAAGCGTACAGCGCCGCGCTAGACCCCGACGAATCGCTAAAGCTACAGAAAGCAGAACTGGTATTCAAGACGCTAATCAACGCACCGTTCGTACAGGCAGACCCGGTACGTATGCGATACGCGATTGAGAATTACTTGAAGGTGCTAGACCCTGAGATGGACATAGACAAGTTCCTCGGCCCCGCGTCAGAAGCGCAGGCCGCACTAGACCAGTCAGAGGGTGTGATACCGCCGGGCCAACCGGGAGAAGAAGGCGCAATCGCGCAGGGCGGGACAGGTCAAGCGCCAGTGGCGCCACCGATGGGAGGAATGTAAATGAATTTTGGAGAAGCGTTGAGACTGTTGAAAGTAGGAGGTTTGGTTAGACGTACAGGGTGGAACGGTAAAGGTATGTGGTTAGCTTTGACCCCCGGCTCTACCATCACGTCCGAGCAGGCTAGGTCGGGCGCCGTTAAAGCGCAGGTGGAACAAGAAAAAGTCACCACTGTTACTATACTACCCCACATAGATATGCGTACCGCCGATGGGGGTATTTGTATAGGGTGGCTGGCGTCTCAGACCGATATGCTAGCCGAAGACTGGGAGGAACTGTGACACAGGAAGAGAGGGCGGAACGGGAGAAGTACAACCTACTAGCGGAATGGCTACACACCTCCTACTATTGGGAGTTCTTAAAAGACGAACTAGAGCAGAAGAGGCGGCGTAAGCTAGAGTCGCTGGTGAACTGCAAGACGTGGGATGAAGTGCGTGAGGCTCAGGGTTACATCAAAGGTCTGAGCGAATTGTTAAAGTACGGTGAGCCGGTTGTCATAGAACGCGATTAGCGACACCCTTGACAACGGCGGAAAGTTATGGTATAATGAATCTAACACCACGCGAGAGTGACATGGAAGACTTCCCTGACGAGGTAGAAGAACCCATTCAGCCCCCGCAAGACCAGCGTGAAGTCAAGCCGGTAGTACCAGCGCCACTGGCGCCTACCCCGGAACCCACCGACGTAAACGCTATCATAGAGCGGTACAAGAACGACCCGGCGGAGATGGCGAAAGCTCTCATAGAACGCCAGAAGTTCATCGACCGCCAAGCCGCCGAGATAGGTCAACTTAGGAAGACCCCGGCGCCCAAGATTGAAGAGACGCCCACAGCGACTCCACAAGGAGACAAAGAGTTTTGGGAAGTCGAAAACCCTTGGGAACAACCAGCAGAGCCAACGCCCGACCCGGCGACCCCCGCGCCTGTTGAAACACCTGACACCGCAGACGATACGGCACCAGAGCCAGTCGTCCTAATCCCGCAGGATAAGCTATACGGCCCTGATACGGAGGTGGACGAAGACACCGGTTGGTTTGTGGAAACCGACGCAGAGGGTAACCGCCTGCTAGTCGAACCCCACGACGCGCTAGGCATCTCCTACTGGCCCGAATCGCGGTTTGCGGCTATCCAGCGAGAACTCTTAGACAAGCACGACGGTAACGCTATCGCGGCGACCGTTGAGTACAACGCCATCCTCGCCAACTATAACGAGGAGCGTAACGGCAAGCTAAGAGAGGCCGCGCAGAGGGTATCGAAAAGCCACGACTACTACGGCAAAGCGGTGCTACCCGAAGTAGAGACGGTGCTGGCAAGAGAGGGACTGACGGCAGAGGAGTCTAAGGCGCTGTCGGCGTTTTACGCTAACGCGGCGCGGTACTACCTGGACGAGGGTTTGAAGAACGGGGTGATAACCGGCCCCGCTGTGTACGACAAGGATTTGCTAGCGAAGGGTATCCGTATTCTGGTGCAGAACCGGGTATACGCTGGCGGTATAGCGGAGGACTTGAAGCAGGCTATGCCTAACGCCCCCGTTGTACGGCAACCGGTCAAACAACAACCGTATGCAACAGCACCGGTAGCCAGTCGCAGTAGCGCCACTGGCGCCAAGCCCGTATCGTCATCACCAGCGCCGTGGTTCGGCGGCACCGCAGAAGAGTTTGAAAGCCTCGGCGGGGAAAGCAAGGAGTGGGATTAAATGTCAATTGCAGTCGTAAGCGCCCCGCGTTCGGGGAGTAACTACCATAAGAACCTCAAAGAGATTCTGGATATTGTCAAGTCGGATAACAAGATGGGGGATTACGATGAAGACCCCACCGTTACCTTCAACCCGCATCCTACCGAGTGGGTTATAGTGTGGGCTAGGCCGAACAACGTAGAGCGCAAGAGGTTGAAGTACGGCGCTGAGGTGGTGACTACTGATGATGCAGTCAAAATCTACAAGATGGACAAAGACTTCATCAAAGGTAATCACTGCATGAAGCTAGGCTGTATTATGATGCGTTACTCTTACAAGAACTGGCTACGTCGTCAGGTGCAACCCGCTCTCATGGCGGCGCAATACGAAGACCCGGAGATTAAGCGGGCTATGCGTGTAGCCAAGCGGTCTACGACAGACGGCCCGCTACTCGCCTTCTCAGACGACCAGACACCCGGCGCTGGCGCCAAGTACAACCCGAAGGCTTCGCCGGAAGAACGTCAAGCGGCAGTCGAATCAGAGAAAGAATTACAACGTCGGTACGAGGAACGGAAAGCCAACATCAAAGGTACGGACATCTATTCGCTGTCCAAGCTAGGCGGCTTACCTATTCCGGGTATCACGCCCACCAGCGCCACTGGCGCCACAGAACAAGTAAAGGTATAAGAACATGGCACTAACAGGCGGTCAGTTTATCTTCAAGACCAGCGAGGGGACTACGCCTAACTCCCTGCGCTACCCGGTCGATGCTACCAACACCCCCGCAGAAGGCGACCTCTGCCAGATTGTATCGGCGGAGATGGAGTACATCCCGTCTACCACAACTCAGCTAACGCTAGCGGCCTTCTGTGTCGGTGGTATCAACGAGGATAGCGTAATCTTTGTACCCGGCTTCACCGCAGGTACAACCACACGTCGCTCTACGTACCTCGTCGGCGGTAGGTCTAGCCGGTTCGCGGCGTCCACTGCGCCCATGAACGTATTCGTACCCATCACGTCTGCGCTACAGTGGGTTATGAGCCGCAAGACCAACGCCGCCGTTACCATTAACGAACTGTACGGCGTTGACCGCAATACGGGCGGTGGTCACATTCTGGACAACACTGATACCACGTCGGACGTTGTGCAGTTGCTATCCTACTACCAACCGGACATCGATGCGGGTATGGCTCTGTCGGGCGGCACACTGTTCCCCCGTGTTTGGGTCAAGGCTGTATTACCGGGAGGCCAAATCTAGTAACCGGCTAGCGCCACTGGCGCTGATTGGTAACAGAAGGAAAACATTATGGCGGCACAACAAGGCGCAATTAAATATCTAACAACAGACATGGGGCGCGATGAACTGACGAAGATTGTTCGTTGGTACATAGGTAAAGAGCGTAAAGAGCAACCCTCTGTCTACTCTGAGTTTATGAAGGACGTGTCCACCACGGAATTCTACGAAGAGGCTATGACCATCGGCGGTTTCGGAGACGCCCCGCTTCTGGATGAAGGCGACTACATCAACCTCGCCAAGTCGCCATTCGGTGACATCATCCGAGCGCAACCGGAAACCCACCAGTTGGGATTCGTCATCTCGGAGGACGACAAACAGTTCAACCGTATCGGCAAGGTGGAGACTCTCTCCCAAAAGCTGTCGGTTGCGATGCGTCGTACCAAGGAGAGAGCGGCTATGCTGGTTCTCAACGACGGTTTCGCCGGTACGAACCACCGTACCACGGACAACCAACCGCTGTTCTCCACCGCTCACGTTCTGCTTAACGGTGACACGGTAGGCAACCGCCCCGCCTCTGACGTGGATTTGACGATGGCTAGCCTTGAAGCGGCTATCACCAACTTCATGCTACAGCAGGACGAAGACGGTACGTATATGAGCGTTGAGCCGCGCTACCTTGTGGTTCACCCCTCTGAGTACCTGAACGCTACCCGTCTACTGGAATCGAAGAACTACTTCACCGGTGGCGTACCGTCTGCCGCTGATACCGGCGTACCGAACGTCATCTCCCGTATGGGCCTCAAGGTTATTGCCTCCCCGTACCTGACCGACCCGGATGCGTGGTTCCTCCTCGGCGACAAGAACGATTCCTCGCTCCGTATGATTACCAACCGCAAGCTACGGGACTGGTCGTTCCAAGACAACTGGACTCGTGACTTTGTGTACGGTATGGACGAACGATACGTGGCATACGCCGCAGACTGGCACGGAACCTATGGTAGTACCGGGGCGTAGCGCCAGTGGCGCCTACATAAAACCGCTACTGTCCACGCCGATGGACATTACAGACTACTCTCTCCTCACCGCTATAAACGGCGTCGTGGGGAGAGGTCTACCCAAACCTAAAGCCTTGTATGTCAGGCCGCAGGATTTTGACGTAGCTGTGGAAGTCGCTAAGAGGGTCGGCATGGGATTGTCTGTCATGGTCGACGATTCTCTAGGTGAGATGGATTGGTACTTCGACAACCACAGAGTCTTTGAGCAAAATCATGGCGTCGATTCGTAACCCCATAATCAAATCGGGCTTCAACATCCACAACGGCGTGGGCTTCTCCTGCTACCGTTGTGGTAGGCCCATCATCAACGAGAGGTACAACATACAGGACAACCACACGGTATGCCCCCCTTGTACCTTCTCGCATAGCCAACAATACGTAGAAGAGATTTGCGCTAAGTACAATGAAAACGCCGGTCGTACCGTCTTTGTAGGCGGCAACCGGAGAAACGGAATACCCATTGGGTGAGCAAACAGCACTCGTCGTATGGGATAAGTACGGTTTCCAGTCCATCGTATGCGTTGTGTTGTTCTTCTGCATAAGGAGAGTGTACCTTGACGCTAGAGACTTATTCGCCGCAGAGGTTCGCAGGCTGGTTGACGCCAACGTTGCTTCTGCCACGTCTACCGCGCAGATGGCGGCTTCTATGGAGGAGATAAAAGAAGACATCTCCCGCTTTCGTCAGGTGGCAGATAGGGTTGATAAACTTGAACTCCGTGTGGACGGACTACCAGAACCACCGCGAAGGAAGGTAAGCGCCACTGGCGCCGGTTAGCAAGACATGGCAGGACTAACAGCAGAGTACGTAGTGAATAGGACGCGGCAGTTGACACAGGTGTTCTCTGCCGCGTCCACCTTCGTTGACGGGTTCACCCTACCACTAGGCGAAGGTGAGACCAGCATACTGGACGGCGTGAACGATGCGCTGGCAGACCTATCCCTGACACGCATACGAACGCAGGAGTTCTCTGTCGCTAGCGTGGTAGGCCAACGCTACTACACGGTAGAGGAGACAATCCTAGAGATTATCAGTTGTACGTATGCGGGTAGAGAGTTAGAAATCACCTCTTTAGAGGGTTTGCGGGAAGACGAGTTTGAGAGCCTACTCACCACCAACGGTAGCCCTACTCGCCTGTTTCGTCTAGGTTCACGTTACGCACTCTGGCCCGCGCCTAGCGCCACAACCAACCACATACTCACAGCGTCTACCGCTTTACCGACACTGGTAAACGCCGCCGACACGCTGACCCACATACCGCTACCACTACAGCGTAAGGTTCCCTACGTGGGGGCGTTGATACTGGCGCAGTCAGACGCGGAGAACCCGGCGCACGCGACTAGGATAGGCTACCTGCAATCGCAAGCCGCTAGCCTGTTCTTTGCTCTATGGGCGCTCAACACGAAGGATTTCTCCAACCCAGCCAACTTCGACATCGCGGCTAGACTTCCGGCCTACCTGTCCAACTACGCTAACGCCTACAAGCCGGGTGGCGCCACTGGCGCTGAGGGGGCAAGATGACTACCGCCGAGATGATAGTGGAGATACGGGAGAACTGCTCTGAGTTGGGCGTGGAGTGGCTACGCGACGGCTACGCGACAGAGGATACCAACCGCCGTAAGCGTGTACGCATACTACCTAAGCTAAACCTGTGCCTCAAAAAGCTAGTGTGGCGTGGTATGAAACAATGCTACATTCAGAAGACGCTGACCGCTGGCACACGGGAGTACGCGCTACCCAACAGCTTCACCAACATCAAGTTCGCCCACCTGGTAGACCCCGCCGTGTCTACACAGCTATACCCCATCTACAACACGTCGCTAACCAGACTCAACGCGCTGTACCCCGGCATGGTGAACAGCGCCACGACGGGTAGACCGTATTGGTTCTACCTGCAATCCAAGATACTAGGCTTTAACGTAGCGGTAGACCAAGCCTACATCTTTGAGTGTCTTGCTGATGTTATGCCAACGGAACTGGTACTACCCACCGACGAGCCGGAAGACTTGGAGGAACTTTTCCACCCTGTACTGGTATCCGGCGCTACCTACCTGATACTACGCGACAAGCTAGGTACGCAAGAGTTCAATGAGGGGCAGAAAATACGCTTCTATGAACACAAGAGCGATTGGGACGAAGGCGTGAAGATGGTAGGCGGCACCTACGAACAGCGTATGCTGGACTCTCCCGACATCGCCATCAAGATAGAAGAGTACCGTATGAACATGGGTAATGGTGGCGGGCGCAGGGGTAGGTCGACGTAGCGCCACTGGCGCCAACGTGGTATAATGGATATAGAAGTCCTGGCATTGTCAACAAGAGGGCTACCGATGTGCGCACATCGGTAGCCCGACCCCAAACAAGGAGTTTAAGATATGGAAGGTTTGATTGAAGGGCGTGTCGTTCACTACACGCAAGAACTAACACCGTTCGTCGACGCCGAAGGTAAGGGTTCTATGGTACCGTCTATCGACAACCGCAAAGAACATCTTGCCGCATCTGTCGCTCACGTATACAAGGTAGACCCTAAAGCCAAAGAGGATAAGGGTTTGGTAGACTTGAAACTGGTAGTCCCCCGCGTCAGTGGCGCCCCCGGCATGAACGACTTCGTTGAGAAGGTCGCCTACGACGAGTCCGGTAAGCCCGGTACGTGGCACTGGATTCCTAAAGCGTAATGGCTCTAGCTCTCACGGCGTTTGCAATCGGTTTGGGTTTCGGTCTAAGCCGATTAGCTTTTGATATTCCGGCGTCTTCTGGTTCGGCTAATGCGCGTGGGCCTATATGGACTGCGCGTAGTGTTGTGGGTACTAAGGTGATGATAGGTGTACTACAAAACACGCTATCGTCTGTTAACAGCGCCTCCTTCCCTAACGACTCCGACGAGCAGGACTACGACACAGCGGCCACCATCAACACCGCTAGAGACTCACGTAGCGCGTGTAGGTTAGACGGCGTGAACTACGTATTCAACCGACAATCGCCCACCGGCATACGTGTACTGAACGACGACGGTTCTGTGAGTGCGAGTAACATAGTCAACATCTCCTCTGTTAACGGAGAGATGGCAGAGACACTGGTTTCCAACGCCATGACAGGGTTGCTATACGCGGTCGAGAATGTGAACTCCACGACAAACAACATAGTGGAGATAGACCCGATTAACGCGACACGAACCATCAAGTACGTGTCTAACGTCTTAACACCGCACATAGCTTTCAATGGGGCGGGAGACCGTATATATCTAGCGACTAACGATACCGCTGTAACCAACTTCAGGGTAGTAGAACTGGCATACCCTGCCTTCACGCTGATACAGTCCCACTTGATAGGTAACTTTACCGTTGAGGCTATACTGTGCTATAACCCTCCGAGCGGCGCCGACCCGTTTATAGTAGCACAGTACTATACCGGTAGCGTCTCTCAGTTCTGGTTGATAGACCTAGCTACCAACGTAGCAACGTCGCTGACATCCGGCTCTATCGCAGGCGACGGTATGAACGTGGACGCTAACGATGGTACGGTAGCTTTCCTGACACAGCGCAACGAGGTGTACAAACTGACCGCCCCCACGGGTGGCTCATTCACCGATAGTGTGATACCTACCCCACCGGGGGACGGATGGGATGTGATAAGCCTACCGCCTGCCAGCGGTTGGGGGCAAGACTGCGGAGAATTGGCGATGGGTTGGACGGAAGCGCCACTGGCGCCGGGAGGGTGGAATCAACAATGTCTGTAACCGAAACTAGAATCTCTGTTAAATTTGAGTGCGATTGTGCCAAGTGCCAAGCCGCCGACGCGCCTACCACGGCGAAGGAAACGTTCTACGGAGACGACTTAGAAGAAGCCGTAAAGAGAGCGGAGAATATGGGTTGGCGCGTGAACAAGGCGAGAACCAGTGCGATAGGCCCCGCTTGTGAGGCCCCCGTTGGCTAGCATCTTAGACCTACCTAAGATTCAGTTCCGCGCTTACAAGGGCGAGGATACGGATTCGCCCACGTTGGATTGGAACACGGGCCAACCTATCAATGCGTGGCGCAGGCAAGTGAACCTACGTACAGACCACGGCGGCGGGCTACGCTACATAGGTAATACAGACCTTATCGTAGACACCACCGAGGCGCCTAGTAGTACGCTGGCTATCGTAGACTACGACGTGCAGGACGACGTGGTTGTAACCTACGACAAGTATATCTGCATGGTTCGCTACGGTAACGCGGGTTCGCAGTTTTGGGTGTACAACGAGGCGACAGGCCCGCCAGCGGGGGAGCAACCCACGTTCGACACGGCGCCTATAGATAGCCGCTACGGGCAGGCGGTTAAGTTTGCGAAGTTCGATAGCCGTCTGTTCATCAGCGGGCTAGAGACTTCACCCGGCACAGGCAACGAACGTCTGTGGGTATGGGACGGGCCGGGTACGCCGGTGCGCCCTGCCGGTCTCAACGCCCCCACTAGCTTTATCACCCCTACCGATATAGGGGCAGGTAATCTCAACAACGTAAACAAGACAGGGTACCAATGGCTCTGGACTGTGGAGGATATGTATGGAAACGAGTCGTCGCC
>Ga0247740_1000678_pt1 | contig 15556 bp, 15 predicted proteins | sample UWRJL148409B2_FD_180942 | JGI IMG/M metagenome (GOLD analysis project Ga0247740, IMG submission 180942) | Plant litter microbial communities from Arlington Agricultural Research Station in Wisconsin, United States - UWRJ-L148-409B-2 | ecosystem: Environmental > Terrestrial > Plant litter >...
CGGTCGGAAACAGCCCAGCGCAAGTAGAGCGCTTGGGGTGAGGGGATGGTTTGCGGTGGACGGGGATCGCTGGTGTTCTGGACAGGCTGCCAGGCGGCGTCGTGCTTTGTGTTGCCTAATGACGGCCTGGAGGTCATGGGAGAGCGAGCGCTACCGAGACGGCGATGGAAGTGCTCACGGGGAGCGCCTCGCAGTCAGGAAGTTGCACGCGCAGGTTCGGGGATCTTGGTTCGTGTACACGATCAGTCTGGATGGCGTTGCGATGCGATTATCGCAACGGCGGTTCCGACATCTGGCCGCACGGACTCGAAATACACGACTTCCAAGGCACCAGTGCATTTCACATTGCGCCTGCCGCTTGCCGCACCCGCTAGCCCGCCTGGACCCCGTCGTCCAACGACGACATGGCGGCCATCGGGACATCACGGTAGCGGCATGTGCATCAGCCCTCACCGGTGGGCGTGATGATGCAACTGCGACATTGGAATACACAAAGAGGCGCGGCCGAGCCGACCGGAACCCGCGAGGCAACCTGCCAGGCCAGGTGCCTGGGGCACTTGAACCCCCCGGTGGTACAACGCATACTGTGTACATCGCAGATGGATCAAAGCCCATCTGCATCTCCACTGTTAGCTTGAGTGCATGTCGTCTCTGTACATCCCGTCTTTACCATCTCCCCCTCACCAGCCCATCCTCAACGAGCGTTGTCGACCTACATGCCTGACCCCATGCAGTAGGACTCAAGATACAGGAGGCAACTTATGGTCGTATTCAGCTGCTCAGCCCGACAAGGACGCAGCGCATACTACCTCACCGTTTGCCTCATTGGATTGTAGAGCGAGGGACATCACGGCTGGAGAGACACACAAAACTATCGGGTCGCCTAGGCCCGGTTACATGATGGATTAGTGGCGGGTCTTATTGATGGCAGCAGCGTTGCAGCAATACATGAGTTCCAGCATTGGTACAAGCTGTCGCCGTCGATGTAATGGATCGTGAGTCGAAAGAAAGCGACAATTTGTCAAAGCAATCCGCAAAGCAAGACAGATTGCAAATCTGAATGACAGTTCCCAGTGGGGACCAGAGTGCAATAGGAGCACCGCCGAGGTCGCAGACGGCTGAGCGAGTGTACTCGTGGGTGCAGTGGCCGCCAGATGGCCCGCAGCCTTGTCGGCGAGAGGCGTTGTGCGGGGTGTCAATGCAGCCGCGAGCCTCGACACTGTCTCGCGAAGTAAGACTCGGGGGACGCTGCGCTCTTGCCTGCCCGTCGTACAAAAGATGCATTTCCGACGGTGAAGGCGAGGCGGCGAGGCGGCGCGAAAGATGTCGGCGGCCGTGGCGGCTGGTCCAACGGGCGTGGCCCCATTAAATACCGGAGCCCAAGAGCGATGCATGTCGATGCGGCTAAAGCCCAAGACTTCCTCACTGCTGATCGCTGCCCTTGTTCGATTCCGCCTCCGCACGTGACCATCGGCCAGCGCCCGCCCGCGCATGCTGAAACGACGACCCACCCCTATCGTACATCTGCCCACCTCTGCAGCCGCCTCGCATCCCACAACCCTCCCCGAGGACCGACCGACCTGCACCTCGACCCGAGCCTTGACACCCCGCTGCTATCCCACGACCGCACCCGCACCCACACACACATCACCGCTACCGACAGCTGTCGTCGCTGCCGTCCCACGGTTTGCTACTGCCTACTCGACGCCGCCGGACCCTGCTAGCCCCTAGCGCTCTCCGGCGCCACCCACGTCTCTCCGCCTGCGACCACAGGACATGAGCGTCTAGGATGGAGGTAGCCTTCCACTCTGGACTTGCGCGCGCCCACACCTCGCAGACTTCACCTACCGCCTCCTCCCATTCTCGCCTGCATTCCCACGGCGGGCCGTCCCTCATGTCCCACCAAAGCTTCCAGAGCCAGTACTCCAGCTTCTCGCACAACAGCGCGCGCGACACCCAGAGTACGCAGGCCACGGGCAACACCACTCTTTTCGGCGGGTCGACATCCGGCTTCTCGTCTTCGACCCTTGTGAATGGTGCCCCACAGGAGGCTGCCAACGTCCTCAACAAGCGCGCCGACAAGGACACTTCGCTCTTCCAGCGATGTTTGCAGCTGCAGCTGCGCCTGCGGGCGATTCCGGGGTTTGAGCGCTGGATGATCGAGGAGGAGAACAAAGCAGCCAGCGACGATGATCCTGTCACCCTGATCTGGAGGACTCTGCGGAGAGGCTTCCCGCTGATGGACATCTACAATGCCCTGGGGCCAAAGGCGCGACTCCACGTCGAGGACTCCAAATTGACCGAGGCCAACGCGAAGAAATTCGAGAAGAAGGCCACGTACAAGTTCCTAGAGGCTTGCATCAACGAGCTCAAGTTCCCCTCAGAAGAGTGCTTCATCATAGGAGACCTCTACGGCGACGACACTACTGGCTTTGTAAAGGTAGCCATAACAGGTCGGGGTCATCGTATCATTTGCTAATATCTCGTTAGGTTGTAAATGTAGTAAACCGCGTTCTCGACATCCTAGTGCAAATGGGCATAATTACCACCGACACCTCATTATCCGAAAACGACCCTGTGGCCTCGACGGTCAAGCGCTCACAACGAGAGCACATCATCGACGAGCTGGTCAAGACGGAGCGGACATATGTGCAGCACCTAGAGCTACTCCAGTCGTTCAAGAAGCTCGTGGAAGAGAAGGGAAATGTGACTGGCGACACGGTGCACGACATCTTCCTGAATCTCAATGCTCTTCTGGATTTCCAACGACGGTTTTTGATCCGTGTCGAGCAAACAAATGCTCAACCCGCCACAGAGCAGAACTGGGGCAATCTTTTTGTTCTCTACAAGGAAGCATTCAAGGTGTACGAGCCGTATATTGCGAATCAGAAGAGATGCGAAGAGATAGCTGTGCGAGAGTTTGACAAGCTTCGAGAGACGGGTGGCTCTGCTGAGATGCAGCAAATGGTCGAGTCAACTACCACGTTGACATCCTTCCTCCTCAAGCCATTCCAGCGATTGGCCAAATACCCACTACTCCTGAAGGTAATATTTTCTTCCAAGATGCAACTTTCTGATTCTGATTGTACCAGGAACTGCGAGACAAGGGTGATCTAGACGAGCAACGTAAGGAAGATATCTCGAACGGTATCGTAGCAGCCCAAGCCGTCCTGGAGCGGACCAATGCAGCCATCGATCGAGAAGATCGCATGGAGGCTGTTGAGGAGCTCAAGACCCTAGTCGAAGACTGGAAGGGTCATCGAATCGAAGGATTCGGCGAGCTTCTGCTCTACGGGCAATACACTGTACTAAAGGGTGATGGGATGGGCGGCAAGAACGAAGAGCGCGATGTAAGCCTTAGTTCCCGTTATCTCCAACGTCCATTCCATCAACCGGGGTTATCGATGTTTGCTAACGAGCAGTATGTTCAGTACAAGATCTACTTGTTCGAGATGATCCTGCTGTGCTGCAAGGAGCTAAGCGCCAACAAGGCGAAAAAGATGAACAAGTCGTTGATAACGAAAACCGGAAAACCACGCTTGCAGCTGAAAGGCCGAATCTTCATGCAGAACGTCACCGAGACCGTGTCGTTGCAGAAGCCAGGTGAGACAGCCCAACCCGGCGCATTCAATTCATCACTCCTAACGTTGGCTTGCAGGGTCATACACATGCCAAATCTTTTGGAAAGGCGATCCAGGCATTGAGAACTTCATCATACGTTTCAACTCTGAAGATACCATGAAAAAATGGGCGATGCAGGTCGACACTCAGCGCCGCGTCTGGAAAGACCAAGCGCGATCGAGCAGCAGCACGACAGCATCAAAACCTTCCGATACCCAATTCAACTACATGCGCGACCAAGTTCTGGAAAACCCTTATCGAGAAGAAGAGGACGAGGATGACGGCGAGGACGTTGACACAGTTGTTCCTGGCTATACACAGGACGGCTATGGCATAAGACAGAACAGCGCAAGTGCTCCACCGCGCTCTCGATCAACAACGGGCGAGAGCATGAATGAGTCAGATGGCAGGGTACAGCCGCCTCCACGCTTCCCCATGGGCTATTCCGGCCAACCCCCGCTAACCCTGCGCACGCAGCAGCTTGCCAATTCAGGCAACGATGCCTCGTACTTCTCCCCCGTCGCAGAGTCTCCTATGTCCACATTTTCAACCGCTCGGACGAGCTCTTCCTCGGCTGGAACATTCCCCTTTCCCCGGCAGGTCCCTCCAAACGGTTACGATGGAGAAAACAACCGCTACACAGCACCGGCACGAGGTCACGTTCCCCGCGAAAGCTCCTTGGGACCCGGTCAATACCCCACGAACCGTTCGATGCAGCGGCCATCACTACCTCCTACTGCTCAGTCAGCTTCCATCGCGCAAGGTCGACTGAGGGCAGCAAGCAGCCCCGACATACACAATGCCAACCAGCCCGGAAGGCGCCTGCCGAACGGGCAGCATGTGCCGGTCCCTGATATGCCGCCATTCCCTACACATTACGCCTACAACGCAGCAATTGTCAATCGTAGCCAGAACAACTCGCCAAGCACTATGCCAGCGCGAGCCGCAACTCAATCGCCTGCCATTCAACGCGATCGGCTTATACAGCAACGTACTGCGCAAGAACTGGCAAATTCCGACTACACTAGCGGTCCCCGCCGAGATCCTAGCATGGGTCCTAACGGCAGGACTATGACACCTGCTTCATCCTTTGAGCGAAGCCAGGGCACGTTGACACCTGCATCGATGGACTCGCGGACAATGTCGCCGCCTCTGCCTAGCCACACATCCGCACCACACGAGGGCCATGGTGGCATTCCTACACAGCTCAAGGTCAAAGTGCACTGCCCCGCTGCAGGCAGTACGATGACGCTTGTTGTGAGCACAAATATCAGCTTCCAATCCTTGAAAGATCGCATCGACGCGAAACTGCAACGTTCAACCAACGTGTCTCTCGGTTCCGGCCAAGTGAAACTAAAGTACTTGGACGACGACGACTTTGTCAGCATCCAGTCGGATGAGGACGTACAAGAGGCGTTTGAGACATGGAAAGAGCAGCAGCGCGATCTTAACCCAGTTGGGCAACAGCTGGGTGAGATCGAGCTGTTCTGTCAACGCTGATCATACTTTGATTGAATGCATATCGGGGCGGGAAATGGGCATCTTACGGCGTTTCGAGGCACATCGTCGATCTGGGCCAATTTTTTTATCATACTGAGCGGGGTCAAGATCCTACATTCTACGGCGAATGGTGTTGTTCAAATGAGCATCCGGGGGCTCTTTGCACATGAAGACATGAGTCAGACGTGGCTGGCTGACTGTCTATCTTCTGCTGCTAGGCGTGCAACGGAAAGCATGTATTCCGTTGAACCTCCCTGGCTTTTTCTTGGTTCCATCACGCTTTTATACCTTGTCGTGGACTGGTTCGAATATTCATGTTGCAAGCATACTCCATGGGATCCAGTCATCTCCAAGCAGGTGGTGACTGAAGGCTTTTCTCTTCTTTTACGCGACTAGAGGCCGGCGGTACGACTGATGACGGAACGACACTACTTGTTTTTGCAGTTTGTGAAATTACCTTTTTTGGCGTCTTATCTTTCTCGACACTTTTTTGGGAAGTATTTACTTCGGCAAGATTACCTTAGATGCATGGGAACAACTCTTTTTTGAATAGGATGGCTTCTTCAGTTAGGTTCTATCAATGATGCATTGCACGAGAATACTGCGATCTGACTCGGGAGTGTGTATCGCGTGTTTTTGCTCCGGGTCTCGCTACTGCCACGATGATTTGTAGGAGGTAAGGTGATGTGTGCATGCGTTCGCGCCAATGAAAGCTTGTCCATGCATGCCGCGCCCGAACCTGCAGATCGAACCCTCGGCTCGGTTGGCCGTGCAGGCGTGGCTTGCAGACGTGACCTTGCTCACAGACAAAGACTCGCTGACGACACCATATTCTTGTTACTGGCGATTATGTGAGCTCTATGGCTTGCGCGTCAGAGTGTGGTGTATGTACTGCTGCGAGCGAATGGCTGGGAACATCTCACGCGAGCGACGACTGACCAGATCGGACAGCTCATGTGGCTTACTTTTTTTTTTGGGCTCTGAGCCAAGCAGCACACCGACACATCGCCGGGCCAGTGCCTTTCCGGTTATCGAGTACGAACGGCTTTCTTCTACGCGTCCATTCACGATGGGCTTGTCTTCTCGGATGAAGCCGTGGCCGGCCGAGCTCGGAAGGCGCGTGGGTGCCAGCAGGCCCTGGAGATATCGTCATGGTATAACACCTTAGCTTACCCCACACCCAGACCGCGGCGAACTCCTGCACCTACCGAACTACCTGATAATCTACCTACCTACGCCCTCTACCTCTACCTCGTCTTCTCCTCCTACTCCTCCGCCTCCTCCTCCCTCCCCTCCTCCGCCGCACTTACCTACTCCACCTAGACTATACAACGCGTGCGCAACCACCGGCAAGGTGTGGCCACGTCCACGATGAATTGTCCCTCGCGCGCCGACCCGCTCTACGAAGAGGGCTACAACCAGAATCCCAATGCGCTCAATGCCGATGCGACAACGAGAGCAGACATGGAACACAAGGCGAATGCCAGACTGCGCAGTGACCATTGTATAGATACTGCCGACGCGCCTCCAGGCGAGATCGAAACGAATGAACATAATGCCGGTGAAGGAGGGGGCAATGCCGTCGGACGTAAGGTGCTCGGTGGCAAGGGGGATGTTGCCATCGGGGAGAAAGCTGGAGGGTTGAGCTCTGCTTCTCCTCCCTCCAGCGGGCGTGGGAGTGTTGGTGCGTTTGGCAAACTTCGCGGTGCTGCTCGTGGGTTTGCGCAAAAAGCGGCCGCGGTGCTACGCAAGTATGCCAAGTTTGTGGGCCCGGGGTTTATGGTCGCTGTGGCGTATATTGATCCTGGTATGATACTCTCTTACACTTGTATATGCGACGATTCAGATTTCCTAAGACACTTCGGGGCCGAGGCCGCTCGCTTGCCATCACGTGTCTTTCTTTTCACCATTCCAATGTGTCCAGGAGAGCTGGTGTCAAGAAGATAGTTTGCGAGCATTCTGCTAAAACACGACAGGAAACTATGCCACCGACGTCGCCGCCGGAGCCTCTTTCAGATTCAAACTTCTCTTCATCGTCCTCATGTCTAATATCTTCGCCATCTTCCTCCAGTCTTTATGCATCAAATTGGGCTCCGTTACGGGGATGAATCTCGCTGAAAATTGCAAGGCTCATCTTCCGCCTTGGCTCAACTACGTTCTTTACGCTTTTGCAGAGTCGGCCATTATTGCGACTGATATCGCTGAGGTAAGTCACCTCGCAAAGTCGGGACGACAGGACCATTGATGTGTATTTGAAGGTCATTGGCACTGCAATTGCCCTGAACATCCTCCTCAAAATACCCCTCGTGGCCGGATGTGCCATCTCTATCGTCGACGTCCTCATCATCCTCGTCTTCTATCGTCCGTCAGGCTCGATGAAAGCTCTGCGAGCATTCGAGTTCTTCGTCATGGTGCTGGTGCTCGGTGTAGTAGTCTGCTTCGCCTTCGAGCTCAGCAAGATTAAAGCTCCAGTCGGCGACGTCTTCAAGGGCTATCTCCCGTCATCCACAATCATTCAGTCGCAGGCGTATGTTTCATTTCCCTTCCTACTTGCGACCAGCTCAAAGTATACTAATCCATTCCCAGTCTCTACCAAGCATGTGGCATTCTCGGCGCGACCGTCATGCCCCACAGTCTCTACCTAGGCTCCGGCATCGTCCAACCGCGCCTCCGCGAATTCGACGATGCCCATGACTCCTCCAACGTCTCCGAAACCGACTCTCTCGAAGACAGCATCAAATACAAACCTTCCCTCGCCGCCATCCAGTCGTGCATGTCTTACTCCATCGTTGAGCTAGCAGTCTCGCTCTTCACCTTTGCCCTCTTCGTCAACAGCGCTATTCTGATCGTTGCGGGCGCTAGTCTCTACGGTCTCCCGGAAGCCGACGACGCGGATCTGTTCTCGATCCATAAGTTGTTGGCTGAAAGCATCGCGCCTGTTGCTGGGACGCTCTTTGCGCTCGCGTTGCTGCTGAGCGGAACCAGCGCAGGAATCGTATGTACCATCTCCGGACAAATAGTCTCAGAAGGCCAACTGAACTGGACGATCAAACCCTGGATCCGCCGCCTCGTCACCCGTCTCATCAGTATTACACCCTCCATCATCATCGCTGGCGCTGTAGGCCGCGAGGGACTGGGCCGCGCGCTCGCGGGCTCGCAGGTCGCGCTTAGTGTCATTCTTCCGTTTGTGAGTGCACCATTGATTTGGTTCACTTGTCGTGGGAAGTATATGAAGGTGGCAGTTGGGAGCGATGATGTTGGTGCTGGGGAAGGTGATGGTGGAGATGGAGAGCAGTTCGTGCAGATGAGAAATCATTGGGTCACTGTGGGGTTTGCGGTGGTCATCTGGGGGGTGATTGTTGTTATGAATGTGGCGCTTTTGGTGCTTGTTGGGATGGGGGTTGCGTGATCGCTCCTCTACGCTACTCGAATGCTACCACTAGAAGCGGGAATGTGGTCATTTTGGGTGGGGCGGGGTTGTTGAATGTGCGAATGCGGGAGAGCATGTTAGTATTGGTGTGCTAGAAATAGTATGCCGGTTGCGGGTGCAGGCGCACAATAGAAGGCGGAGCTGCTCAGGTTGGCGAGTGTAGCTCTACGAGACACCGATATGGTTATAGATCCGTTGACACAGAGAAGAGCTTGACTAGAGATACATTTTAGTCTCAACGATGCCTCCTTTTCAAACCCAGATATACCTAGCATGGCTTTTCGGGCGGACGAGTCTTCCATCGCGTATGTCCATCCCAGTACCGCAAGAAACCCTTCCACAATGTAGTTCCACATAATTAGGTCGTAAGAAATACAAAGGAGCGTTTCCTCGACGCCGCATCGCTTGCTTTCTTGCCATGCCTCGCTAGCTCATAGCTACAAGCCTGGTATCGCTCCTCCAACGCCAATGATCGCAAAAACGCCGCACCTAAAACATCAAGCCATTGCCTCCCAGCACCAACTCGTTCAAGAAATACCTCACCGCGGCGACATAGATCCGTTCGTGGTAAGTGTGCCACTCATCCCAGGAGTTGACACCCCCGTCCCGCTCATACTACCTTTACTCCTCAATGTGCCACTCCGATCCGTCAAACTGCGCTTAATGTTCACCGGCGACCCACGCCCCGCGGTACCGGACCGACTCCCTCCAATTGTACCCGCGTCCCAAACCTCGCTGCGAGCCTTGCGCTGCTGAATGTGCTGAAGCGTCTTCTTGAGCGCGGCGTACAGGTGCTGATTATCCGACATGTCGAGGTCGACCCAGAAAGAGTAGATGGAGAGTCGGTTGCGGTTTACATCCTTGAAGCGGCGGAGGATGTACTGGCGAGCTGATGTTTCGGGGTCGGCGTCTTCGGCGGGCGGCTTGTAGTCTGGGAAGAAGGTTGTCATGGGGGAATGCTGCAGTTTCTCACGGAAGCGGGAGAAGTTGTTTAAGATGAGAATGATGGACGAGCCCGTGAACTTGGGGCTGTTGGCCCAAGATTCGAATGTAGCGAAGTCATCGAGGAGTTGGGATTCGGTGGGCTGGCCGAGGTAGGGGCGATCGTAGATGGAAACGTCGACCGTATATAGGAGGGCAGTAGCGTTTTCGAGCTGGTGAAACCAGCGCTTGCGGAACTGCTCTGGGACGTAGCCGCTGATGTTGAAGAGGTGGACTTCGAGCTCGTCCCAGTGGAAGCGGAGTTCTTTGATGCCGCCCATGGACTTGTTGAGGCGGATGATGTCGGCTTCTGAGGGGACGTAGTCGTCTGTCGCGATGCGGGGAAGCTCCTTTGCATAGTAAGGCGCGTATTGGGGGAAGTCGATTTCAAAGTTTTTGATGTAGAGGGTGGAGAAGGAGGGGCTGGACCAGAGACTTTGAACCGAGTCCACGGCGGCGGGCGTCATGCGCGACATGTCGACTGTTTCGACTTCGTGGAGGAGGACGGCGAAGTCTTTGTTGAGTTCGGGCGTCAGGTTTATGCCAGTGTCTTTTAGGAGGTCGATGATGGAGTGAATGAGTAGACGGACGGTGGAGCGCACGGCATAGGTGTATTGCAGACGCTCGTCTCGCGGGTAGCCTTCTGCGTAAAGGACTTTCATTTGGCGCATGATGAGTTCCTTGCCGCTGTTAACTTGGCCCATGAGGACAAGCTTGGTTTCTCGCCGGAGGTTGGTCGCGTCTTCTTCGAGCGCACGATCGATGGCTTCGGAGCGCATGGCAGCTGCCGCGTCGATGTATTCTTGCTCCGTAGGCATTTCTTCTGGTCCTCTCCGGAAAAGTTTGATGTAGAATAGGAACCGAAACCATTGGATCATTCGCGAGAGCTGTGTAAGGGTCTTGATGGCCTGACCGTTCCATCTCGACGTGTGCACGAGCGTGTGCAGCGACGACGAGTCTTCTTTCCTGATTTGCCTGCTCTTGTGGAGTAGGATCTTGCGCTGTGCAGTTGTGTGGCTACCGTCAATTAGCCTCAACGGCGTCTCCACATACGTGCAGTAGTTCGTGGGGTGCAACTCACCATTTGCAAGCTGCGAGGAGCAAGCTCACAGCATCTGTCTGCCTTTTCGCAACACTTCTTAATCGGTTCATGGACCGACTTCCAACGGTAAACTTCAACTTGATGGCCCAATCCGTCTTGTCGTGGTCCGGCTGTCGCAGCTGCGCTAGCAGATCGTCCAGATTGCGAATCATCAACGAGCATGAGGTCATGAGCAGATCCAGGTCCCTGAGCAGCTGCGGATGTATGTCACTAATCGCATATTTCATCCAATCCTGCATTTCGTTTAGATTCGATTTCAGCGCCGTCAGTTGCGCAATCAGGTTGATGGAGATGCCGCTATTGTCCTTCCAGCGGTCGTGGAGCTGACACAGGTTGTTGATGCATTGGCGCAGGCGGTCCATGTTGGCGCCGACGGCCGCCATGAGGCCGAATGCCCTCTTCTCGTCGGCGGTCGAGTCGGACATGGTGACGCTCGTTATGGCAAAGCTGGGTGGGATGGCGCGATGAGGAGAGAGATGTTCGCGGCCCAGATGTCGGCAGTCCCGCAATGTCACGCATAGCCCCCCGCTGCGGGAAGTACGAAGTAGCCTGGCGCCTCGGATGACTGACCGACGACCGGGGTGTGGGAGTAAATCCCCGGCCTGCAGCTCTTTTCGGGCTATGCTCTTAGGCAATATTGCCAACAGGAAGGAACTGTGTTGGATGCTTCGGTCAACCTATCTTCAGCGAGCGATGGGCCCAAGAGATGCATCCGGGAAATGATGGCCTTTGCACAGACGCAGGGTTGCACCCGGCTGATCCGACCGAACCGCGCATCACGTGCGGAGGCGATCATTGAGGCTAGCATCTCGTGGGGGCTATGATGCCGTTTGCAGGGCAGGATAATGTGGTGAATTATCTCGTACTCGATAGAGACAGGATGCAATGATCGCTGGCGTTGAAGAGATCCCAACTAGCCGTCACTTTCTTAGAGTGGTAGGTGCGAGGCGCTAGCGGGTAGGCGAGGCAGCAGCACCGCCGGACAGTGACTGTACCTTTCTGTCGTCATAGTCATACTGTTAGAGTCACAGTATGCAAAGCTCGTACTCCGGTCAGCAACCAGCTATGTATACGGACAAGACTTCGCGATGATCGCGCCGGGTACAACGCGACACAAATTTTCACATCCAACAACATCACCATGGCAGCTCTCCACACGCTGCCAAACGAGCTGCTATCGCTCGTCACCGGCTATCTGGAACGGCCAAAAGATCTCGTAAGCCTTGCGCTTAGCAATCGCCGTCTGAACGACTTCACGAAGCTCGATGGATGGAAGGCTTTCCTCAAGGGTCGCTTTCGCCTCTCGGGGCAAGAAACCGATGCCCACCATACCGTGCACGGACTCACCACTCTATATAACAATTGGAACCGCAAGGGCTTCGTAGCGCGGTATGTAGAGCCCAGTGCGAACATCACAAGTCTTAATACATGGCAAAAGGGGGAATGGAGGGGCCCAACGGGCCAGACGATGGGCTATCAACCGAGCATCGACAGTTACGAGGAAATCATTGGCGCATGGACTGACAGAAGGGAAGTGCTGGCTTGGTCCGCTGGGACGCAAGTTGCCTTGAGGATCAAAGAGACGGGAAGCAAGGCTGCAAGAGCGTGGGAAGAAGAGCAAGAGACAGAAGAGAATTTTGAAAAAGGATGCAGTTTCGACCAGTTCCGGCATCAGAACTGGTGGTATACTTACGAGATGCCTGGGAGCATCGAAGGCCGGGACGACATCACAGCTTTGAAGCTACTTCGGCCACATCACAAGGGTGACAATTCTGAACACATTGCAATGGGGACAGCCTCTGGCGATCTGTTCATTCTAAGTGCAGACCCGACGCTCACGGAGACCGATGAATGGGCATACGATACTGGCGAGCGAGCAGTCACATCTATCTCACTCTCGCCTACACAGGAGCCGCTAATGGCGGCGACCCTCGGCGACTCGTCTTTGGCGCTATATCCCATCATCAAAGACTACGAAAGTGAAGCTTCAGGCGATATCCTCAGCGAAGTCGCACCCATCGGCGCCGGAATGCGATCAGGCCGTATCTGGTCCTGCAACTTCGTATCGGACGACAAGGTCGCCGTCGGACTAGGCCCCTCGTACGAACCTATCCACATCTACGAAATCACCCCAAGTGGCTTCCTTTCCGAACCACTCCGCAAATTTAGCTTGGACACCAAGTACTGGGCCGGCACTACAGATATTGACTGGAATATGCAACGCAGCACCTCGGTGTACCCTGTGCTACCTCTCCCGTCCGACTCGCACATTGGCTCTGCAACAAGCGACATGTTCCTTTCCGGAGGCTACGACGGCATCGTCAGGCTGCACGACATGCGCTCCCCGCGCGGCTTCGAGTCACTCTTCTGGGACGTCACCAACGACTCTGCTGTCTACTCACTTGCTTGTCAGGGACTCGAGCGGTTCGTCGTCGGTAGTTCAATGCATAGCATGCTCAAGGTCTTCGACTTACGCTTTCCGGGATCCAACGCGTACCACTCCATTCCTATGGCCGCTAAGTCGCCGCCGAAGCGCCAGGATAGCACATACAACGCTGTTGTTCATGATGCACGCACTGCTCTGACTCCAATCTCTGGTGGATGGAATCTTTTCCTCAATCCGCGTAACCCTGTCATTCAGGGTGGGACCCGACACCAAACCCGACGCCGGCCACGGGAAGACTCGCCAGTATATAGCCTTTCCATCCCGTCATCCACATCACCGAACATCTACGCCGGCCTCGAAGGTGCCATACAGAATCTCACCTTTCTCTCAGTCACGGATCAGCATCCCGATGCGCTTTTTTCGCAAGCCATCACCCGTTTCCCGGACACCAACAATGTCGACATCAAGAACTCGTACAATCCAACCGACGATGTGTTGAACCTCGGCATGTACGAGCAAGGCAACGAAGAGGGTCTTGGTATGCAGCTTTTAGTCCAAGACGGCGTACGATCTGGATTGGCGAAGAACAAGGAGAGAAAGGATTTTGCTAGACATCGCGGATTAGACGATAGATGGAAGGATCCGACTGAGGACGGAGAGCGATGGGTTCGTGGGCAAGAGCCGCAGATCAATGTGCGGAGGGATGGTGGGAGAGGTGGAGGGAGAGGTGGAGGGAGAGGAAGGGGTAGGGGTAGAGGACGTGGGTTCCACGGCAGAGGGTGAAAGGTCTGAAGCCGGGTGCCAGTCTCCTTTTAGATACACTATTAGAACAATTCACTTGAATAGTCCTTTACATTTCTCCTCTTTTGATGCATACATCATCGCCTCCGTTACGCCTCGTAGCCAGTACAAGAATTCGAACATCAAAGTATACCAATCGCGCACACTGCTACCTGTCGCTGCAACCACCCATCGTACAAAATCCTTCCCAATGACACACCGCAACATTCCAGCACGCAAAATTCCTCAGGCCAACATGCAAGTCCCTCATATATATATCGGCTTCTCAAAGTTCAGCGGAGCTAGCACGGGCGGCTGGAGATTCGTCGTATTGTGAATCTTCTTCCGGGCCGTATACTCTGGAAGATCGTAATATTCTTGAATCGTCGTTTCACCGGAAAGAGGGGCCGAGGTGGGGTTGCCCGGTTGATCGATCGGTGGGCCGGATTGTTCATCGGCGGGATCTGTGGACATCTCACTGGCGGATTCGGATCGCTCTAGATTCTTTTTCCGCCGGTAGAGGTAGATACCGATGGCAACGAGTGCCAGGCCACCAAAAGTGAGACCGAAAACGAGACCAAAACCGGCGGTATCGTGAAAGCTTTTATCTTGGGTGTGGGTCGTGAAGGTCGTGCCCGAGGGACTGCCATCATATGCAGAAGTCGTTGGGGGCTTGCTCCCGCTGGTGGAAATATCGGAGCTTACAGATGTTCGGTGGGCGCTAATAATTGATAGCGTGAATGATGTCGACAGAGCTGAGTTGAAAGCTGTCGTGGTCAATGAAGAAGAGACGACTGGAGTGACTTGCGTGATGTTGAAGTCTTGGGAGGCGAAATTGACTGTTGACCCATCATCATTCGCACTCTCTATCCTGAGGTAGAATACATCGAAGTCTCTCCCGTATGCGCTGACCTCCCATGCGAAGAAGTTGCGTTCGGTGTCTTTTGGCGTTATTGCTAGTATCACCACAGTCAATACCAACCTAGAGACAGCAATTTCAACTACTTACACTTGATCTGAGGCCCACCCTCCTCCAATGTGCCATTGTACCAGTGTAGGTAGATTTCGAGATTACCTGAGTAATCCGGCTGGAGTTTCCACGAGACATTCTGGATAGATCCAGCTGCCCACCGGAGGTTGTCATCGGGCTTACCGTCATCTAGACCGCCAAAATAAGCTGGAGGGCTTATGAAATACCCACCTTTCTCTGCCAAAGAGCATATGCATGCTGCAAAGAGAGATATGATTATTTGACGCAGTCGCATTTTGGGAATTGAGAGTTGGCGGCGAGATGGTAGCTAGCAAAGTTCCAAATTGCGGTGATGGAGACACTCAGGAAATTTGCTTATCTTCATTAATATAACTAGTCAAGAACTACACGTTGCGAATAATCTAGTGCCCTCTTAAGAGTTTTTGGAATGTTACCCATGTCATATATGCGGTGAGGCTGCGTATGCTGCTTCCCGTTGTTAAGTACCACGCTACATTAATGGTGATTACCTGCTGCATCCTGACACGAATACTTATGTGGGAATTCGTACCGGCACAGGAACTAATGGATTGCATGGAGCATGCTTAATGTCACATCGAATCAAAACAGATCATGTTCAAGCGCAATACATCCAGTTCCCATCCCTCGCTCGCCTCGTAAAACTGAATGAGTACCATTTGCTCCAGACGAGTGCCGAATCAATTTAATGTTACATACCGCTGTGGGTCTCAATCTCATTGCCGACCGCCGGTACCTCGTGCAAAC
>Ga0247740_1000680_pt1 | contig 15537 bp, 13 predicted proteins | sample UWRJL148409B2_FD_180942 | JGI IMG/M metagenome (GOLD analysis project Ga0247740, IMG submission 180942) | Plant litter microbial communities from Arlington Agricultural Research Station in Wisconsin, United States - UWRJ-L148-409B-2 | ecosystem: Environmental > Terrestrial > Plant litter >...
CCAGCCCCTGGTCGCTGCCGAGTTCGCGCTGCCCCTCGATTCGGCGGCGGGCGGGGTGATCGCGACCCAGCTGGGCTACGCGGTCGGGGTCTTCCTCCTCGTGGCGCTGGGTGACCGTGTGCGACCTCGGCTGCAGGTCGGGGCTCACCTCATCACGACCGCCGTCGCGCTCACCGTGGCGGCCGTCGCGCCGTGGAACGAGCTGTTCGTGATCGCCTGCTTCGTGGCCGGGGCCGGTGCGACTTACGGGCAGCTGCTCGTCCCGGTGGCCCTCCGCGCCGTCCCTGCCTCGCAGCGCGCCGTGACCACCGCGGTGCTCGTGGGGTCGTTCCTCGTCGGACTCTTCACGGTCCGCACCGGATTGGGCGCACTGGCGGGAGTGCTCGGCTGGCGGGCGACCCTCCTCGTCTGCGCCGCGGTACTCCTGGCCTGTCTCCTGCTCCTGCGCGTGGTGCCGTCGACTGTCCCCACCGATCCCCCCAGCTACCTCCGCCTGATCGCGTCGCTGCCCGGTGTCGTGCGCAGGAGTCCTACCCTTCGGCTGATGACGGCGATGCACGCCTCCGTGTTCGCGGCCTTCACCACCGTGTGGGCGAGCATCACCGTGTTCGCCGTCGCAGACCTCGACCTCAGCGTGGCGCAGGCCTCGCTCCTCGGGCTGGCGGGTCTCGCCGGGGGCGCGACGACGGTGGCCCTTGCACCGATACTCTCCCGTCTCACGATGAGCGTCGGCCTCGTCATCACGCTCGGCAGTGCGTTCACCGGTACGGCGCTGCTCGCCCTCGGGTCGGGTTCCGCCGTCGTCACGGTCGCCGGCCTCTACCTGGTGTCCGCGGGCATGAGCGGATCGCAGGTGTTCACCCAGGCCCGGGCACTGCAGTCGGTGCCCTCGACGGAGTCGGGGCGTGCCAACACCGTCTTCGTCACAGGCACGTTCGTCGCGAGTTCCACGGCGATCGCGGTAGCCGCCGTCCTACAGCGGTCCACGGGCTTCCCGGCGGTCGCCTGGATGGCGGTGGTGCTCGTGCTCACCGCCGCCACCCTCGCCGTCGTCGCCCGTCGCCGCGGGTTGTTCTGACGGACGGAGTCGATCAGTAGGGGTTGGCGATGAACAGGTCCTGCGCGGGGAACCTGGTGAGGATCTCGGTCCCGTACTCGGTCACCACGACCTCCTCCTCGATCCGCGCCGCCGAGACCCCGTCGGACGCCGGGCAGTACGTCTCCATCGCGAAGACCATACCCACCCGCAGTTCGACCGGATCCTTCATCGAGTTCAACCGGGAGATGATCGGCCGCTCGTGCAATCCGAGGCCGAGTCCGTGCGCGAACTGCAGCCCGAATGCGGAGAGTTCGTTGTCGAACCCGAAGTCCTGCGCCTTCGGCAGCACCGCCGCGACCTGGTCCGTGCCCACACCGGGCTTGATCGCGTCGAGCGCGTCGTCCATCCACTCGCGGGCCTGCTTGTAGGCATCCTTCTGCGGCTCGGTCGCCCACCCCACGCCGAACGTGCGGTAGTAGCAGGTGCGGTACCCGTTGTACGAGTGGATGATGTCGAAGAAGGCTTGGTCGCCGGGTCGGATGATGCGATCGGTGAAGTTGTGAGGATGCGGGTTGCACCGTTCCCCCGAGATCGCGTTGACCGCCTCCACCTGGTCGCTGCCCATCTCGTAGAGGCGCTTGTTGGCTAGGGCGACGATGTCGTTCTCCCGTGCACCGGGCTTGAGTGCCTCGGCGATGTCCTGGTAGACGCCGTCGACCATGGCGGCTGCCTGGTTGAGCAGCATGATCTCGTCCTGGTTCTTGATGACTCGAGCATCGAGCATCCTCTGCTGCGCGTCAGCCACCCGGATCCCCTGCCGCTCGAGTTCGAAGAGGAACGGCGGCTCGACGATGTCGAGCCCGACAGGCGCGTCGGCGAGTCCCTCGGCAACCAGCAGCGACTTGATCTCGGAGACGGCGTCGCGCATCAGCCCACCGCCCACGGGATCCACGGCTCCCCGGAAGCCGAGGAATCCGGCGCGGTAGTGGTCGTCGGGCACCCAGTCGGAGTACAACTTGTGGTGGCGCACCGCCGAGCCGAAGTCCCACAGGATCGGATCCCTGCCCCGCATCAGCAGGGCGTACCTGATCATCTTGTCGCCGAGCGCGCCACCGATCCAGGTCTGCGTCGTGTACCGGATGTTGTAGAAGTCGAAGAGCAGGAACGCCCCGCACTCACTGGCCTCGAGAGCGGCCTTCGCGCGGTCCAGGCGGTAGGAGCGCAGGCGGTCGAAGTCGACCCGGTGCTCGTAGTCGACACCGGTGTGGCCGGGCGCGCCGAGCGGGCGCACGCCGGCCGGGCGGAGGGAGGGGCGCTCGAAGCGACGACCATGGTCGTGACTCACTGCTCCGGCTCCAGCCCGTCGGAGACCACCGTGTTCTCCGAGACGAGGGACAGACCCGATCCGCCCGCCACGGTGAGGATGAGTGTGGCGAAGTCCTGCTCGACATTGCCGTTGCCGACCTCCTGGGCGACGAGGTTGCGGGTCACGCTGGCGACCGGCATCACCACACCGAGCTCGTACGCGGCCTCGAGACCGAGATCGAAGTCCTTCTGCAGCAGTACGTTCGTGAAGGTGGGGGTGAAGTCGAGGTTGACGAGGGCCGGCGTTTTGTACTTGGAGAACTCCGAGCCCATGACCGAGTCGTTGAGGAACGAGAGGAAGTCCGCGCGCGTCACGCCCGCCTTCTCCGCGAGCACCGTGATCTCGGCGAGCGATTGGATGACGACACCGAGGAAGACGTTGTGCGCGATCTTCACGATGCGGGCGGCCTCCCCCTCGCCGACGTAGGTGACACCGCGGCCCCAGGTCTCCAGGAGCGGGCGGAGCTCGTCGAACACGTCCCGCGGCCCCGATGCCGCCACGGTGAGCTTGCCCGACGAGATCACCTTCGGGTTTCCGGAAACCGGGGTCGCGAGGAAGCCGGTACCGCGCGCCTCCGCGGCGGCCCGCACCACCTTGCTCGCGGCGACCGAGACAGTGGACGCGTCGCCGATGATCCGGGGGGCCCGGTCCGGATCGGTGAGCAGCCCGTTCTCCCCGAGCATGACCTGCTCGAGGTCCTTCGGGGTGGACACCATGCTGAACACCACGTCGCGGTCGGCCAGGGCGATGGGGCTGTCGACGAGGGTGGCGCCGAACTCCACGAGCGGCTCCGCCTTGGCACTGGTGCGGTTGTAGACGGTCACGTCGTACCCGGCATCGAGCAACCGCTTGGCGAGCTGGAGGCCCATTCGCCCCGCGCCGATCCAGCCCACGGTCGGCTTGGTGTTCGTCATTCTGTCCTGCTTTCTGTCATGCAATCGTTTGCGTAAGTCGGCTCGCCACTCGGCGACCGGCGGGTGGTGGATCAGTGGGCCGGCGCCGCAGCGACGACGTGGAACTCGAACCGCAGACGCGGGTCGGTGGCGAGGCGGGTGACCTGCACGGTGGTGCTGGTGGGGATGTGGCCGCCGAACCACTGCGCCTGGTGGGCGTTGACGACATCCTGGTCGGCCTCGATGTCGGTGAAGAACCGGATCAGGTTCACGACGTCGTGGCGCTCGCACCCGGCAGCCCGGAGTGCGAGATCGAGGTGGTCGAAGGCATTGCGCACCTGGCCGGCCGCATCCAACGGCATCGAGTCGAACACCTCGGGCACGTGCGGATGGTCGTGGTACACCGGCGCGCCGGTCACGCCGCTGACGAAGACGAGCCTCGCGCCCGATACGCTCCGGATCGCCGGCACGAACGGACTGACGATCGCGGCGTCGTACCCGTCGTGGTGGATGACGTCGGCGTTGCCCACTCTGCGTGGTGCCGGAACTTCGGTCATGGGTCCTCCTGGGATTCGTGCGTGATCCGACCGCCCATGATGGTGAGGTCGCTCATGATCTCGCGCAGCTCATCGTCGCTGCACTGGAACGGGTCGATAGACGGCACGCACAGGTCGGCATCGAACCCCGGCGCTATCCGACCCCGGTGCGACTGCTCGCCCGTGAACCAGGCGGCGTCGCGGGTGAAAGCCGCGATCGCCTCGTCGCGGGTGAGCCGGTGACGGGGGTGGTGCACGGCCGCGCCGTCGAGCGTGGCACCGGTCACCAACCACCAGATGGAGGCCCAGGGCGAGAACCAGTTCGCACGGGTGGCATCCGTCCCGCCCCCGATGGTGATCCCGAGCGCCCGCATGTCGGCCGTGGGCGGGGCTTGCGCGGCCTCGTCCTCTCCCCACGCAGCGGCGTAGTCGGATCCCTTGAGCATGAATCGGTTCTGAACCAGCACGCCGGCACCCAGGCGGGCGATCCTTTCGAGATTGCGATGGGATGCCTCGTCAGCGTGCACGATCGAGAATCCGGCTCCCGCCACCGCCCCGGTCTCCGCCTCCACGGTCTCCCAGGCGTCCAGGATCCGGGAGAGCGTCGAATCCAGAACGGCATGGATGCTCATGCGCCAGCCGCGCTGCACGCACAGCCTCGTGATCTGGGTCAGCTCCTCGACCGCGGCGTCGTCGAGCTCGCGACGGTCGAACCCCTCCATGTCGTGACAGCCGAGGTGCGGGATCTCGCCCACTCCCACGATGCGCAGCATGTCGTCGCCGACCTCCGCGGGCACCAGCGTCGTGAGCCGGTCGATGTCCGACACCTCTCCGCCCCAGTTCCAGGCGGAGATGAACGTGCGGAACCGGACGGGCAGCTCACCGCGGCGCCAGACGGCGTACAGCGGATCGTAGTCGCGGGGCGTGACGAGCAGTCCGCCGCCATCCACGACGCCGGTCAATCCGTGCCGCGCGAACTCGGCACCCATGGCGAGGATGCCCGCTTCCGACTCTGGGCCGTCCACGACAAGTGCGAGCCCCAGCGGTACTGAGAAGGCGCCGACACCGCGCACCTCGCCGGTCAGCGCACCACGGACATCCCGCACCAGCTCGCCCCGCGGCGGGTCTGCCGAATCGTCCGCCCACCCGCAGGCGAGAAGGCCGGCGCTGTTCAGCACGGCGCGGTCGTAGCCCTCCTGCACGTAGGCGGGCCGACCGGGAACCGCTTCATCGAGTTCGGCGCGCGTGGGCGGCCGGCCCTCGGCGAGCTGCGAGGAGTGCCATCCCCCCACCACCGCGGTCCAGTGCCCCGCATCTCGCTGCTGGTCGTCGCGCCGCATCCGATCCAGGCCCTGGGCGAGTGACCGCACGTCCTCCCAGTGGACGATGCGGTTCCACGAGACTCCGCCGCGCACGGCATGGATGTGCGAGTCGTTGAGTCCGGGAATCGCCCGACGGCCGCGGAGGTCGATCACTCGGGCAGCGAGGGGATACATCCACTCCAGTTCCGCATCGTCACCCGTGGCGACGATTCGGCCGCCGGCGATCGCTATCGACTGCACCTGCGCCGGCCCCTCGTCGGGTGCGGCGAACGTCGAGATGCGGCCGTTGCGCAGCAGCAGATCGACGAGCGGGAGAAATGACGACATGGCGGCTCAGATGCTCAGGTGGCGCTCGAGTAGGTCGGCGTCGGCCCTCAGCTCGGCGGGGATGCCCGACCACGCGATGGTGCCGGAGTCGTCGATCACGATCACGTGCTCGGCGATGTCCAGCGCGAGGTCGACGTTCTGCTCGGCGATCAGGATGGAGAGGCCCGACGCGCGCAGGCCCTCGAGTCGGTCCTGGATGACGTCCAGAACGCTCGGCGCCAGACCCTCGCTCGGCTCGTCCATGATGAGCAGGGTGGGGTTGGTCATGAGGGCGCGGCCGATCGCCAGCATCTGCTGCTCGCCGCCCGAGAGCGAACGCGACATCGAGCGGGAGCGCTCGGCCAGCCGCGGGAAGAAGTCGAACACCCGCTCGACGGACCAGGGCTCGAGCCCGCGGCCGGGCTTGCGCCGCGGCACCACCGAGAGGTTCTCGAGAGTCGTCAGCGACCCGAATACCCGACGGCCCTGCGGCACGATCGCGATACCGGCGCGCGAGATCTGATTGCTCGACTTCTTGGTGATGTCGACCCCGTCGAACACGATCGAGCCGGCCTGGACCGTAGGGGGTCGCAGACCGCAGATCGCCCGGACCAGGGTGGTCTTGCCCATGCCGTTTCGGCCGAGCAGCGCCACGCTCTGGCCGTCCTGCACGGCGAAGTCCACTCCGTGCAGGACTCCCGCCGTGGCATAGCCCACGTGCAGGCCAGAGACTTCGAGACTCATCAGTTGCCGCGCCTTCCGAGGTAGATCTCCTTGACCGTGGGATTGTCGCGTACCTCGGCGGGTGTCCCGGTGACGACGTGACGGCCGTTCTCCATGCACATCACGCGGTCGGTGAGACCCAGGGCGAGCGACATGTCGTGCTCGATCAGCAGGATGGGTAGCGTGCGCGGTAGCGCCTCGATGAGGGCTTTGAGGGTGGTGCGCTCGACGGCGGAGAGGCCGGCGGCCGGTTCGTCGAGGAGCAGGATCGACGGGTCGCCCACGAGCGCCATCGCGATCTCGAGCTGGCGTTGCTCGCCATGAGACAGGTCGGAGACCATGTCGTCGCGGCGGTCGTGCAGGCCGAGCGACTCCAACGTGACGAGGGACCGCTCGGTGACGGCATCGTGCTCGCCCTGCACCTTCCAGAACACCCGGGCCCCGCTCTGCCCGCCCCGCGCGGCGACGCGCACGTTGTCGATCACCGACATGGCGCGGAAGAGATTGGACACCTGGAACGTGCGCCCCACCCCGAGACGGGCGCGGCGCGCGGTGGAGAGCGCGGTCACGTTGCGGCCGAACATCTCGATGGAACCCGTCGTGGGCGGCACATCACCGGCGATCATCTTGAAGAGTGTGGTCTTGCCCGCGCCGTTGGGACCGATGACGCCCATGCGCTCACCCGGGGCGAGCTCGAAGGAGATGCCGTCCACGGCCTGCACTCCGCCGTAGCGCTTGCCCAGACCGTTGACGACCAGGGCGGAGGCCCCGGCCCCGGACCCGCGAGGGTCCGGAGCCGGTGCCGTTGCCGCTGCTGTACTCACTAGCCCTGGAAGGTCTGCGAGTACGTGGGCTGTGCGAGGGCGTCTTCCGGGTCCTTGCCGAGCCACTGGTCCACATCCTCGATGGTCGCGATCGGAACGTTGTACAGGTTGCCGTCGTCGAGCTTCTGCACCTCGCGGATGTACACCGGTCCGACCGTGTTGTTGTAGTCGTCCCACGAGACCTTGCCGAAGATGCTGTCCTCGAAGGTGTACTCGGTGATCGCGGAGACCAGGTCCTCGCCGGTGACGAGACCGCTCTCCTCCAGCACCGACGCGACGAGCGAGGCGGTGATGTAGCCGCCCGCCACGTAGGCACCGGGAACCTTGCCGCCCGAGAATTCCTTGTACGCGTCGACGAACTCGGTGACGACCTCGCTGTCACGGCCCTCGGCCCAGTAGCTGACCGACTTGAGGCCCTCGATCTGGTCGCCCATGGTGCGCAGCGTCCCCTGGTCGGAGGCGCAGCAGTTCAGCAGCAGGTTGTCCATGTCCAGCCCGAGGCCGAGGTAGGCGTTCAGGAAGTTCGGACCGGGCGCGCCACCGGCGGTCGCGACATAGACCAGGTCCGCGTCGGCCGCCTGGATCTGGGACACGTAGGTGGAGAAGTCGGTGGTGGTGTTGGGGAACCAGATCTGCTGGACGACCTCGCCGCCCTCCGACTCGAAGCCCTGCTTGAATCCCGCGCAGGACTCCCAGCCGAAGGCGTAGTCGGCACACAGTGTGACCGCCGTCTTGTAGTCGCCCTCGGTGGCCGCCCACTGCCCGCCCGGGTAGTTCGCCTGAGAACCGCCCATCGATCCGGTGCGAACGGTCAGGTCGTTCGCGTTGCGCTGGGTGAGGTCGTCCGAGGCCGCCACGGGGTGCAGGTTCGGGATGCCCACGCTGGCCGTGTACTCGGCCACCGCCAGCGCGGTGTTGGCGATGAGCGGGCCGACGATGACGTCGACATTGTCCTGCTCGACCAGTTTGTGGGCCTTCGTGAGCGAGGTCTCGGGGTTGCCCGCGTCATCCTCGACGATGGTCTCGATGGTGACACCGTTGACCTCGTTGCCGTTGATGTCCCAGTAGAGGTTCCAGCCGTCGACCATCTCCTGGCCGGCGACCGCGAAGTTGCCGGTCGTGGGTGAGATGAATCCGACCTTCAGATTGCCCTCGGCCGTGGTGTCCGTGGGGGCTGCTTCGGGCTCGGCGCCGGGAGGGGCGCAGGCTGCAAGGGTGAATACCGCCGCGACAGCGAGGCCCGCGACAGCGGTCCACCGAGTCGACTTCGTCGTTGACTTCAAGGCAGGTCCTTCCTGTTCATTTCTTCACTGTGATTGCTATCGGACACGGCTTCGCTCACTGGGGAGCCCCGGCCGCCCGGGGGTCGATGGTCGGCACGCCTCCGTGCGCGGGCGATCCACTTCCCCACGCTCCCGGCAATACCGGCGCGGGCGAAGAGGATGACGAAGATGAAGATGAGCCCGAGGACGGTGGGCCACCGGTCGACGTAACTCGAGAGCACGTTCTCCACGAGCACCACGACGGAGGCACCGATCAGCGGGCCGAGCAGCGTGCCGATCCCGCCGAGGATCACCATCACGATGAGGTGCGTCGACCTGTCGACGCCCGCCGAGCTGGGGCTCACGAAGCCGGTGTGCCACACCGCGAGGAGTCCCGCGAAGCCCGCCACCAACCCGGAGATCATGAATGCGCCGAGCTTGTAGGCCGGCACCGAGTAACCCAGGCTGCGCATCCGGCTCTCGCTGTCGCGAAGGCCCGTGAGGCTGGCGCCGAAGGGCGAGCGGCCCATCACCCACAGCGCGGCGGTGACGAGCACGAAGCTCGCGAGTACCACGTAGTAGAAGGTCCAGTACGTGCCCATCCACTCCGGCCGCGCGATGCCCGAGATACCGTTCTCACCGTTGGTGACGGACGACAGGCGGAACGCGAGCCCGTACACGAGCATCCCCACCGCGAGGGTGACCATGAGGAAGTAGATGCCGGTGGTCCGCATCGAGAGCAGCCCGTAGATGAAGGACACAACCAGGGTCACGCCCAGGGCGATGAGCACCTGCACCCCAGTGTCCATACCCTGTCGGGATGCCCACCCCACGCCATAGGCAGAGGCGGCGGCGATCCCGGCGTGGCCGAGCGAGACCATGCCGCCCTGCCCGGCGAGGAAGTTGACGCTCGAGGCGAGGATGCCCGCGATGAGGATCGTGGACGTGAGCGAGATGACGAAGCTGGTCGCGCCGATGTAGGGCAGCGCGAGCGCGACGAGCAGGAGCGCGCCCAGCAGTGACAGGTTGAGGACTCTGCGGCGGTTCATGCGGCCCTGCCGAAGAGGCCGGTCGGGCGGAACACGAGAACCAGCGCCATCGGCAGGAAGATCGTGAAGTACGCCAGCTCGGGGATCCATGCCTTGGCGAAGGCATCGATGAGGCCGATCAGGAGACTGCCGACCGCGGCGCCCGGAATGCTGCCGAGCCCTCCGATGATGATCACGACAAGGGCGTACAGCAGCACCTCGTTCTGCACGCCGGGGAGGATGCTCTGCATTCCCGCCCCGATGGTGCCGGCGACCGCGGCGAGACCGGCACCCACCACGAACATGCCGGTGAACACCCACTTGATGTTCACGCCCATCGCGGTGATCATCTCGCGGTCGTCGACCCCGGCTCGCACCACGGCGCCGATGCGGGTCTTGGACTGGACGAGGACGAGGGCTACCCCGATCACCAGGGCGACCCCGATGACGAAGATGCGGTACCAGGGGTAGGTGAGTTCGCCGATGACGAGGGCGCCGGGGATCTTGACCGTGACGGGGAGGTTCTGCGGATCGCCGCCGAAGATGGCGAGGCACAGGTCGGCGATCACGAACGAGACGCCGATCGTCAGCAGCACCTCCGGCAGCTCCTGACCGCGGACGAACCGCAGGAGGCCGAACTCCACGATGAGGGCGGTGAGCGATACCACCAGTACCGCGGCGATTCCCGCGAGCAGGAGGTTGCCCGAGAGCGTGGCGACCACGACGCCGACGTAGCCGCCGAGCACGTAGAAGGCACCGTGCGCCATGTTGACGATGCGCATCAGGCCGAACACGAGCGTGAGACCGCTCGCGAGCAGGAAGAGCAGGGCGCCGAAACTCACCCCGTTGAGGGCCTGCTGAGCCAAGAAGATTGGTTCGAACATCGAATCTGGTGAACCTTCCGCGTCGTCGGGGTAGGTGATTCAGGAGCTGTGCCCCCGAGTTAAGCAATCGATTGCGTAGATGTCAAGCGAAACTGTACGGATAGTCGAAATTGCGGTGTGTCACTGTTCCAGCTGCTCTGCGAGGTACTGCCAATCCCGCTGGAACCGGTAGGCGTGCCGGGGCGGCATCTGCGGGGCCTGGGTCTCGAGCCACCGCACCTGCGACCCCGTAGCGGCGAACGAGTGCACGCACCCGACCCCCGCCCAAGCGAAGTCCCCGGGCTTCAGCAGAAACTCCTGCTCGTCGAACGTGGCGAGCACTTCGCCCTCCAGCACGAGGTACGCCTCCTCGAGCGGGTGGTCGTGCGGCCCGGCCTTGCCATCGGGCTCGTACTGCACCATGAACTGGGTGCCCAGCGTCGCCCCGAGGTCGGAGTCGACCATCATCTTGAGCGTGATGCCGCTGTACACGAGCAGCGCGGTGCGCATGCTGGCGGACACGGCGAGCAGCTCCTGGGACTGCCCCCCGGCATTCATGTGCGCGCTGGTGATGTTGCCGAACGACCGGGTACGGGGATCCCTCGTGTCCACACTCACGGGCTCCACCACCGGGAGTTCGGGCACCTGGTAGGTGTCCGAACCGTACCGCACCCTCGCCGGCGGAGTCACAAGGTCCGACCAGACCGCCGTGATGTCACCGACCGACCGCCACGCGTGCGGCACACCGATCGGCAGGATTCCGTAGTCCCCCGCCACCAGGTGCACCGTGGCCTCGGGCGTCGCCAGGACCACCTCGCCCTCCAGCACGTGGAAGCTCTCCTCGAACGAGTGAACGTGCGTGGCGCTGGATCCGCCGGGTTCGAGACGGGTGATCCCGAACTCGGTGTGGGCGCTCCCGTCCTCCTCGCCGACCGCGCGCCAGCGGGTGATCCCCGAGGCACCCGGGATCAACGCTCCCGGCGGCAGGTACTGCGCTTCGTCGCTGCGGCGGACCACGAACCTCGCCATGCTGACTCCTCCACCAGGTCAGGATCCGGCACGCCACAGTGCGGGCCGGACGAGCCCGCACCGGAATCCGAAACACATCCGGATGTCCAGTGGGGCTGAACAGGAGCTAAGCGGCTGGACGCGCCCCTGTCAAGCAGGGACGACGGCGGTCGACCCTCGCACGACGAGCGTCACCGGCAGTCGCACGGAGGGTGGGGAGAGCTCGTCCGTCTCGATCATGTGCAGCAGCAGCTTGGCTGCGGCCTGACCCATGTCGACGGTGGGTACCCGAACCGTGGTCAGCGGCGGCGTGAAATCCTCGGCGAACATCATGTCGTTGAATCCGACCACGGAGAGGTCGCGCGGGCAGTCGAGACCGAGCGTGCGAGCGGAGCGGAGTACGCCGAGGGCGATGAGGTCGTTGCCCGCGATGATCGCGGTCGGCCTCCCGCGACCCGCCAGAAGCGCGTTGGACACGGCGAATCCCGCATCAATGGTCAGCGACTCCGCCTCGACCACGACTGGCCGCACCCGCGGCAGGCGCGCGCACGCGAGGTCGAAGGCGCGGCGCCGCTCGACGCTCGTGGACATCTTCGCCGGGCCGGCGATGTGCGCGATGGCGGTGTGGCCGAGCGCGGCGAGATGCTCGACCGCCTCACCGATCCCGTGCGCATCGTCGCCGTGCACGAGCGGGTAGGGCACGTCGCCGGCGCCGCGATTCAGGAGCACAGCACGGATGCCCGCGTCATAGGCCTCCCGCAGCGCAGCGTAGTGATCGTGACCCGATGCGACGATCAAGCCGTCGACGCGGCGGGCGATGAGCGAAGCGAGCGCGGTCCGTTCCATCGCTTCGGAGTCGTCGGTGTTCGCCAGCAGGGCCGTGTACCCCCGCGGCTCGAGCTCGCGCTCGATACCCCGGATCACCGGGGGGAAGAACGGGTTGGTGAGATCGGGCAGCACGATCCCGATCGTCATCGAGCTCGCGGTGCGCAAGCCGCGAGCCATGACGTTCGGGGTGTAGCCCAGCTCCCGCGCCGCGGCCTGCACACGCTGCGCGGTCTCCCGCCCTACCTGGTGCTCGGTCCCGGCATTGAGCGCGCGGGACACGGTGGCCTGATGCACGTTCGCGAGCCGTGCCACGTCACTGATCGTCGACCGCTTCGCCATCACCCCACCCGATCCTCGTGCGCCTGTTCGGTTGGGTCATGCTAGCCCCGCTCGATCCCGGCGGTCGAGCGCCTACTTCTTCTTCGCCGCCGCGCGCAGCTTCGAAATCTCGTACAGCGTGACACTCGCCGCGATTCCCGCGTTGAGCGACTCGGTCGAGGCGCTGATCGGGATCGACACGACGGCGTCGCAGTTCTCGGTGACGAGGCGCGAGAGCCCCTTGCCCTCGCTACCGACGACGATGAGCACGGGTTCTTTCGCCAGGGCCAACTCGGGCAGCGAGACATCCCCGCCGCCGTCGAGGCCTAGCACGAAGACCCCGCGCTCCTTGAAGCTCTTGATGGTCTGGGTGAGGTTGCCCGCCATGGCGACGGGCGTACGGGCCGCGGCACCTGCCGAGGTCTTCCACGCCGACGCGGTCAGTCCGACCGATCGACGCTGCGGCACGATGACGCCCTGCCCGCCGAACGCGGCAACCGAACGGATGATCGCACCCAGGTTGCGCGGATCGGTGATGCCGTCCAGCGCGACGAACAGCGGAACCTGTCCCCGTGAGATGACCTTGTCGAGCAGCTCCATCGGGTGGGCGTACTCGTACGGCGGCACCTTGAGCGCGACACCCTGGTGCACCGAGTCGAACCCGGCGAGGCGGTCGAGCTCCGGGCGCATGACCTCGAGGATCGGCACGCCGCGGGCGTTGGCGATCTGCAGGATCTCCTTGACGCGGTCGTCGAACTCGATGCGCGCCGCCATGTAGAGCGTCGTCACCGGGATCTTCGCGCGCAGAGCCTCGAGAACCGAGTTGCGGCCGGTCACCATCTCCGACTCGTCGGACGATTTCGGCGATCGGTCCTTCGTCGGTCGCGCCTGTCGGGACGCGGCCTCCGGTGCCTTGCCGGTGCGCTTGCCGCCCGCGGCCTCGAAGCGCTCGGCCGCTGCCTTGCGCTTGCCGGCCGGGTGGTACGGGCGGTCGACGGCCTTGGGCGTGGGCTTCTTGCCCTCAAGGGCCTGTCGGCCCTGCCCGCCCGATCCGACCTGCGGTCCCTTGCGTGCCTTGCGAACGGCGCCCGCGCGGGGCTTGTTGCCTGGGCTCTTCATGTGATGCTCCAATGGGATCCGGTGGGACCGTCTTCGACGGTGATGCCCGCAGCAGCAAGTTCATCACGGATCCGGTCGGCTGCTGCGAAGTCTTTGGCCGCTCGTGCGGCGTTGCGATCGGCGATGAGGGTCTCGACGAGCTGCCCGAGCGCACGGTCGGCGGGGGCCGAGTCGGCCTTCCAGTGCGGCGACAGTGGGTTGATCCCCAGCACCTCGCTCATGGCGAGCACCTCGCCGCGCGCGGTGGCCACTGCGGCGAGGTCGCCGTCGTCCAGGGCGGCGTTGCCGGCGCGCACTGTCTCATGCAGCACGCCGATCGCCTGCGGCACGCCGAGGTCGTCGTCCATCGCGTCGCCGAACGCCTCGGGCACGATCTCGACCCCGCTGCCGGAGAACTTGGTGCCCGCCAGTCGGCGGTCGGCGCGGGAGAGGAACACCTCGATGCGGTCGAGCGCTGCCTCCGCTTCGAGGAGCGAGCCGTCGTGGTAGTCGATGGTGGAGCGGTAGTGCGCCGCCCCGAGGAAGTACCGCACGACGATCGGCCGCGCGCGCTCCAGGAAGTCCGCGGCGAAGATGGAGTTGCCGAGCGACTTCGACATCTTCTGGCCGTTGATGTTCACGAGACCGTTGTGCACCCAGTAGGTCGCGAACGGGTCACCGGCAGCGGTCGACTGCGCGATCTCGTTCTCGTGGTGGGGGAATCGAAGGTCGAGTCCGCCGCCGTGGATGTCGAAGGCGGCCCCGAGGTAGCGGCGCGACATGGCGGAGCACTCGATGTGCCAGCCCGGGCGTCCCGCTCCCCACGGCGACGGCCACGAGGCATCCTTCGGCTCGTCCTCCTTGCGGCCCTTCCAGAGGGCGAAGTCCTGCGGGGCGCGCTTGCCCCGGGGGTCGGCGTCGCCCGCCGCCACCATGTCGGCTGGCTTCTGCCTCGTGAGCTCGCCGTAGCTGGGCCAGCTCGCGGTGTCGAAGTAGACGTCGCCCTCGGCCGCGTACGCGTGCCCGGACTCGATGAGCCGCTCGATGATGTCGCGCATCTCGCTGATCGAGGCGGTCGCGCGTGGCTCGTACGTCGGCGGCAGGATGCCCAATCGCGTGTACCCGGACGTGAACTCGAGCTCGTACCGGTACGCGAGCGCCCACCAGGTCTCCCCGCCCGGGCTCGTCGAGACCGCCGCCGACGCGAGGATCTTGTCGTCGATGTCGGTGACGTTGCGCACGAGGGTCACGTCGTAGCCGCGGTAGGTCAGCCAGCGGCGCCACAGGTCGTAGACGAGCGCGGACCGCAGGTGCCCGATGTGCGGGCTCGACTGCACGGTGGGTCCGCAGACGTACATACCGACCTTGCCCTCGACGAGGGGAACGAAGTCGGCTTCGGCTTGCGCCTTGGTGTCGTAGAGACGGAGTGCCACCGGGCAAGTTTAGCGGCGCGCCGCATTTCGGCCCGCACCTGCGCCGATCCCGGTGCACGGTCGGCCTTTGCGTCGGGCTGTGGAGGAGGGTCGCCCGCCGCCTCCCCCGACCGAACGACGGATGCTCGTTCCGAGCGTTCACCGAATGTAGGACACCCCGGACCGCCTTCCGCGGCACCCGGGACGCCGGCCGCGGCACCCGGAACAGCCCCGCGCTCCGAAACGGTCCCCGAGAAGCCAGGTGTTACGGACGGTCTCCTGGGAGCGCCGCAACAAGTGGCTTCTCGGCGGCGCTCGCCGTGAACGGCTCCCGGCGGGCGAACCCGGCGCGGGAGCCAGGGCGTCCTACACACGGTGAACGTTGCAGGGGGTGCGGCCCTCGCCCCGTCGCGCGGGAGTCGGAGTCCGCCGCGGGAGATCAGGCGGGCGCGAACGGCCGCAAATCCCGCGCGAGGCGTCGGAGGCGCGAGGCGTCGGGGCGGGCGCTTAGGCCCGCTGTACCAGCGCGGTCGCGATCACGGAGACGCCCTCGGCGCGACCGGTGAACCCGAGCCCGTCCGAGGTGGTTGCGGAGACGCTCACGGGCGCCCCGACCAGGCCCGTGAGGCGCCTCTCGAGCTCGGTGCGGCGCCCGCCGAGACGGGGATGCTTCGCCACGAGCTGCACCGCGACGTTGCCGACCGACCAACC
>Ga0247740_1000681_pt1 | contig 15531 bp, 21 predicted proteins | sample UWRJL148409B2_FD_180942 | JGI IMG/M metagenome (GOLD analysis project Ga0247740, IMG submission 180942) | Plant litter microbial communities from Arlington Agricultural Research Station in Wisconsin, United States - UWRJ-L148-409B-2 | ecosystem: Environmental > Terrestrial > Plant litter >...
AGAAGCTGGCCGAGCTGCCCAACGAGGACCAGGAGTTTGAGCGCAAAGCCTTGCTCGGCGAGTTGCGCGCCCAGGCCGGAATGGCCAAGGAGGTCGAGCAGACCTTCATCGAGGAGCGCATCAACCGCATGAAGCGCCGAGAGACCGGTCAGGCCACCATAGGTGACACCATCAAGCGCCTATGGGGATGGGGTTGATCTCACCTGCCCATAGCCTGTATACTCCTGTACAATATCACGCCGTTACGTCCCATGACATTGTTCATCCCACGTCGCTCCAACACCGCTCGAGGCACGTTGTACCGCCACAGCCCTATGCTCGCGAACGTTGACCCCAACCAATACCGTGTCCGCTTTTCCTTCTACATAGGCAAAGTTTTCCTCACTCAGGTCATAGTCTATCGACTCTTGAAGACTTCGGCGGTACTTTGGGGGCGCTGCCGCCGTATGGTGCTCAGCATGCCTCTGTTGTATGTGTCAGTCTTCCCTCGGGGTCCTACTTCGTAGAGCTGGAGACGGACGTTACAGCTCGAGGTAGTGAGTTGCCCCCGAGCTACGAGGGAACTATTGGACTTCTAGAGATAGACTAGGCTTAGTACTCCTACTATACAGGCATCGTGCCGCTACCCCGTGGGCTGATATCAGGAAAGGCCGACAGACGAGACTGGCGTTTAGCAGTCTGGGCAAGCGCATGACTTCCTAACACTTTGTGGTAGACCCTGTCAGAATGCCTTTTCTCGCTACCTTCGTATTGTTCAGTTCAGTTCCATGGTTTCAACCCCTTTTACCAAACCAGGCACTTGCAAAGTTTCATCGCGAAAAACCCCTCTTGGCGACATGGTTATTTTACAAGTGTGCAAATAGGTGGCCACAAAGTCATTTTACTTTCCTCTCAATTCACTGTCAGCGAACACCACCAGCCGGCAACCCGGAGGAAACGACTGTCACAGCCCTTCCAACATCTCCAAAAACTTCCAACCCACGTAGAACCAACATCATCAAGCCTTAAAAGCCGCACATTCCCCCAATTCAACAAGACATCCGTCAGTCCGCCACAATGCGGTCCATCAATACCCACTTCCAGCACCACCACCCGTATGTGCTTACGAAACGACATTTCCCCGTTGCGCATGGTCGAAGCGGCTGTAAGAGTGCATAACATGCGCGAGTTATTGGGCATTGCAACGTCGTTACGCAGACATAGCATTATGGTGGACATTACGGTTTCTGAAACAATGCTAGGTGGGAGGAAGGATGAAATGGGGCAAGGGCCCACGTTGACTTCCCTCGGGCATTGTTCGCTGCCACAGGTTCACCGACACGTTGACCACCGAACCATCTTCGAGCAACACTTCAGATGAACGCCGCGACAGCGCCGTTGTCGCTCAAGCAGATGCTCCAACGAAGACAATAGCAGACACGACTCCCCTCCGGCTTCTCAAGAGCGGCATCTTCTGGCTTTCGCTAGGCTTTGTCGGAAAGCCTGCATCAGGCACCATATGCCAAGTCTGCAAGCTTGGCTTCAAAGCTGACTTTGCGAGGAAACCTCGGCCTAGAGGATTCACGGTCAGGATCACTACATCCATGCGATGTGTTTGAAGATGTTTGGTATACAGAGAGATGGTGTAGTCTATGGCAAGTGCCGGACATGGAAGAGCATCATGCGTCAACTCGAGGGTATGGATGGAGAGCAGCGGATGAGGAGGATTATGCGTTTGGAGAAGATGGTGTGTCCATAGGAGGTGGATTTTGGTCGAGTGGGGTGAGAGATGGAATCGATTGAGACGGGATGAGATGGGGAGTGGGGCAACGAGTCGTTGTACTTGGTGATTGGGTTGGAGGCGAGGAGGGTGAAAGGTGAATTATCGGTTGGACAGTCGAGTACCACCCAGCCACCCTTGCCATGTCACAACCTCGTTCAAGAATGCCACCGGTGGATCGGAATGTCTTGGCTTGGCCACGGCACACTTTGCCTACAGGCCGATGCTCCCCCAGGGTTGCATGCATGATCAATTACGTGGTCAAAAGGCTAGCAATGCATGTCGCAGCCCTTCCCGATCGCATTCCAAGGGTCTAGGGCGCATTCCAACTCAAGCAATAAACAACGATGGTTTCTCCGCTTATACAGCACCACGCTTCTTCTGCGACTGTGTTCTCCTACCACTCCTCTGGCCACCTTTTTGTGCCCTTTTTCATTTCGTTATTCTGCGTCCAGACTTTTTTCGTCCGACTTAGCTCGGCTTTTTGTTACTTCTTGTTCCAGACTTGGCTGCGCCGACTCCGGCAACGCAGACAACACCTAACACAGCAGCTTTCTTATGTTTTTTTTTTCTTGTTTCTTTTGTCCACAGAGCGCAGATACATGAGAGCACAGAGCTGACCGTCCGCATTGAGCGGCTTGCTAACATTTTACAAAGGGTCTAGATACAGGAGGCGGCAACACCGGAGCCCCGTACGTAGGATGCTACGCGCTGACCCGCGCTGACGGAACCCGTTTACTTACGGGCTCGACCAATCCGGGTCAAATCGGTTTGACGCAGACAAGATGTGACGATATATGCGCCGCGTTTCTGTACTACGCCCTCAGCGGAACCACTTGCGACTGCGGTAACAGCTTGCCGGCCGATCTCGAATCCTTTGAGCGTGAAGGCCAGTGCACCACACCCTGCGCGGGTGACCCACTAGAAGAATGCGGCTATACTCCTCCGCTCCAGAGATTACGAGTGAGGCAGACTGAGCCGCTGGGTTCGTTGTTTGGACCTCGCGTGTACAACGTACGACACACACTACTCTATTCCACTAGACGTACTAATAACGTGTCTAGGGTGCCGTAGGACAGGACCCGTTCCCACCAAACCGACCTCCGTCAGCACCAGGAGACGGAGTCGACCTCTACCCTTGGAACTGGGATTACCCGCACCATCACCACGGCCATGGGCGCTACCATTACCAAAAAGGTCACAAGCATGGATACGAAAAAGGTCCCAAGCATGGAGGAGGGTACAAGTAAGATGATGACGATTCTGATGGATTGAAGGTCGGAGATGGACCGATAAGAAGAGATGGGGGTTTGGGGGGATCGGAGAAGATGCGTTTGATGGGTTAACGATTAGTCACTCTTTTGGCGAGGCGAGGTTGTGTAATTAGTAAATTGATTTTGGTCTTCTTGGATGTTTGGAACTTTGTGTCCTGTGCTCGATGCGTGACCTTGTCGAAGTGGACAAGTGCTCGTTGTATCTTGGTTGTCAATCGCTCGACGTATGAGGCTGTGGGGAGAGGGGGAGATTTCGACCGACATGGCAGGTTTTGGTCCTCAACAGAATGTGTCTGCTTCATCGCGTAGTTGCGAAGATCCAAGCAGAGTAACGGCTCAGACAGGATGGTATCGACCCTAATAGTTCGACCCATTTGGGACATGTGTCGGGGGGCGCTCAACACGCCGGAAGGTGGCTCTTCTGTCGGTGTTTCCAGTTTGGCATGAAGCCGGCCAGGGGCGGAGCTTGTCAATCGCAATCTCTGATGGACCGAGATGAACCGAGTGGGAACACCGCAGGTCCGAATCCGAGGGCATGCGAACGGCTCGCAGAAGGCGTTCTGGTATCGCAGCCGATGGTCGTCGCGCGTCGAAGCGGCTCCGCACCGTCAACGCGGGGTACGGTTTCCCAAACAGGGACGATGGAACAGCTTCCCCCAGCGATTCTCGCCAGCTCTTCAACCAAAGCGCAACAAGCTACTCTAGCCATGTCATTGCGCCATATCCAAGCCCCGAAAGGTTGCTTGACTTGACGGGATTGGGTGTTCGAGCCGCTTGCGAGTACAGCCAACCGGGCAGGTCTCGCGCCACCGAAACGGATTGCGGAGCCGCAGAGGTATATATATCAGTCGTTGTCGCGTCACCTTCTTCCTCAAATAGAAACCTCCAGTCCTCCCACATTCTCTCTAGAAACTTCGGCTCTTTCGTCTTCTTGTTCCTTCCACAAAACATAACTCTTCACCATGGTACCCTCCCTCCACCCCCTGGTCGACAACGGGCTCAAGAAAGGCTCCGCCAATAAATCCGGCGGAAAACTCCGCTGCCACTGCTCCACCAACAAAGTCGAAGTAACCCTCGCTGGCGACGTCGCCCACAACCACGCCTGCGGTTGCTCCAAATGCTGGAAGCCAGAAGGCGCCCTCTTCTCCGTTGTCGGCGTCATCTCTGTCGACCAAGTCAGCATCACTGCCAACGCTGACAAACTCCACATCGTCGACGAATCAGCAGCTATCCAGCGCAACGCCTGCAAAGAATGTGGCGTGCATCTTTTCGGCAGGATTGTTACCGATCATCCTTTCAAGGGACTGGACTTTGTCCATGTGGAGTTGAGCGATAGCGAGGGGTGGCAGGAACCGCAGTTTGCGGCGTTTGTGTCGAGTATTATTGAGCAGGGATTTGAGCCGGCGGGGATTGATGGGGTGCGGGAGAAGTTCCAGAAGGCGGGATTGCAGACGTACGATGTATTGAGTCCGCCGTTGATGGACTTGATTGCAACATTCACTGGGAAGAAGAATGGAAAACTATCCAAGTTGTAGATATCAGCATGGGAATTTCATATCAATCATTATGAGAGGGTGTTCGATAGCTCGACATATTTACAGCGGGGACGAAGATATATCAACTCATGCTATTGAGCACCTTGATGCCCACCACGCACTCCGGTACTAGTCTAACCAGCTCAAGTAGGCAGTCAGCCCGAAATGTGTCACAAGCTGGAACACCTTCCTTAGCACCCCGCATGTAACATCTTTCGCCACCAAGTTCCGTTCGGTCAAGCCACGGCCATGGCCTTTCGGAACCACCACGTTGTCACTTTGTCGTGACCTTAACCCTCACCCCCTTAGACCCGTCCCTGGGAACGGGAAAGAACATGTCGCTGGCCATCACGACATCAGTCTCGTCCGTTTCGTAGAGCTTCAACATGCCGACATCAGAAGCGTCCTGAACGTCCCCGCAGCCAAAACGACTAAAGACGCCTGCTATGCACAGATACAGCTCTGCCCAAGCCAAGTTCATACCGACACAAACCCGGGAACCTTTTGAGAACGAGACCAGATACTTGTCAAGGCGGCTGGAGTCTTCCAAAATCCAGCGATCGGGCAGGAAAGCCTCTGGATTTGGGAAGATGGTCTCATCGTGGTGCGTCAACGGAATTGTCAAGCTCACTGGGGTTCCAGGAGGAATTACCCAATTACCGCACTTCAAGGAGGCGTCTGGTGCAATACGTGCACTTCTCCCCGTTGCGCCGTACCCTAACCGTAGTCCCTCTTTAAGAACGCCAGTGAGGAACGGTAACCTCTCTAGCTCCTGCAGCGAGGGTCTGCTGTTAGGATTCGGGTGCACAGATTTGAGTTCCTCTTTCAGCTGTTTCAGCAATGTTGGATTCGCCAATAGGTGGAAGGCGATGACAGTGAGACACCAGGACGTCGTATGAGTTCCGGCTCCAACGAGCAAAACGGCTTCTTCGGCTAGTCGACGCGATTCCTTCTCGATTGCCGGAAGGTCGCTTTGTAATAGAGTGTGGAAAATCGTCTTTATGCCTCCATCTACTTTGTCCGAGTCTTCCCGCCGAATTTCTTCAATCTGGGTCATACGTTCCTGTCGAGATGATCCAGTTAGTCCAACTCATCCACATGGAATTGGGGCAAACCAACCCTTTTGAGTTTAATATTCGCCGAGACTTCCTCACCCATCTTTACAGCGATGGACTCGGGTAGTGCGAGCATGATCTGTAGTATCCAGTTCATGTGTTTCAGCAAGGCGATAGCCTTAGCCGCTCCGAAAGACGTGTTGTGGAACGCAGGGTCAAAACCGGGCGCCTCGATATGGTGATCTGATCGACCAAAACAATACTGCATCACGACATCTGCATCAAGTCAGTTGAGGACTCCAAGCGTGGAGAGCCATCGGAGGGAATACCGTTCGTGAAAGCCGAGAATGCATACTCCATTGAGACAGTCTCTCCATTCGTTCCGCACTTCCGAAGTTGATGAATCAAAGCGTCAACGCGCTCTTCAACAAATGGCAGCAGCTTCCGCACATTTTGCATGGAGAAGAATGGGTTTATCGCACTTCTACGATGGCGATGCAAAGCATGTGGTGCGGTTCCAAGCATGGAGGCCGGGATCCCGATGCCTTGGGTTTGCCAGCTCCACTTGTCTCTTCTGTTGCTGTTGGTGCTCGCTGAGTACATGATCTCCCAAAAGTCGGGGTCGGCAACGTGCAGTTCGTAAGGATTTATCCGTATAATCGGACCATACTGTCTGTGGAGACTCTTGATCTTCCAGATGTACTGCCCGCCGCAAATGATATCATAGTAGAACTCGTACCAGAACGTGGCGGCTGCGAGTTTCGGGCCTGGGAACTTTGCGATTGGACTTTGAAACAGCCTGCGATATATCGTGATGGCTGTGTATATCAGCGAGGCAACCAAAAGGGACAGGATGACTGAGGAGATCATGGTCGGGGTGTGGGGGTTGGAGTATCGGGTTGGAAGGGTCGGGGTTGCCCAACTCCCCCATACTTATATAAAACCCCGTGCATGACCGATTCAAGTATTGGTTGAGGCCCGTGAGCAAAGTGTACATTGGTCTTGAACCGGAAGGTAACATCACATGACTGGGTGGCTTTGATTGGGTGATATTTACGAGCTGTGTCAGCAAAGATCAACCAATTGGTCCTTGTTCGCCCGACTTACCGAGCTGCTTACGTGCGGACACGCCCAAACCCGCCATCTCCGCAATCGTACTCCGGTGGTTCAAAGGACATGCTAGGCGGACAGGCGAAGCCGACGCGCCAGCGTACGAGCAGTAATCGATCGCGGGCGGGCTGTTCGACATGCAAGCGCCGGCGTGTCAAATGCGACGAGGGACGTCCGCACTGTCTGCGCTGTCTTCGGGCCGACCTTGCATGTGAGGGCTATCCAGACGCATCGATATCGACGAGCACACCACGGGCCACGACACGCAATAGGATAAATCCGAAACCCCTCATCCTGCCAAAAACCAACCGCGACTTGCTCTTAGACACAGCTCGGCCCACAGCGACTCTTCCGGGAGAAACAGAGGTCGAGAATCGATACCTCCGTTATTTCCACGAACAAACTATGGGTGGCTTCCAGAGCGCCTTCGACTGGACCTTGTGGAACCGCCTTGTGCTTCAGGGGTGTCACCACGAGTCTTTCGTACGAGATGCTGTCGTCGCGATCGGTGCTCTACACAAGTCCCTATGCACAATTTCCTCTGTAGCGCCAGAAGCACGTCCCGACCCCGAGAAGCCGATGGCGGAGCTACATCGTGAGTACGCATATCGCACTTATGGAAGAGCCCTGAGGAAGATGCAGCTTGCAATTAATGCTGGCGCTGGGCCGCGACTTGCGCTCGTTGCCTGCTTACTTGTAGTTTGCTTCGAAAGCCACATGGGCAATCGATACAAAGCGGTAGCACATGCCCAATATGGACTACAGATATTACAACAGTGGAACGGCCACTCCACAAGTGGCGAGCCTCCGAAAGTCGAGGACGAAATCATAGACGCCTTCAGAAATCTAGACATACAGATTGCCACGATCAACGACAGACGCACGCCTGAGGTTCACCAAAGACTGCTGGAGACGCATACAGCTCTGGCACGTTCGATGCCATCTTGCTTCGAGACGCTCGACGAGGCAAGACGCTATTGGCATATCGTCATGCTCAGAAGTTGTCATTTCCTAGCCACAACATGGGCTCGAACACAATCGCACTTATTAACGCGAGAATTTCAGACGAAAATTCCCGGAAGCGTCACGACCACGGTCGGGGAAAACATTCATACATCATCATTCACGGTTGACGACGTCATTCGAGCGGGCCATCGTCGATTCCGCGAAGAAATGGATCACTGGCTCACGGCTTTCGAGCCAATACTGCACAGAATAAGACGCGTTGGCAGGAATACATTGCGAGAACACGTGGCCGCGACAATGCTTCAGATACAGGCGCTAACGGCCAAAGTTAATCTTGCGGGTGTGATCATTACGCAAGAGATACTATGGGATCAGTTTCTTCCTGAGTTCAAGGACATTGTACGATTCGCCGAAGACATTGTCGCAGTGCGCCTTTCAAATTCAGCATTTGACCATTACTGGGCCGGCAGCTTCAATCTCGATCTCGGGCTCGTGGTTCCATTGTTTCTCGTGCTCCTGCGATGCCGAGACCCGGTGTTGAGACGACGGGCTATTGGTATCCTCAAAAGCTGGCATCAAGAATGCTGGTGGGATCCTTTGCTCATCACAGCAATTGCTCAATTCATAATGGCCATCGAGGAGAAGGGCATGGTAGACGGCTTTATTCCAGAACCATCGAGAGCTATATTGACTGGCAAAAGACATAAGCCTACCGATCGAGCATTGATCATACAATGCGTCCAGAGGACTGGTGGGCCTGGAGGTGGTCTGAAATGGACAGAAGGACTGGTCCGGTGGTAAATTGTCACATTACCCTCGTCACCTCCCCAAAGGCCAGGATACAAAGTCGTATAGCTTCTCCAGGGGGGTCTCAGTACCTGTTACCTCATACTAGCTACTGCGCTGTCTTGCAGTAGGTGCAGCGTCTACCACCGCCTTAGAGCCGAAAAGCAACCTTGTATCCTGCCGCGCTTTTCATCGAAAGACGCATTTGTGGCTTCCACTCAGCCGATCCGTCCAGTTCCTCGAAATTTTGCACCAGCCTAGAAAGCAGGTAGCTCGCGTCGGCCAGAGCCTTTTCTTTCCCCAAACAAGACCTTCCTCCCATGCCAAGACCACTAAAATCTTTGGGCGTCTACCGAATAGTGTCCCAGCGTTCGGGCTTGAATGTATTCACGTCGGGTCCTAAGACAGCTGGTTTCAGATTCTTACTCCAGAAGTTGACAAGACCGTTTGAACCGGCTGGTACGTGTAGCAGCTGGTTACCGTTAAGCCCGCCACCTGTCGGAAGCGTGAGATCGCGGAGGGCGCGGCGGCCAAGAATAGGAAATACGGGACGTATACATAGCGACTCGAAGAGAACGTTGTTGAGTAGCTTGTTTCCTCTTGAACCATCAAAGGTCATAAGGTGTGGTCCTTTACCTAGCAATTCCACTCGTAGGTGCTTCCAAGCGCTGGGCTTTTGAGCTAAAAGCTGGATAGTGTTGCACAGTAATGTTGCTGTCGTGTCTTGGTTCGCTAATGCAGTTTGCATCAACTGCTATTGTGCGTCTTGTTTGTTGCTTGCGTGTGGGACAACAATTTCGACCATGGTTCTCTTCTCACTCTTCGCATTGGGAGTTCCTTCACTGTTCCTCTTTCCGGACTGATCGATGGCGAAATCCACGAAAGAGTGTAGCTGCGCAGAAACCTTGACATAATTTGCCTTTGGCAGAAACCAGCTCGAACCTTCCAGGAGAAGGCGTTAGTCCCATCGCGAGCAAGGCCTGATTCCTCGCCTCGTTGAACTCCGATGCCGGCAGAGGACGCCCGTCGTCTTCTTGCTCTACGTCGATCCCCAGGATGAATTGCATCGAAGTATCGATGAACGTCGTTACGTTAGTCAAGTTCCAGTGTTTTTTTTAAGGTAAGCCGCTTACCGCATCAAACAGCAGTGACCCCATGTCCACAACGCCGCCCCGTTCCTCGATTCGCTCCAACAACTTATCGTTAACTTTCTCAAGCGTCTCAAACCCATCGGTATTATTCCTATTACAAGCAGGCTTCAAACCATTCCTAGCTCCAATCCACTCCTCTCCATCCGTCGTAAGAAATCCACAGCCTAACATCTCTTGCATCCCAGTATATCTCCACCCGACGCCCCAGTCTGCTCCCCACATTATGGCCTGGATATTATCGGGATCACATGTCACGATTACACTGAGCTGGTCGGAGATTTAAGACAGCCGGTATGTCTTGCCGTAATTTTGTTGGAGTTTGAATAAATGGGTCGCATCTAGACTAGTACTGGATGTCCAACCGAGGGTGAAGAAGCGAGGTGGGAGTTGCCGCGCGTTGATGCGGCGTTGGAACAAGAGGAGGACAATGTGGCATACTAGGAGCGCGACAATAATAGCGTATACAACGCGGGTGTCAATCTCCATAGCGTTTAAGTGTTTGAGCCGTTGGAATGTTATAAGGGAGTTACTGCTTTTTAGTTGTCGAAGTTGGATGGGGTGCATTCTAGCAGGTCAAGCGGTGGTGGAGCGTATTTAATTTTCCATGTGGAATCTCGTTCTTAGGTGGTACAAACAGTCCTCTTGTGCATAAAAGTGTTTCTTTGCTGTAGTCTGTTAGAGCAGTCTTGCTACGTATGACAAGCCTTGTGTCGGCCGTAATACCCATTCTCATGCAAGATCGCCACCCTTCTTGAAACTTGGCTAGCGGAAAGCGACCCCGCACGTCTCACGTACTTATCTGACCTGAAGATGGCGTTTTCTGACCAGCTTCTGACATCTCAAGACATCATAAAAGGTACGATAAGCCGTTCAAAACTGCTACTCCATATCTTTTGTGTTCATTCCTCGCACATCGTGGAGCCTGGCAAGATTTGCAAGCTTGTAGAAATTGCGCAGTACAACAATGGCACCTCGTCCATCGTCAGTACCTCACGGTGGAAAACTATGGGTTAATTCCTCAGTTCTTTCCTGGCATTACGCAGAAGCTAACTCTTTTAACGGTAAAAGCTCTTGGACCTCGGAACTATCAGTCTAGACGCAGCAAACGTGCTTGCCGGCGCTAACCAGTTCCCTGCTAAGAGCGCCCCACAGCCGCATGTGCGGCGAGAACTGATTATGATTGCGGCCCTATTATATCACCCTGATATTGGCCTGATTCTGTTTGACACAGGATCGTGTGAGGATGTGGCTGCGAGTTGGGGTGACGAAGCGACGGAACTCGGGCCAATTACCCGGGACAAAGCGACACAAGGACTTGCTGAAGCAATCAAAGCGACATGAGCAGGGACCGTCAAAGACATCCGCGCCGTAGTGATGAGCCATACACATTGCGATCATGCCGGTGGTTTAGAGCAATTCTTTGGTACTGGTCAGTTGGTTTCAACTTACCTTACACATTTGTGCACCGGACGCTTACGACAGTTTATGCAGACACAGAGATTTGGTGTCACGAAGACGAGTTAAAGCACGCATTCTGGTCCTTCGCAACAGGCTTTGGGCGCGGACCCTACGTCAAAGATTATTTAGATGTCGAAAAACTGAATTGGAAGACGTTTTCTGGAGAGGCGTTTGAGCTCTACCAAGGAGTTACACTGCATCATGTTCCAGGTCACACTATCGGTGGAGTTGCTATGGAGCTGGACCTAGCAAGGACGGGTTGCGTTGTCATCACTGGGGATGCTTTCCACATCGGAGAGAACTATGTCCACGGTATCCATCCTGGTACATTGACCACGGACTTGAACGCGTGGCATCGCAGCCGGACATACATTCGTGCTTTGGTGCAGAGGAAGCAAGGAAAGGTCGTCTTAGGGCATGATCCAGCATACTTCCATGCTTTGGAAGCCAGTCCAGGATTCACAGAATGATCTTACTGGGTAGGCCTGAGGTAACGAGAGAAATGACCACTCTAAGTCTGCGTCAACTATCTACATTGTCCATCACCAATGTACAGAAATTTCGTCTGACGCCTACATTTGTCGACAATTATCGAGTGACCATACGTACCCTCAAACATTCGCCCCTTCATTTACGCTCCAAGCCGCACCAGTAACAAAACTGCTCCTCTCACTCAGCAGAAGCACGATCACATGCGCTACCTTGTCCGCTTTTCCACCTCACGGGATCGGAGTTGATGGCGCGGGAACGAACTCAGGAATCCGTTCTAGTTTCGCTTGATGCATAGGTGTATCGATTGCACCACTGCCATGATCATCTCGGTTAGTTTCCAATCCTGAGCGTATAGTGATACAACCACAGGAAGGTAAGAAGACTTACAATAGTACACAGTTCACCCTCACTCTACCCTTGCCATCCTTCGCCGCGATTCTCACGAGACCCAGAACCGCATGCTTGGAGGCTGAGTAAATGGCACCCTTCTCAAAACCTTGGATAGAGAACAGGCTTCCAACTTGCACAAAGCTGGACCCGTCGCTGAGCACACCTGGCTTTATCGACTCTGAGATCTTGGTGAAAGCGCCCCGAACATTCACATCCGTGCCAAAGTCTGTGAGTGCCCAGCTCATGGCCGGCAGTGCCTACCGAATTGGCAACGCCGCGAATAGTACCGAGTTTCTCGTGTATAGAGGAGAGTAATTTGCGGATGGCAACGCAGTCGGTGATGTCGACGACAAGCCCTGGGGCCAATCACCCCGCGAGTTTCCCCGCGCTATTCCTCAGAATCTCCTTCGATTTGCACACCACCGGCATTTTTCCTAACCGTCGCTTGTCTGCGTGCGAGGATCTTATTTTATATTTTAACTCTTTATAGTTAACTTACTTATTTAGTTTATACTTTTAGATTTACTTTACTAAATTAATAGACACGAATAGTTATTTAAGTTATTTAAATTAGTTAAGATTAGAAATCTCTATACTTAGATATTTAACTCCTATACTTAAACCTCCTAAATACTACTAACGGCGAACGCTACTATATACTACCCTCCCCTTACCCGGCCTAGGTATAGGTAAGTGTACTACTATTAATAATTACCTTACTCTCTATATATAAAGACCCGAGAATTAACCTAAGCTCTCTAGTACGTCTCCACTTATTATATAAGGACTCGACGAGCGAATTACGATAAGTAAAGATTAAGGATCTTTATAATATTATACCTCTTTTAATACTAAGTTAAAATAAAATACTTCTTTATACTAATTTATCATACGCTATCTATAACACTTCTAGTACTATTAAATACTAAGGGTAGCTGCCGAGAAAAGCTTAGGAAATCTCCACTTTAATAACTACTAAAATACGTCAGAACTTGAAAAAAGCCTCCAGACCCAATCCTGCCGACGTAGTCGCGCCAACCATTCTACTCCCGTATACGAACCACCACATACACTCCGCCGGGTTTTGCAAATCAACTGTATAGACATTCCAGAAAAGCAACGTGGCAGTACCTGCGCAGGTGAAAGTGTAGTACCACAGACCCCACTCCTGCAGCCAGCCGCCAGCAACCAGCAACATCACCTGAAGCACAGCAACTCCCGTCAGTAGTGTACGCGGCCCGTCCTTGAATCTCACAGCCATGCTGCGCACCCCAGCTTTAGCATCGTCTTCAACGTCCTGTTGCGCGTATACCGTGTCGTAAACAACAGTCCAGCATATCTGTGCGAAGTAAAACAGGCCAAATGCAATCCAGATGTGCGGCTCGGTGGTCCGAAAATCGTAGTCCACGGCTGCGGCGCCAATGAACAGTCCAGTTGACATCTCGAATCCAAGCACGAGCTGCGGAAAATCTGTGAAGCGTTTCGCAAATGGATAAAGCGCTAGCAAGAAGATCTTCGGCATGGCTAGGATCCAGCAATGAACTGGCAACTGGTACAAAAAGCTCAGCGCTGCGAGCGTTAAGCAGGAGGTGAAGAGATGTCCTTGGGTTGGAGTTAAGGCACCGCGCGCGATTGGCCGAAGTCGACAACGCCGCACTTGTCGGTCGTACTCGCGGTCTAGCGTGTCATTCCAGGAGCAGGCGGCACCGCGCATGAAGACTGTGCCAGCAAGCAATATCGCGTTGATCTTCAGGAGGTTTGGTAGAGTTGGTGGAGTGTCGAGCAAGATACTGGCGAACAGAGTGCCAAATAGGTGGTGGTAATAAAATGCGTAAATCCCGGTCGGTTTGTCGATTCGCATCAGCTCGCCATATGGTACAAACGATGCCGGTATGCAGGAGAGGATGCCGGTTTTTGGTAGCGAGTATTCTGGGAGGGGATTCTCGCCGCTAATCGAGGCGTCGCTAGATTTTACCCGGCCGTTCGTGCTTTCTGAAGCCATGATGAAGCCGTAAAGCTGGGTACGTATGTAGTATAGAGTTCCGAAGTTATGGTGAATGGGACCAAAGTCAATAGTGCTGGTCTTTCGAGGAAATGCGGTGGGGAGCAAATTTGTGTTAAACCGTCATGCAAAAGAAAGTACGGTGCAGCTAGGATAAAAGCTATCCCAATACCGTCAACCTGGGCACGCACCAGCGACACACTCGCGGAATCTAGAGCTCGATACGTGAGGTTCTACAGATTCAGCTACCTAGTGCTTAGAAGATGGTGTAAGCCATTGACCGTTTACCCGATCCTACTGACGTCCAAGACGAATTAGTCTTTGTGGTCGGGGTTGAAGGCATGTGTGCTCGGGAATCAGTTCTGCATTCAATCCATGAGAGGAGGGGGCATGTGAGATCACAACCAATTAACGTAAGTTTTTGATCTCCGAGATGAGAATGTGGGCGCGCTTAGCATCCGTATCGATTGAGACCTACAGGCAATATATGCACGACTAAGAGCGTGCAGATCTGAGTCAACGTATCAAGGATTTGGCTTTGACGACAGCAATTACCATGGCTGACCTGAGATCACCAGTGTGCCATGAGACTCTCCAATGCGTCGCCGTGGGTGAGTGCAAAAGTGATTTATAGCATCGAGCACTGTCAGTCCATATGCTTCTCTGAAACCCATAATCCGCTCCATAATCTCCATTTTCGACTGTACGCATTATGGACCGCCTATTCGTAGTCCATTTCCTAGTCGTCGGCGGCGGCCTCGCCGGACTTTCAACGGCAATTGCTCTACGTAAGAGCGGGCATCGAGTAACACTGCTCGAAGCAAAGAAAGTATTCACAGAGGTTCGTTTGCTCACCTCTTAGCCAGGCTACCGTCAATCTTTCGGCCAATATATTTTCTCTCTCCGTACAAGACAGCACAGCTAACCAGCAGCAAATACTTTACAGATGGGGGCAGGAATTCAGATTGCGCCCAACTGCACCAAGATATTCCAAAAGTGGAACATCCTCCATCGTATAAGCGAATACACCAGCGAGCCTAAGACCATCGAATTGCGTTCATACCGTGGCGATCTCCTATCCAAGACAGACATGGTTCCAAATATGGTGCAAAGATTCGGTGCCCCATATCTCGTCATTCACAGAGCCGACCTGCTAAAGGTGTTGTTGGAAGAGGCAAAGTCTCTTGGTACTGAGATTATCACAAATGCGCCAGTCCACCAAGTTGACTTCACCACTCCCTTGGTTCGTACGGCAGATGGCCTTGAATTCACTGCCGACGTGATAATATGCGCTGATGGCGAAAACAGCACGTGCAGACGCACTATGACAGGCAACAAGTCTGGTAGTAGCGTCCCCTCCGGCATACTCGCATATCGCTTCAGCCTTACATCCGATACCGTCCTCTCTCGGCCCGCCTTATCGCACCTGGCCGTACCGTCCAAAGTGACTAGTTGGCTGGGTCCAAGAATGCACGTCGTTGCGTACAATCTTGATGCCAGGAATACCTTCAATGTTGTGGCCGGCGTCCCGGATTCCGGTCACACCGAAATAA
>Ga0247740_1000682_pt1 | contig 15529 bp, 11 predicted proteins | sample UWRJL148409B2_FD_180942 | JGI IMG/M metagenome (GOLD analysis project Ga0247740, IMG submission 180942) | Plant litter microbial communities from Arlington Agricultural Research Station in Wisconsin, United States - UWRJ-L148-409B-2 | ecosystem: Environmental > Terrestrial > Plant litter >...
ACCTCGCCCTGTAATCATAATTTCCTGTAGCTAGATCGGTATGTCCTATCAACAGACACAAGCCAGAATGCAGATTAGCTTTGTTCCGTCGCGACCCGATAATGCTGGGCGACAACGAAGAGCGGTTTGTGGTTGTCCAGTGTTGACAGACGTGCGTGGAGTAAGGCTGCAACTCTGCCCAACAACGTTGAAAAACGCTGACGATAGCTCGAACCGGTTATGTACAATAAACCCCAACAATGCTGCAAGCTACGCACAGTGCAAGCGTCTGCTCCTTCTCTAGGATTGCCTAGATCTAGAACACGGTGTCGAGCGAAAGAACGAAGCCCGCAGTTGGAATTCCTCTCCCAGGTGAGTTAATCAGCCACGGAAAGGTCTTGGCGTGCGCGTCGGACCACGCGATAGCAATACGTCGGTGAACAATGGGTGCAGAGGGGTATATAGTTAGAAGATTTCGGCACCGACTCGACCACGCTACCCACTCCACTCGGCGCAACGAGTTCCGAGCTATTCGAACAGTCTCACTAAAGGTTGGTATACTATAGTGTAACCTTCGAACGTGACCTGTTCATCACTACACCTATGCTAACTGAGTAGGCTATCAACTACCATCAACCTCACATCGGCGGGACGCCACTTTTGCTGTCATGTTCACATTTGGCTCCTCTTCAGGCCGCGCCCAAAGCGGCCGTACCCAGTACCTCGAGGGCGGCCATTGGAACGACTCCGGAGATGCAGCTAAGATCTCTGCCCATATTGACGAGCCGTCCTCGGCAACATGTCCCATAGTCGGGGAGGTGTCAAACGCGACCTCCAACCATGATGATCTACAGAGAATCGCAGAGCTTGAACCTGCTATAGAGCATGAGCAGGTGAAGTTTGTGGACATGCAGCGAAATTGTGCGCGTGCCAACCTCGAGAAATCTGAGAACCAGAACGCTGTGCAACAGGCTGTCAAAGGCGTTGAGCACGAGGACATTACGTTTCTTCGTTCTGCCAACAATGAATTGGATAGGCAATCTAGTGCACTGAAGAGATACCATGAGGCCTTGATGGATAAGGACAGGCTGTCGTCGAAGCTGAAGTTCGCGATATCGGAGGATAAGCAAGCGCTATTGGAGATCATGCATGCTGAGACACTCGTCGCTCTCGGAGTCATCAGACATCGTTGCGACGATCTGCAGAGCAATCACCAGGAAGCCCCCGCATACCGTGAGAGGCTTACGGTAGACTACGCAGATCTGGAGGAACAACATGCGGTTACCCAACGCGACTACGAATTGCTGCAGAAGCTTGCCGCGAAGGACCACGAACTGTCGTCTGCTTTCGCCCGCGTTGATGCCCTCGAGTCTGAAGACGCTGCAAAGATCCAGAAGATTGAGCAAGCTCAGGCCAAGGTCGTGACCTGCCAGCGTGAGCACCAGCAAGTACTCGGTAGCCTGGACAACTCCAAAGTCAAGGTTGTCTCGCGCATCTATGACCTGACCACCGAGGTCGCTCTCAAGGACGCATTGGTCGAGCAACTCAAGACCGACCTCGTTGTCGCTTCAGAGACCATCAAGGGCAACGAGGTCATGGTTGAGTCGCTCTCCAATGATTGTGCCAAGTTGCAGGTGTTGCTTGCGCAGAAAGACGCCCGGAATGAGAAGAACGAAGCGTCTATCGAGCAGCAAGATCTTCAGCTTGATGATCTCGAAGAAGATATTGATGAGAAGAATGGTAAGATCGCGGACCTCGAAGGGAAGCTTCGCAGCAAGAATACCACAATTGCGAAGCTAGAGGCCGAGAAATCATCCGTCAAGGACGCTGCATTCAAACTCAAAAGCCCTCAAAAGCAGATGATCCATGAGCTTCAAGCCCAAATCGACGCTTTAGAGCAGACCACCGTGGCCTTGGAGAATGAGAGCGCTAATAATAGCACTGTGGTTCACAATCTTCAGGTGAAAGTCAACGCCTTGGAGCGGACCACCATAACCCTGAAGGACGAGAGCGCGAAGAAGGACTTCAAGATCATCACGCTCCAGACCCTCTACGCCACCGCTTCCGACACGCTCCGCAAGCTCGAGATCGGCAACGAGACCAAGACATCTTGCCTCGACACTATGAAGAACCTCATCATCGAGAAGGACAAAGCGCTCGAGGAGTCTAAGGACAAGCGCCGCGAGTCCCACGCCGCCAACATCCGTCATGAACGTACCCTTGCAGCCCGGGACAAGGCGATTGTGGACCTACAGGTCGGTACGAAGCAGAACGAGGAGCACCTCAAGAATCTGCAGAACGAGATCCACACCAAGAACAAGTCCACCAAGAAGTTGTGTGCTGATCTCAAGCATCTTTCCGAGACATGCACCAGCAAGAACAAGGTCATCGAGCAGCTAACTGTTGAAATTGCGACTAAAAACGCGGCGATCGAGGAGATGGAGGCCAAGCTCAGCGCTGAGGAAGATCGCGAGTGGGATGTTGTGGCGCAAGATGATCTTGTAGGGGAGATGACTCCGACGATGGAGTAAGGGCGAGTGAGGGTCGATGGAGGATGGTTGATTTGTAGTCGTTTATGGGATGTGCATGAGTTGTGAGTCCTTTGGCATGACCTTGATGTTTACATGGTACTGCGGAACACCGTCAGTCGTCAATAGGGTATGGGCGGGCCACGGTGCTGTTTGGAATAATTATAGACCTCACGTCTATTGCTATCACAACTATTTCTAGCTAACATTTATCAATGGGATAGGCTACATCAAACGTTGATCTTATGTTAGTGATACTGCGGAAGATATCGAGGCTCCCAAGTGATCACAACGCGTGATTAAACACCCTTCCATGCAGATGTTATCGTTCACACCGATCCACTCAATGGTTACATTAATATTACATATTCTGACACCACCTAGCGCTCACAATCCTTCATGCTATCCTCAACTCCCATCCCTCATCACCATCCGCACCATCTACAAAGCTGGCGCACTAGGATCCTCCATGCACTGATCCACCCTCATCAACTGCTTCCCCGTTTTCTTCGCAATTTGAATAAACTCCTTTAGATAGCTCACAGTGCTTGGGTACAAGTAATGCAAGACTACCAAGTTACCGCCCTTATCCACATCGCGCTGGAACGCCTTGAGCTGTTGCTCCGGCGTATCCGTCGACGCCCATAACCAATCCTCAACATCAACAGACCACATTATAATCGTAGGTTTAGCGCCGAGCGTTTGCGCGAGACGCGAGCGCATGCGTGCACCTTCGTTGCCGAAGGGGGGACGGAAATAGTTGGAGTGCAGGCCGTTGAGTTGTTGTTTCACGGTTTTGATGTCTTCGGTGTATTCCCAATCGATGGCGTCATAGTCGGGGAGGCCTTCCATCTTGGGATGCGTGTGCGAGTGGAGCGCGATTTGGTGGCCTTGGGACATCATTTCGCGGTAGACGTTTGTCAGGTTAGTCGAGGCATCGAGGAGAGGTGCGCCAACGGTGAAGAAGGTAACTTTGATGCCTTCTTCTTTGACAATCTTCATGACTTCCTGCGCGTACTCTGGCGAACCGTCATCGATGGCAAAAGCGAAGCTGTTGGGACGCTTGCACGCGAAGACGAGGTCGCCCGTTTCGAGCTTGTTTGGGACTACCGTACCGGCGGGGATGGAGGGCACGATTTCGATGACGGAGAGAGTGACGGGCTCCTGGGAGAAGAAGCCCTTGAGCGAGATGCCGATGGTGCGGGACAGTTCGATTTTGAAGTGGTCCATTGGGATGTAAATATGGCCGTTCTTTGCATACCGGTTGGCCTCGGCGGAGTCCCAAGTTTCCGGAAATGGCGCGATAGTCGCGTCGCACTTGCTGTTGTGTTGCTGGACGGCGACAGTGAAGGATGTGCTGCCACTATAGGCGATGTGCAAATATGAGCTCTTGTACTTGATGAAGTCGGTGCAGGAGCTGGACACCTGGGTATAGAAAGAGTAATCGGGATTGGTGGACTTGATGGTGAGCTCACCGCCGCTGTAGGTCGTGGTCATGCCCTCGTCACCTCCGTGCCAGAAGCCGAGCGCGTTGGAGTTTGCGTTGGCGAAATTGTCAACAACAAGGGCAGAAGCAGTGCCGGAGGGAGCAGCGACGGTCGAAGAGGGACCGACCGGAATTTCAGAGGTGGACACGACGATCTCGGACACAGTGTCGCCGCAGTAGAAAGCCAAAGGACCAAAGGAAACGGAATCGGTGAATTGCGAGAACAGGATGGTCGTGAGCTTACTCGTGTCTAGGCCTGAGAACTTGGTGAACGGGATGGAGTAGAGTTTCTCCGTGCCGTCGAACGTCCAGCCAAGCTGCTGAGAAGTCTGGGTGAAGGCACTAGCCGCTCCAGGGTCGCAGGTAGCCGAGGAGTCGAGCTCGACGGAGAACGAAGTACCAGCAGCTGCGTTGATGCGAAGCGAAAGACCACCATACTTGTTCTGCGCATTCAGGCAAGTGACCTGAGAGTAGAAGTAAGAACTGGTAGTTTTCGGATTGACAGTCACACGGTTCTTCGCCGGTCCCACAACGAGCGAAGCCATGGAAGCATCATCGGAAGTCGGCTTTCCCATGGCATTGTAGAATAGAAAAGTCAAACGAGACTGCGAGGTCCAGTCATCAACAAGCAGAGGCACACAAGTCCCAGTTGGGACAGCCGAGCTGATACGAGTGGTGAGAGTGCTGGATGTAGCGGCCTTGGTGGGAGATGCCGTAGAGGTGGCGGACCTTGTAGACGTCGAACCACCAGTATTAGCACCACCGCAACCGAACTGGAGGTTGCTGAGCTGCCAAGTAGCCGTGGTGGATGAGAAGCCAGAGAAGAGCACTGCAGTAATGGCGTTCTCGTTCGCTCCAGAAAATTGGCTGAACGGAACGGTAATGGCCTGGGTGCTGCCCGTCAATCCAGCTACTTGGGTGTAGTATGAGGTGTAGCTTGATGCAGAGCAAGAGGCTTGGGTCTGGATCGCCAATGCTGTAGTACCACCAGCCGGACCCTTGATGGTAAATTGAATGGAGTTGTAGCCGTTTGAAGACGCGGCCTGGCAAGCAAAGGTCTCGTAGAAGTAAGCGTTTGTTTTCGGCATGAATGACAACACCCCGTTGGCAGCCGAGATGGAAGCCATGGACGCATCGTCTATCAAACGGTCAGCAGACATTTTTATAATATCGCCATATACATACCACTAGTCCAAGAGCCCAAGCTATTAGTATTACTAGACCACGTGGAAAAGTCGTCGATCTTGAGAGCCAAGTTGCAAGCTGCGGAAGTGCTGCCAGCAAAAACGGCTACAAGGCCTATTAAAGCGTAATTACGCATACCGGAAGACATATAGCGAGTGGCTAGGTTGTGAAAAGCGAATGTACAGAAGTCACGAAGACTTCCAGAGAGAGTAGAGCTTTTCGCCCGAGAAGCCTTGATAAGAAGGGCAGGTAAACGAAAGACCGTGAAGAAGAAACGATAGAGAGAAGTATGTGCCTTATTATACTCAAGTTTCCCAGTGGAAACAGTATGCAGCATGGTCCATGCGAGGACTGAGAATGAGGACTGCTATTTAGGGCAGTTTGTATGTTTGGTCTGGAAGATCAATCAATCACCCGATAGCTTGTTTAGGCTGGTTGGCGCCGACTCGCGCATGGCGGAGAAAAGACGGTCTTGCCCCTGATGGGATATCGTGCTTGGCAGCGGAGACGCATTGCGAGAACGACACCTCGACGTGATTGGTAACTTCGACAGCCGTAGCCTGTTTGGGAACTCTGGCGCCATGGACCGACGTGGTGTTGAGTAACGCGGCGGTGCACCGGTGCCAACAAAACGGCGACGCAGACGCTGCATCCCCACGCGCTCTCAGTCCTGATCTCGCACGCTTGCGAAAACCAGAAAGGCGCCTTCGACGTTCTGGTTGCATCTCAGAGCATGTTGTGACGCCAGTCCACTTGGCTAGGTAGGGCAAGCTCTCCGCTCGCTTGGCTCGAGGCGAAAAGACGGGGTCTTTTCCAGGCTTTCCATCCATAAACGCAACAAGTCAAAACAGAGGGGGGACGTTAGTGGACCACATACGGACATGGTAGTATTGATAGCATGCGAGATGACACAGCATTGACGCAAACACGAGGCGCGCGTTGTTGAGGTGATGTTCGGACAATTGGCTCGCGTAGAATCCGTCGATCTGAGTAGTCGAACCAGGCCTTATTTAGTTCTCCACAACTTTGCATGTAGTTTCCACCCCGCCTGAATACAGGCGTGTTAGTGCTGTCAATTGTGCAGAATTACATTGTCTCCTGCCAAGCGCTTGTCCTTCCAGTCCAGCTCGCGGAGCGGTTGTTTTATGGTGTCGTTACTGGAAACGGACGGCCGAGCCAGGACGAACCTTAACTCGGCTTCGACTCTGCGCACCGATTCAGACTGACATTCAACCAAGCTGAGAGAAAGTACCAGCGAGAGTACCAATAATTTTCCCCTCAACAAGAACTGCCTGATGCTACTCGCGGTACGAAGACGGAAAGTGGGGTCATTGGCGTTGTTCCTCACGATTGACCGCACGATACCGACCTCCTCCCCATATGTCCCACCAATGCTGCCCGTCGTTTTTACCATGCTGTCGCCTTTGGATCACAAACGGTGCTCTCTCAAGACCGACATGCACGGCGCCATCTGAGCCCACATATTTTCCGTATTCGTACAGGAACCCTACTTTCTCCAGAAACTCTATGTGAGCTTTTGCGGTCAATCCTACCGTACCCTTGAAGTCTTGCACTGCTTTACTTGCTGCAAAGTACGACGCAACCGCGGCAATCGAGTTTTGGTAGACGTACCCAGTATGAAGCTCATCATATTCGATTCGAAATCGAACGGCTGCCAAATTCTCTTCCAGACGTCCAGTGCCGGAATGGCTCAGGTGTTTGATCTTCGCCATGAGGATGTCGTCATTGGAAACAAGTGACATGTTCCCGGCAATCGAGCCTGGGTCATACAATAGCTTGCCACGAAAGAGATCGAAGAGACTTTTGCAGAGCAGAGAAAGAATAGCTAGCGATGAAATTGAGATCAACCCGAGAAAGGCTTCAGCATACGTGAAGACGGGTTCAACAACTATGACTTCAGATGTTATTGTTAACTTGTCCGTCATAGACGTCGTACTGGAGAAAGTAGCAACGATATAATCAGAGATAGCGCGAGTGAAGTTGAGGCGGAAAGCCATAAGATAGCTCTCCTCGGGAATCTTTGGGTCTAGATAATCGACCATTGGCCTGCTGCCAAGCACCGTAGCCATGCCGGCCATGTGATCTAGACCGCCGGTTAGATTGTTGGAAAAACTTGGATATTTAGTCGTCGGCAAATTGCCTCTGATGGTTGTCATCCAAGCAGCAGTGAGCTGTTGCTCGGAAAATGATATGAATTTGGCAATGCTCGGTGCCAGATTACTCTTGAGTTCCGTGGAATACGATACCGATAAGCTCTCCCGACAAAGCGTCTATAGTTGCCTCCACGGCCTGTTCGTAGTACTGCAGTTCGCAAAAAACAGCTGTACTTTTCAGGAGGGGCTTTCCATCAGATGGTGTGTTATGTGCGAAGGACGCGAAAAATACGTGTTGGTCCTGGCATACATCCATATCCTCATCTATCGTGTCGAAAGTGGCTGTGAATTCGCCAGAGTAGTCGGCGAAAGGTAAGAAGTCTTCATCGAAGAGAGTGAACCAATGGCAGCTCTCAGTATTATATGTATTCTCCAGCGACTTTGTGGATTCTTCGCATCTTATGTCAAGACTATAGAATGTCATTGGGGCCGTTCAAATTTCAATAAAAGGGTGTTGGTCACGAATCCTTCCAAAACGTCTTAGAGCGTAGTCTCGTGTCGCATACGGCGGAAGGGTCTCGTTGTTGCTGACTATCGTGTAAGCCGAAAACCGATAATCTCCTGTAGTCATGGCTAAATTTGTTGTTGAAACCTTCCGATAAAGAAAAGACATCTTTGGAAGTCTTGTTCGCTTTTCGAGTCGAGAAAATGCCTGCTTTCAGTGGGACTAGGCCAAAGAAGATCAAGACCGTTGCTGTAGAGGACCAGAAAACGAGCCAGTGACTAGATCGATGATGAGTCGTGCAAGTGGTTCCAGGTGGAGGGACAAAGCTCGCTTTATAATGAAGTACATGGATGATTTTCCGCCCGGCCCTCGCCTAGGAACGAGTTCGTTGCAGCTGCGGTGTCCTGGTCTTAGCCTTGCACCACTAGATCAGTGACACTCGAGATAACATGCCAACTTGTGTGCATCACTGTGGACAGGTTCCGGCTATTAGGTGGACGCTTGCCCGCCTTCCAGCTAGCCTTCACGGCCGCACGAATGCAAGCCTTGTCGAAGCGACTGTTAGCCTCCAGTATAACATTGACCAAGGATTAACTTGATTTGGGTATTATTAGTTCACAGAGAGTAACTGAGATCGTAGCAGGTGGGAGAATGGTTTCATTTTGTCGAAAATGTCTTCGCTTATCGTAGCATCGGCTCCTTCGGTCAATTCAGATTCAGCCATGAGAAGGCGCCACTTTTTCAAGAAGGTCCTCCCAGGTCCATTTGCCCTTCTCTTTCGCCTCGTACAAGCGGATGCCCGTCGCATTACTATTCTCCGCATTCAGCTCATTCTGCTGATGCGCGAGCTTCAAAACAATTTGTCTGTGCCAATCGGGGCCTGCATAGTCTTTGTCAGCTCCATATGACCTCCGGATGGACATTACCATCTCTTTCACATCTTGCGCTTCACGCTCTCGTGTATATTGGGACCAGAGCGACTCAACGCAAGTCGGACTTCGACAAATGCAATTGTACCATTGATACCCCCAGCGATCGTATAATTCCGCAGTGTGGTCTTTGAATCTTTCAGGAACTTTCTGGTCGTGTGTAATAGTCTCACAGCAGAGCAATTTGGCTTGGAGTTGTGGACAGACGAGCTCTGCGCTGGCGAATGCTGGCTCTAGCACAGTCTCATCGTAAACATGCTCGCCCTTGCATGGAGCCGAATGTCGGAAATGGAAAGTGACATCCAATCGTCGAGGGCGTGTCACATGTGCGATAATAGTCTCAAGAATGGGCTTTCCAGCCTGGTTTCGAGTCTGATTCGTGAGACTTTTCGAGATGTAGACCGCTGCAATCCCATGTTGTCGACACGTATCTAGAGTACATTCGTATATTTCATTTAAGGTCGGGTTGTGACATCCATTCATTATAACCGTCTCCACTGCACTGGTGCATCGGCGCTGGTGGGGGCCCTTGGCTAGCTCTTGTTGTGTGAATTGAGCCTTGTCGTGGCGAGTTTTACAAGCGCTGCACACAGCTTGGGGAAGCGCGTTTAGACCTTTGAGTTGCTCCAATCTCGAAAACCATGCCAGATCGTCGCGGCGCAATGCGGCTTTGAAGGCGTCGCGCTCCTCCTTAAATGCAATGAGCGGTGCCTCCAAAAGAGGGTAGAAGTCGCGTGCTACAAGCTGCATGCACAGAAGTGAAGTCGTGTTGATCGAGACATGATCGATAATCTCGAACATAAGCTCTGCCGGTAATTGATGGAAGCGACTGTTATCGTGGTTATGTCGGTACTCTGGGCTATTTGTTGCCGGAAGAGCTCTGGAAGATTCTAGACTTTGTTAGATAAGACATTGATTCGATATGATGGTCCTACCCTGGGAAGCATCTTGGAATGTCCGCATTCGCTTTGCTGAACGCTTGTCCTTGGGACGGCCATCGTTATCTCCGTCTGATAGCTCCCACGATGCAAACGCATCTTCGTTCGCTCCAACGGGAGATGCAGCACTGGACTCTTCCCCAGGCTCACTCTTGGATGATTGACGACTGCTCATGTCGGTTGAGATGTTGACGATGAGAGAGAGAGAGAGAGCAAACACGTCTGGATTGAGGTGGAACAACGCGGGTAGGTTGAGGTGCAACGCACGTGCTTTTGGGGCTGATGCCTGATGAACCCCGCTAGACCTTTTCCAATTAGACCATTAGGAAATGCCGACAATTCCCCCTCTAATATCGTCATCATCACTTCCAACGCGCACCACATACGATATACAACAAACCTTAAGTCGTCTTCAAGAAGAAGTCCTGTTGCATCCACTCGCAAGGGAAACTGCCACTACGATCAACTGTTCCTTTTAGACCACGCTACTCACGCCATGGCCCGCGCCAACGAGTACGTAGCCTTCAAATGTTTCTTTCCGGAGTAGCTGATCTTTCAAAGTCTCGAGAAGTTAGCCCAGAAGCTCGCCTCTGAGGGGCCCTACAAGTACCAACCGACACTGCGGCGCGTACGAGGGTTACTGAACGGCAAATATGCGTTTGATACTCTCAATGCGTACCATGTCTGGGAACATCCTTATTATCCGCAGTAAGATATTACGCCTTCTCACCAGCTCCAAATAGTCGAATATCCATCTGACAAGGCCTTAGATTATACATCCCCGTCTCGAACTTCACCTCAGACGCAACGCTCACTAAGACGTCGGCTGTACAAGGCACGAAAGAAGCAGTCCATTTCGGCAAGCTCTCGGTAGGGTCGAAGAACACCGAGCGAGTCCTCATCTTCAACAGTACACCACTGAAGGACCTTGTCAAGATCGACTTCAATGAGATTGATCAATGGTTCGAAGAAGACGTTCCCATCTTCGTCCACCCAAAGGATCCTTACAAGCGCATCGACATCCTAAACTCAACCCGCATTGTCAAAGTCACGCTCGGTGGCGTTGTTCTGGCGGAAAGTTCGAATGCATTGTTCCTGCTGGAGACGTCGCTGCCCACGCGGTATTATTTGCCACCAACGAGCGTGAAGTGGGAGTACTTGAAAGACAGCAGTACGGAGACGCTGTGTCCGTATAAGGGAAAGGCGAATTACTACAACGTCGTCATCGATGGAAAAGAGTATGCAGATTTGGTCTGGTTCTATCGCTACCCGACTTCTGAGAGTGCGCCCGTTGCAGGACACCTTTGCTTCTACAATGAAAAGGTGGACCTCTCAGTGGACGGGGTTCAAGAGCGTAAGTAAAATCCTTTTGCAAAGGCTCGACTAGTTTCTGCAATACAACTATTCGGGCGACGTAGATGTGCGGTGTAACTCACGATAAGTAAACATTGAATCCAGTGGGTATCACATGGTGCGTCCAAAGGTGAGGGAAGCCCCGCGAATGCCAGAGGGACACGAAGAGACTTGTTAGCATCTTATGTCTCCGATTCCTTTCTATTGAATCAGCACGGTTGAGTCAACATGACCGCCCAGTCCATTTCACCTCATTTGAGGCATTTGTCTGCTCCCAACCCACGACCATCATTTATTCGCCGTATTCAAAGCAGCACAGACTCCGTCGACAATGCTTTACCAACCGCGTAGGAAGTTGACACTCGCTTCTACGCAAGAATGATCCTTCTGGAGAGCCTCGCGCCGTTCAATGGTACTCCACAGAAACGCGAGCCTCCCCCCGATCCCACCCAGCATCGACGCGATGCTCTCGACGCATTTGCGTATATTTGCGATATCGAGAAAGGCGGCGACTGTGCAAGGACTCTTACGTCGGCTGTTCCATATTGGCCTGCTATTTCTGCTTCGACTGGACTGATTTCCACCATAACCAGTACGTGCGCCCTGCAACCCACAACAATATCATTCTTGGCTGTCACAGAATTTACCCGAGTCTCAACCCCGTAGGAAGAGGTCATCACGATTTCTGGACTAGGATGAACAGCAAAATGATCCAGCAAGTGGAGAAGGGTATTCTCAAGTGCTTGCTCGAGAGGTCTGGTGTAAAGTCCAGAGTGGTGCAGCGTCATATGTCAAGCGAGGGGTCGAGCAGGGCGCCTAGTACCAGTGCAGTTCTGTCGAGGACGCGAGTATAAGGGTAAATATGGAACAAGGGTGAGTGCCTATGTGAGGCTTATTGAGAACGAGCATACAACGCAATACCTAATCCGGCAACTTCACACACCTCCCATACTCCTTCAACATCATAGCAACAATCACCCACCCCGCTACAGCCGGCCACCCCAACACCAAAAAGAAAAACGCCTTCACCAATACACTCCATACCTCTGTCACCCCATCCACCTTCTCCCCTATTGTATCCCTCTTCTCATATTTCGCTACCAGGAACCCAATCGCGCTGCCCCACGCCAGCCACAGCATGGTAATAGCCTGCTCCATCACGGTGCTCGAGCCAGCTTTGAACCCGGAGAGCGCTTGGATAAGAATGATGGGCGTGAGGGAAATGGCGAAGGCGCCGTATCGGCTTCGCTTGATGTAGCGTGTACTGCGGGGGAGCAATTTGCTCGGCCACTTGAAGTCGTCAAGGGCGGCTGGGGTGGGGAGCGCTTCATCGAGCGGGGTTCGGTCTGCGCGGTTGTAAGAGAAGGGGGAGGCGTTTGGGATGAAGAGGGATGTCCCTTCTATTGCCGCTGGCATTGTGGATGTGGCGACTTTGATGAGTGTGTCCTCCGCCGTCGTATACAACGACGAAGCAGTGCCCCAGCTCGGGAAGCTCGCGTACAGCTCGTTATCGATAGTAATGAATTTCACAGGACTCTTGACAAACTGCGTCCCAGGTTCAATCGGGTTATCTGCAAACGAATCATTCCGATCCGTATCTGCTTCAAACACCTCCCCAACAACACCATCGTAATACCCTTCCAATCCCTTTCTTCTCCGCTCTTCAGCCATAACAGGCGATCCCACCAGATACACAGCATCGTACTCGGGTCGACTCAGCGCCCCCAATAAATTCACCAGACTCATGACTGCATACGGCGCAACTGTGAGTCCGAAGGCCGCAAATCCATAACGATCAAGCTGGTCACCGCGCGTCTGGTACAGGGTTTGGATAGCGAGGATCGCCTGTACGAGCGCGACCAGACCACGCATGATGTCGAACTGGGAATTTATTCTGTCGATGGCATGGTCCTCGAGGAGGTTGCGGACGGGCGTGCATGGGGGCAACATGATGACAGAGTAGCCTGGGGCGAGGTCGGCAGGGGCGCAGCGAATGGTGCGTGAGCCGACGGAGTCGGGGCGCGATTTGCGGCAGTAGGTCCAGGGGGTGGGATAGGTGTGGAGACGGATTCCCGAGGTGGGTGAATCGGAGGAAACGGATCGCATTTGGATGTCTGCGGCGGAGCTTAAGAGGGACTGATCGTCGTCCAGCGTCGATGTCCAAAGGTCCCGCTCCGTAACCACTGCTTCTTTCTTCCCGCTTCTGTTCATCAAATGTCTTCCCGATCCCTCTACTAGCAACACATTCTTAGCAATCTCATCTCCATTGGCAGGACACCAATCCGATGACCTGACGATCATACAAAGCGCGCCCGCCCGTCTCGCCTTTTGCAAGTCCCTTGCCCTCCTCGCCTTATGCTTGTGCACCTCCACGCTCTCTCCATGATCCCACGGTTCCGCGCGAAACCTCTTCCTCACCGTCGCCCAGCCCACAAATATGGCGCGCAGGCCCCGATACGCGCCGAAGCCCGGAAACAACAAAGAAGCTAGTGCGTTTGTGAGGTAGGACTCCCAGCCTTCCCCTGGGAGCACGACGGTGGTGAGAGCGTGTGTGATATAGTTTACTAAGAAGAAGAGGGTAATGTCTTTCCACTTAGCGGGCGTGCAGATAACTTCTGAGTCTGCGTATTGCTTACTACCTTCGGGTAGCGTAACGGTGATGTTCTGTTTGTGCTCTGCTGGTGCTGCGAGGATGGTAGCGCCGTGTAGAGCGGCGAGAAATAGAAAGAGTCGCGCGTTAGACGATCTCTTCGTCGACACCATGGCCGATGGGTAACGGCGCAAGAGCTCCGATAACACCGCGAGGACTCGCCATGTTCTAATACATCGACGCGGGTGGGCGGCTAACAGCCTCGTCGTCGGGTCAAGCAGCAGCCCTTTCAGCTCTTCGGAAAAGGCGCAGTCTAGGCAGGGACGAGGCCGCAAGTAGCGTCTACTGCATGCATATGGCTATTGAATTTCGAGGGTCTAGCCAAGCCACAGCTGAATTGGGCGGCCCAACATGGCAAAATTTGGCGAATATTGTTACAGATACGTTTTACGGCTATCTACCTGCAGTGAATAGTAGAAGCAATGACTTTGTTCGATGGATTACAGTTGCGGGGCTTCCTAAGATGCGATACAACAGCGATCGCATTGTTGAACGCTCCCTCTCACCGCAAACGTATCAACCTCTGCGCAACACAGCCAAGTGCAGGGGGGGATATATTGCGCGTACAAGTCTGGTCAAAAACTAGAAGGAAATAGTTGTCCGCATATCGCACTGCAGTTAATTTTAGCCGCAGTTTTAGAGTTGCTCTTGCGACAGACGCGCTTGCCGGACATGATACTCCTGAGAGGCTCTTAGATGACGGAGACGGTATATTTCATTTAGAAGGTAGACCAAGCATGCCGTTGACCTTGCGCCACACTTCCATCCACCTGCTGCGCATCCACACTTTCCACACTTTGGCTAAGAGGCTCCTCAGTGACGTCCCCCTCAATGCTGAAGTCCTCGCCGTGGCCATACTTCATCGTCGTTAGTGGAAAGTCTAAGCACTAATTCACCATGCAACCCGTTACTCACCGACATGTGGTATGCCAACTTGGTCTGACTTGAATACACCTTGACGCATCCCTCAACCTCGCACCTCCAATACCTATATACGGCCAATCGATGTCAGTAAAGCTTTATCGATAGAGCATTCTCACCGCGGAGTGACGTACCTTTCATCCGCCTCCGCAATCTCCATAGCGCGGTCATATAATTGCCCTTCCAATCTTCTATCAGCAGCCTCAAACGGCTCTGATCCACCATTCACATCGCAGCAGAATGCTAAAAAGGGTATGTTGTTGACAATAGTGGCTGCGGAGGGGCGTTCAGCAGGGTCAATGCTGAGCATACGAGCCACAAGTTCTGTGATATGCGAATGGTAGGTGTCTGATTCGAAGCCGTATGATATAAGTGAGAGCTCGCGGACCCAACTTTGAATGGTAGAGGAGCGAGTGGCGTAGGAGCGGTCGGTTGGGTCGGCTTCGCGGATCGCGTGAATGAGATCGAGATTGGAGACTTCCGGTTTGATCTCGACGGCCAGGACGGCAAGCATCTCAGCATAGACGGCGCCGAGAGAGAATATGTCTGCACTTTGATCACGTCGTTCCTGGGCAACTACCTCAGGTGCCGCGTACATCTTAGTGTATGCGGTAGGTGACTCTGTGTTGCAGTCGTCGATGGACTGATAGGAGCGTGCGATGCCAAAATCCGCGACATAGATTTTGTATTTTCCTTGGTTGCATATGATGCTGTTGTGCATGTCGCGGACGAGTAGATTTTTTGGCTTGATGTCCATGTGTTTCATGGCTTTCTCGTGAATGTACGCAACAGCCTTCGCAAGACACCGGAGAAAGGTGGAAACCGAGTACAAACGTGCAGCACGTTCTTCGGAGGGCAGTTCGTCCTCTAATGACTCCAAGAAGACGTCGAGCGTGTAATCGGCAACCGGATATAGCAGTATAGACAACGCTTGACGTCTT
>Ga0247740_1000683_pt1 | contig 15495 bp, 17 predicted proteins | sample UWRJL148409B2_FD_180942 | JGI IMG/M metagenome (GOLD analysis project Ga0247740, IMG submission 180942) | Plant litter microbial communities from Arlington Agricultural Research Station in Wisconsin, United States - UWRJ-L148-409B-2 | ecosystem: Environmental > Terrestrial > Plant litter >...
CTGGGGGATGCCGATTGAGCGTGCGCGCGAGGAGCCGTTGCTCGCGCGGTAGGTGACCGTCACACTGCGGTCCGCATGCGCGGCGACGCTCAGACTCGGACCAGGCGCCGCCGCCGCCCCGCGAATGAGCACGGGCCGCCTCAATTCGAGCTCGATCGCTTTGCGCACGGACTCGCCGTCGAGCTGGGAGTTGCCGAGCGCCAGATCCAGCGTCAGCGCGGTGTTCGTCGTCTCGGACGTCGCTTCGGGTGCCGTCTGCGCGCGGGTCGGGGCTGGCGCGAGGAGCGCCGCCAGCAGCAGACCGATAAGCCCATGAACCCTCATTGGTCGATCTCGAAGTGGCAGGTGTAGACGATTTCAGTGGCCACGGCGTCGCCGTTCTTGTCATGGGGCGCGGACCAACGCGAGCCGAGTACGGCCCGTCGACAAGCCGCTCCAAACCCGTTCGAACTCTCCGACAGCACACGGGCGATCCGGATCACGCCGTCGGCTTCGATGCGAGCGCGCAGGCTGGCTTCGCCGCGCAGGCCGCGCAGGCGCGCTTCTTCGGGGTAGTTCGCTCGCAGCAGGGCGCTCAATGACGGTGGCTTCGGCCGCTCCGAGAGATCGCCCACGGCGACCAACGGGGGCTTTCGCGGCACGTTGTTCTCCACCGCCGTCCGCGCTGCGCCGACGGAGTTCCCGCTGGCGCTGACGCCGATGGGGCCATGCTGCGCGCTGCCGTCACCGACGGGCATCGCGAACCCGCTGCCGGAGTCGTTCGTGAGTGTGACGCCGCTCAGGTCGAGCGCGTCGTCGGGAGTGGCTCGTTCCGTCGTCGGGACGGGTGCCGCCGCGACCGGGCTGGGTCGATTCTGCGGCGCGGGTTGCCGCGCCGCCGCACGGGCGTTCGCGGCGCGCGGCTCGGTCGCGGAGGCGGGTTCTGGTTCCCGCAGCTCGGTCGGCACTGGTGGCAGCTCGAAGTTCACTTCACTCACCAGGGTCGAGCGTTTCGGTCGCTGCGCCTCGGTCGCGAGCGAGGCGTAGGCCCCGCCGTGCAGCCCCAAACTGGTGCAGAATGCCCACACCAGGCCGATCTTTGCTCGTGAGTTCATGCGCAGATCAAGGGCTTGGGTTGACGGCATCGGGGTCGACATTCAGGGCAAAGCGGGTCACGTGTTCTTGCCGCAACAGATCGATCACGTGCACGACGCTGCGATGTGCGGCGGCGCCATCGGCGGCGATCACCGCGCGCAAATCGTGATTCGTGGCACGCGCGCCCTGCACCCGCGCTCGAAATTCGCCATCCTTCACCGGCTTGCCGTCGAGGAAGAGCGCGCCATCACGCGTGACGGATACGCTCAGCACGCTACTCGTGGTCTCGCCGGTGACGCCCTGGGGCAGGTCGACGGGGATCCCCTGCGAAGCCAAGTACGAGGAAGTGACCATCAAGACCACGAGTAGGACCAGCACCACGTCGACCAGCGGTGTGATGTTGATACCCGAGATCATGTCGTCCGTATCGGTGCCTTGCGCGGCCATGTTCACTCCGCCGCGCTCACGGCGCCTGATTTGAGGTGGGCCAGCACTTCACCCGAGAGGGCATCGGCACGGCTCAACCGAGCGCGGATCGAGCGTTGGAACAAGTTGAAGAGGGCGATCGCCGGCAGTGCCACCAGTAAACCAACCGCGGTTGCCACGAGCGCTTCGCCGATCTCCGCCATCAAGGCCGCCGACATCTGGCCCTTGGACTCGGACAGCTCGCGAAAAGCGCGCACGATGCCGATCACCGTACCCAGCAGGCCGATGAACGGTGCATTGTTGCCGAGCGTTCCCAAGAAGGCCAGATTCCGTTCCATGGTCAGCCTGGCCACTTGCTGCTCACCGCGCATCCGCTCTTCGGCGCTGGCCGCGTTCTCGGAGTCGAGACCCGCTACGGCGACTCGCGCTTCGAAGCTCGGCGAATGTTCGAGCCGCTTGCGCGCCAGCGCGACGTTTCCGTCGCTGAGCAAACCACGGACTTCGCGCCGCAAGCCGAGCACATCGTCGCGCGATGAAAAAAAAAGGACGGCCCGCTCGATGGCCACGGTCAAAGCGAGCACTGAAAGCCCCACCAAGAGCCACAGAACCCACAACGAACCGAACTGCGTCAAACCCGACAAACGATCGAATAAATTCATGGTTGCTCCTATTGAATGATGGTCTGGACGCCTCAAGGCACGACGCACAGAGCGCGCGTGGCAAAATCTTCGCCGCCGCGCGCGTCGCGCACGACGAAGTAGAAGTGAATCATTCGGGGCCGACCGTCCTCGGTCTCGGGCGCGTCCCAGGTCACTTGCCGTTGCTCGCGGGAGCTGTCGGCTGACAGGGACAAGAACCCGTGCGCCAACTTGCCGGCGCTCGCGAACGGCGACAGCAGCAGCGTTTCTCGACTCGGCTCGAGCGAGGTTTGCGGGACGAGGTGCTCGAAATCAGCGCCGACCAAGTCGACGGCCAGAGTCGAACGAGCTTTCTCGGTCACGCTGGGGAGCGAGCCATCGTCGCACGATCCTTGCTCGTTGTGGGGCCACGGTTCGCCATCGAGCGAAAAGGCGCCTGCGCCGAAGGTGGGACTTCGATTGCTCTGCTCCGCGCTGCCGAGCTCGAACTCGAATGCGACCTCGGTGCCCGAGCCCGCGGTGCAAATCGGAGCCCCCTGTCCGTCGAAATCCAAGCCAGAATTGGCGCAAATCAGCCCAGTCGCAAACGCGTGCGGAGTGACCGCCAAATCCAGATCTTCAGGTACTCGAAAATCGAGGCGCGCGTCCTCGCCGCCCGCCTCGGCTCGCAACCCAGATGCAAAGGGCGCCCCGGCACACGAAGGGAGACCGCTATTGGTCAGCGGCACCGCGCACACGGATAGTGCATACGAGAATCGAGGCTCGCCGTCGGGTGCCGCCACGAAGAAGCGCAGTGCGGCGTGCTCGCCGGGGCGCGCCGAGCTGCGCGTGGGGTCCGCGTCGACTTCGACACGTGCGCCCAGGACGCGCGTCTCTGCCAGCAAAGACACGCTCTTCAATGGGTCGTCACAGCCGTTGCTCCCCAGCGCAAGCGCGATCAACCAAGTGGACAATACGTGGTCGCGTGCGGTCATAGCTCACCTTTCAGACCCAAATTCGGAAACAGGCCGAGCCCGGAAACCGGCTCTTTTCTCGAGAAATCGAAGCTGTAGCGATAGCCCTGCGGATTCTTGGCGTTGTACACGTTGAGCACGTCCAGGTACGCGGATACGGCGCCGGCTCCGATCTGCCATTTTTTCTCCAAGCGCAGATCGAGCTGCTGAAAAGCGAGGTCGCGTTCTTCGTTCACCGGGCCGTACTTCGGAACGTAGATGCCGGTCCGCGCATCGAACACACTGCCCACGACGCGCGTCTTGGGGTCGCCGCTGATCAGTCGGAAACGGCCGCCAACCGTCCAGCCGCGCCCCAGACTTTGGCTGGCTGCGAGTGACAGCACGTGTGGTTGGTCATGGTCGAACAAGCGATACGGGCCGTCGCCATCGCGACGCTCACTACGCGAGATCGTGTACGCGAGGTAAGCGAAGGTGCCCGAGCCCGGGTGATACTGAGCCGAAATCTCGGCGCCGTAGATCCGCCCCTCACCATCGTTGATGAAATGTGGCGTGACGCCGTTGGGCGTGCCGATGATGCGATTGTCGAGCCGCTTGTAGAAGCCTTCTGCCCCGAAATTGAGGGTTTCACCGACGCGCTCTTCGAAACCAAGGCTGGTTTGCAGCGCGCGGTACGGCTGAATGCGCGGATTGCCGACGACGGCCAGCGCCTGCCAATACTGGGGCGCCTGGCTATAGTAGCCCACGCCCGACTTGAGCGTGAACCCCGGGCTGACCTCGTAGCGAGCCGAGAGACGCGGGTCGAGGGAAGAGTGGTCGACGTCTCCGTAGTAGTCCGCGCGGACGCCCGGCAAGATCGAGAGTCGCGGCACGGGCCGAATCCCGAACTCCAGGTACGCGCCGGGTCGAACCACGCTGAACGCGGGCACCACGGTGGACACGTTGCGCCGAGTCGAGAACGAGTTGTCGTCGCTCGGATTGCCTTCGTACTGACCGGGTGCGGGGCCATAGTAGCGGCCGCCCAGGAATTGGCCGTAGAAGTCCGCGCCCAGGGTCGCGCTCAACTGGGGCAAAAACTCGACTCGCCATTCGTTCCTTGCGTGCAACTCGGTACCCGAGATGACCTGCTCGAGCGCGCCGATCTGTTGGCTGGCCGCGAGGTGTCCCACCGTGACACTCAGGTTCTGACGCGCAGCTTCCGCAAGCTTGCTGTCGAGCTCCAGCTGCACCCGGTGGAACGCAATTGTTCCGGCAAGTTTGCCGCTCAGGGAGGGGTCTTCGTCGTTTGGATTGGAGAACAACAGCTGCAGCGAGTCGCGCGAGCCATAGCCGAGCACCCGCAGCGTATTGCGCGCATCGAAGCGATAGGCACCGATCGCTTGATAGTCGTAGTACAGCGGCGCCGCGACCACCGAGTAGCTGTCCTTCGGTACCAACTTGGAGAACACCAAGTCGATGTTGCTGCGCCTAGCCGACAGAGCAACGCTCGCTTTGGGCCCCGCGCTGGAGCTGACGAATGCCGAGCTGTCGATCAAGTTGAGCTCGAATCCGGCGTGAAAGCCATCGCGGCGCGGGTCACGGCTCCGCACTTCGATCACGCCGCCCGAGACACGCCCGTAGCGCGTGCTGAAGTTGCCGGGAAAGAGATCGACTCGTTCGATGTGTCGAGAGTTGAAGAAGCTGGTCAGCCCGCCAAAGTGGAACAAGAACGGGACGGGCACGCCGTTCAAGTACGTTTGACTCTCGTCCTGGCCTGCGCCGCGCAGGATTGGATCACCGTTGTTCAACGAGGTGCGCCCCACGCCGGGCATCACCTCGATCGAGCGCAATGCATCGCCGCGTGTGCCCGGCATCTCGGTCAGCATTTCCCCGGAGATAGTGCGTCGTGTCGGCTCACGTGCCGGCGCTTCGACCGTGGCCAGCCCGGAGAATTCTTCGGGCGGTTCGCTTGCCTCGCGCGACGGAAGAGGCGTAGGCGCCGCGGGTGTCGGTGCCACGGGCACGGGCACGGGCACGGGCACGGGCACGGGCACGGGCACGGGGAAGACGTAGCGGTAGCGTATTTTAGCGGCGACTACGCGATCGCCGCGCCGGGCGGGTTCGAACTCGAAGCGCTTCACGGCGTCGAGCGCGCTGTCGTCGAAACGCTCGCCGCCACTTTCCACGATCGTGACCTCGGTGACGCGCCCGTTCTCGTCGATCGTCAATGCCAGGGTGACCGCCACCGCGGTCGTCAGTGGTTCGCCCTCGGGCACGATCGCGGGTTCGGCACGAATCAGTCGCGGTGGCGTCACGCTCGCCGCACTCTCTGCGGCAACGCTCGGCGGCGCTTCTTCGGCTAGCGCTGGAGAGGCGCACAGCACAGCGGAACTCACTACGGCAATGCGCATTACACGAAGGCTCACGGACGCACCTTTCCCGTTCGATGTCGGCCGCTCGTCCGCAGGGCTCGTGAGAATGGGCGCGAAGAAAGCGCGCCCACGGCTCGAACGAATCGCTACCTAGTCGACGACTGGCGCTGGGGCTTGGATTCGCAGCTCAGTGCCCGGTCCCCACGAGACCGTTCAAAGTCAGCTGACGAAAGTGCGGCCGTCCCGGCGCCGCTCACGCTCAGGCGGTGCGCAGCTTGCTCAAGACCGAGCCCGCGCGTATGCGTACCACGCTGTGCCGCTCTTCGCCGTCGAACGGACCGATGTCGGCATCCGACACCGGACGCAGCGACGAGCGCAGCGCCGGGTAGGACGACTGCCACGCTACCAGTTCTTCTTCGAGGATCCTCTCGGCGGCCAAGCTCTCGAGCTCGATCTCGGCCTCGCTCGAACCGGGTCGGCCCAGGCGAGTCTCCTCCCAAACTCGCTCGGCCGCGTGCTCGGTCATACGCACCAACGCGCCGAGCTCGCTGCTGAACGCGCCGCAGGCGGCCGACAGCTCGGCGGCGGACCGCAAATTACGTATAAAAGCGCGGATTTGCGGCTCGAAACGCAATTCGGGGATGCTCTGCTTCAGCAATTGGCGCCCGGCATCGTTGCCACTGGTGATGCGGACGGGCAATGCGCGCCATCCTGCCATACCCAATAGTCCCTCGCGGACCAGCGCCAACATCGGGCGGAAGGCGCGCACATGATTCTGCCTCGTGGAGACGAGAACGAGCGAGCTTTGCGAACACAGGACCAAGAGCGGTACCGAGGCGCGTCCCGCCTCACACAGCAAGTCGCGCAGTTCGTCCGGTTGCCGCGCAAAAACGGCACGCACGGGCAGCGGCGCTTGCGTGAAATCGATCGTAAGGCAGTGCAAGCAGTCGGTCGGAAGCATCGGTCTGACTCCGATGCACCTGAACGGTCGCCCGGGCTGCGGATTAACCGTGTCAAAGCCTTGTCAGTGCTGGACTTTCCGGGCTGAAGCCGGCTTTCTCTCGCGAATTCGTTCGGTTTAGGACAAGCCTGATTATTTTCGGCATTTGCCCGCGGAGCCGCGCTACGGTCCGAGTCGCTCGATGAATTACTATAAGAAGAAGACGGAAGCCGCCGAACGCGCGCAAGCGCGGCGTGAGCTGGAGAACGCAGCCCCGCGTTTGGCCACGGAAGTACCCACGCTGCTGACGCTCAAGCTCGAGCTAGAAGAGCACGAGGGGACCTCGCGTCGCCCGGAGCAGAACCACATCCGTCACATCGTCGTGGGCAGCGCGCCCGCGTTGTTCATGGTCCCCTGCGGCGACTCGCGCTGCAAGGACGGCGGCCACGACATCACGCGTGACGTGATGCGTTCTCTACGCAGCGGCGAGACCAAGTTTCAGGGCAACGACGCTTGCCAAGGCTCGCAGGGCTCGGGCCTATGCGTGCGCGTGCTGCACTACACAGGCCTGGCCACGTACAAGTAGTTCAGCGGCTGTTCGCGGTTTTGTCGCCGTCCGCGGCGGCGACCTTGCGCACGGCGGGCGTGCCCGAGCTCAAATCCTCTTCGGTCAGCTCGCTCTCCAGGATTTCGTCTTCACTGACGACCTCGTCATCACTGCTGCTCGCGGGGATGACGTTCGCGGGAGGGTTGGTGTTGCGCGAGCCCCAATCGGCGTCTTCGCCGCTGACCGACTTTGGTTCGGTGTTGGCTTTGCTGCCTGCGAGCAGCACGACGGGCTTCGGCGCGTAGTCGTGAGCTTCTGCGATCAGCGGCGTGACGACCTTTTCCCACAAGTAATCGAGCGCCACGTATTCGACGAGATCACGCGGCGGCACCGCGCCGAGTAAATCTTCTTCCGTGAACTTGTCGCTGGTCTTGAGGCTCGCCTCGATGATGGCGCCCAGCTTCTCTTTGGGCAAGCACTGCGCGAGCTTGGTGACGGTGATCGCGTGCACGACCTCTTCGTGCGAGACGAGCAAATTCTCCAGCGCGCGGGCCAAGATGTAGGCGACGTAGGACTTGGCCCGGTCGTGCGTACTCTTGGTGGCGGGCGTGGTCTTCCACGGTTGACCTTCGATGTCGAAGGCCCAGAGCGCGTGACGCTCGAGGTAGCGCTGCTTGTCGTCTGGCTGAAACAGTTTCACGATCGCGGCGGCGGTGGTGACGTTTTCGTCGAGGGCGATTTGCAACGACTCACCGGATGCGTCCGGCGACATCTTGTGCGCGACCTTCTCGTGCACGCCCGTCGATTGGCTGACGATGCGCGCGCGTTCCATCGGCCGCGCCTCGAGCGAGCGCATGATCGCCCGGCACGGGAAATGTCGAAGGAAGTCTTCGGGGGTGCGCTCTCCGACGCGCAACGCGAACTCGGTCACTTCGGCGTGGAACGCCTCTCGACCTTTGCCCAAACCCGAAACGAAGGGACCCGATTCTGCACCGCTCGACTCAGACATTGTTTCCTCCAAGACGGCGCGACGCTGGTCATCGCTAACGCCTAACGTCAAAGATTAGCGCAAGCAGAGCCGGCCCGTTGGCTCAAACGGCGCGGGTGCCGTCAGATTGGGGATCGGGGCTCGTGGGCGGACGCTTGGCTGGGTACGATGTGCGTCTCGACCAGCATGAAAACTACCTCGTCTCTCGCCTCCGAGATTGCCGGCAGGTTACTCGACGACGCTCGGCGCCGGGCGCCGGGCGCTCAGATTTCGCTCGATGAAGTCGCGCAGGCGATCGGCGCGCTGCCGGTAAGCATGCCGGAAATCGAAGCCATCTTCGATGCGCTGGAGGCCGCGGGACACCGCGTGGAGGCAGAACCCAAGAACCCACCCGAAGCGCTTTCGCAAGTGCTGGCCACCGTGCGCTCGTTCTCCGCCATCAGTGGGCGACGGCCGACGTTACCGGAGATGGCCGAGCACTCGGGCTTGAGCCTGGGTGAAGTGCGCTTCGCCCTGATGTACGCCCGCGTGCTCGTGCGCTGAGGTGCTCACTTCCCCGAATGGGGGCCCTGGCCGAGCGGATTGGTGTGCACCGTCACCGGCGCGAGCGAGGGCAGCACGAACGGCTTTTTGTTCTGGACGGCCAGATCCCACCACTTGAAGGCCATGGCTACGGCGACGTCGAGCTCGCGTGTTTCACGGGTGGGCTCGAGCGTGGGCGGGGGCAGGCAGGCGGCTGCGATCGGGCAGCCAGCGAGCATATGCAGGATGCCATCCGAAAAGCCGTTGCCCGCGTAGGTCAAGCACACGGACATGCCCATCGCTTGCATGTCTTGGATGGCGTACGGAATCTTCTCGTCGACCGTGCCTGCGCTGTCTTGATACTTGCACTCGATGGCGAGTGCTTGGTCCGACTCGGCGTGAAGCACGAAGATGTCGATATGGCGGTTCTTACCGATGATGGTCTTACCCAGCGAGACCTCGCGATACACGGTGACACCGCGGGCCGAGAAGTTCTTCACCAAATAGGAGGCGACCAGATCCGCGTACTCGTTGCCGGTCATGGGAGGACCAGGGATAGGCGGCGCTGTGCAGGCTCGGCGCCATTCACGACGACCGTGCCCTCGTGGCCGCCGAGTTGCGCAAACCGGGCACGCGCGTGGGCGAGTGCGGCGTCCGAAACGTCATTGCCGAGGAAACGGCGCGACAATTTCAGGGCGGCCGCGCCCACGGAACCCGAGCCCATGAACGGATCGGCGACGATGTCCCCTGCTGTACTGCTCTGCAAAATCAGCGTTTCACTCAATGCGGAGGGCTTCTCTGCCGGGTAGCCGCCTCGCACCCGGGGCACGGTGATTACGTCGGCGATGCCGAGATCGTTCAGTTTGCGCTTTCCCTTCTCGAAAAACAGCACGAACTCATAACGAGCACGGTAATGATATCCCATGCCGATGGTGCAGTTGTGGCTGATGGCGCCGTTGCCGAGCACGTAAAGCTGACCTGGGTCGTCGATCGCAATGTCGATCAAATCGAGCTCGCCCGCGGCTTCGAGCCAAACCACCTGAAGCGGTTTCGCTTTGGAGCCAGGATCGAAGCTCACTCGCCAGCCAACGCGGCGCTCGTCTTCGAACCGGCGCATGCTCGCGTCATGGCCAACGCCCCGCGCGAATCGCAGCGCGAAACAGGCTAGGTCGAGCGATGCCGAGGTGAACGCCTCACGTTGTTCATCGTGTGACCAGTGTCCGTCACGCTCGATCAGTCCGTCGAAAATACCGCGTCTGAACTCGGAGGGCGCCTGCAAGGCCCGCGGTGTGAGGGACTTGGAAACCGCTTCCGTACCGCCCACGAACGCCCCAATGAGCTGCGAAAAGATCTTCGAGTGGATGCGGACGACGCATCCGTGTTCGCGCTGTTCGATGAGCGCTCGCAGCCCAAGCGAACGGGCCGCGCGCGCGATATGGTCTTGTAGGTGCCTCTCGTCCTCGTGAAGCGGGAAGGTCACTGTGACGTCGGAACGGTGGCCCTCGGCCGCGTACAAGCCGACGAGTTTCCCCAAGCCGTAGTCGAGCTCGACGAACTCGGGAAGCCGCTCGCCAGCGCTGGTCTGCGATGGAAGTTGCGGATCTGGAGTCTCGAGCACCCGCTCAGCCTGACCAACGAAGCTTTCCCGCGGAAGGCGGCTCGAGCTTGGCCGAAGCTGGAGGGGGGCTTCGGCCAACGCCATTCCTGGAGTGAAGAGGTGCGCTTCGAGCTCTCGCCCATCAGCACTCAGGAGGCGATGATCAGCCGCACAAACGATGGTGGTTCCGTCCGACAGGGCGAGGCGCAGCGCAGGTGCTCGCGTGGTTCGCGAAGCGAGCACTGCAACTTCACGCCCATCCGGAGTCGCCACGCGATCACCAGCGCAAATTTCCGAGGCTCGCCGGACGCCCAACGATGTCCACACCGGGGTGTCGGGGGCTAGGCATTTGTCCCAGATCAGCGGCTTCCAAAACTTGAAGCCCGCGGTTTCGGCCAAGGGCTTGGCGATGAACGCCGTTTCTTGGTCGCACATTAGGTAGAAATGGCTGTTGCGCTTGAGCACGCGGTACACCTCGCTGAACAGCTCGGCAAAGCGTGCGTTCGGAAACACCGTAAACCATGGGTTACTGGAGCCAGCGCTCACTTTGAGGCGAGTGGTCGTGCCTACGGCGCGGTGCTTCTCCAGCGACTCGTACGGCGGGTCAGTGACGAGCAAATCTACCGAGTCACTCGGAAGACTGCGTAGCCACTGGACGGCATCCAGCTGGGCGATTTCGACGTTGGCCACTGTCTCCACTCGCGCAGAAGTACCGCTTCGGACCGCGGAAATCTACACGGTTGTTCAGTGCCCTGGACCAATCAATGTCCGCCTTCGCGTGCGCGCAACGGCGGTAGTGCGTGAGCCGGGGGTTCCGCCCGGGCGGCTTCGGCCAAAGGCTACGCACGCTCTCGAATCTAAAGGAGATTTTTCATCATGCGCGCAATTCCCGCTCTGCTTGCCACCTTACTCATTGCCACCGCCGCCAGCGCCGACTCTGCCGAATGGGCGGTCGACGCTTCGCATTCACGCGTCGGTTTCAAGATCTCTCATTTGGTTGTGAGCAGTGTGAGTGGACAGTTCAAGGACTACACGGCGAAGGTCGAGTTGGACGAAACGGCCCTGACCAAGAGCACCGCGGACCTGACAATCAAGGTCGGTTCCATCGATACGGGCGACGCCAAGCGCGACGAGCACTTGAAGAGCCCCGACTTCTTCGATGCCGCGAAGTACCCGGAGATCACCTTCCATGCGACCAAGATCACGCCCGCGGGCAAAGACTTCAAGGTCACGGGAGATCTGAAAATCCGCGATGTCTCGAAGAGCGTGACCTTGGATGCCAAGCTGAGCCAGCCAATCAAGTCGCCGTGGGGGAAGCGTGTCCGCGGCGCCGAGTTCCACGGCAAGATCAAGCGCGGTGACTTCGGTCTCAAGTGGAACAAGGCGCTCGAAACCGGCGGCGTCGTCGTTGGTGACGACGTAGCGCTCGATATTGCCCTGGAGCTCAACAAGTAAAGCGCCCTGCGGGAGCCCATCACGATGCGTCGGGGTGGGCTCTCGGTCCGGCGAGACGAGGAAGAGGGCGGCCCTCGTGGCTTACGTGACGTGCTCGACGGCGAGCACTTCCTTGGCTAACGACATCAGAGCCATGAAGCTCGTTTTTTGCCAGGTCACGTTTCGACTCGTGATGAAACGCAGCGTGTAGCGCTCGCCCCGCTCGTTTTTCACCCACGTCGCCCAGTCGACGAACAAGCGAATGGCCGAGGAGTTCACGAACGTGAGCCCCGACACGTCCGCCCGAACCTCGCTCAGCTTGTCGGCCAGGGCGGCATTGTGCAACGCCTTGAAGAAGCCGGCCAAATCTTGGGCCGGATCTTTCTGGGTAATGGTCCCCGATAGCTTGACCTGATTCGGCGCGGTCAGGACGATCGCCACCGTCTCGGCGCGGGGCACCCGAACTTCGGTGAACTGACTCATAGCTTCCCTGTCGCAGTGATGCGGATGCGGCCGCCAGGCTCTTCCTGCATGGATAGTTCCACTCCGCCTTCGTAGCGGATTCGCGCCAAGCCCAAGCGCGCCGAGGACTCGGGCTCGTTCGACGCGCGAACGAACGCGGCCAAATATGCTTGCTCCGGGTCGAGTGTGCTCAGACCGTTCATCTCTTCGCGCAAGCTACTCAGGTGCGCGGCATCAGGCAGGCTCGAGACCGAGAACTCGATGCTCGAACCGTCACTTTCGATCGAAAGCTCCAATTCACTGTCTGAAGAGTTGCTCGAGTACTTCACGGCGTTCTCCAGGGTTTCTTGCAGCACGACACAGGCGCGGTCAGCCAGTTCTCGGGTGCCAAAAGTGGTTTGGCAGAAAAAACGCCCGAACTCTCGAATTCCGTCGATGTACGCCCAGGCGGGCCGAAAGCGCATGAACACCAGAGGGTAGGGAGCCACCTTCTGCGCACTGGGGGGATTTTCGGCTGTTTCCACGGTCGCTCCTGGTTCCGCGTGAGGGTACGGCCACGCTCTGGGTGGGTTCAGAGGCCGCGACGCTTCCCGTCTCTATTCTGACCGCGGTGGAACGCGTGGGTCAATTTTGCCGCATGCTGCGTTGGAGGGGATGAGGCGCTTTGGGGCCGCCCAGCCGTTACGACTTCCGGCATTATCGTCGTTTGGGCGTATCACTGGTGAAGCTGTCGATTCGAGACAAGTTGGGCCTGCTTGCGGGTATCCCCATGATCGGCGCGCTGCTCCTGGCGCTGCAGATCATCGTCGGAGCACGGCTTCAGGCTCAAAAGGCCGATGCGCTCGGCTCAATCGAGAGCCTGGCCGTTCTGTCCGCGCAGATGACCAGCGCGGTGCACGCCCTGCAGCTCGAGCGGGCGTCCGAGGCGCTCTCCCTGGGGCTGAACTTGCAGAGCGCGGAGGTAGCGTCGAGCGTGGCACTCGGCGCGGGCCGCGCAGCGGCCCAGAGCGCCGCTGCGCGTGCCTTCGACGAACGCGTTCGAGCAAGTGAGCTCGCCTTCGCGCAGCTCGACTCATTCTTGAGAGCGCGGGACGTGTCTCGCCTACCGCCGCGCCTGGCGGGCCCGTTGCGGGAGGCTCGCGGCCGGCTCGCCGCGCTTCCGCCTTTGCGCGTTCAGGTCAAGAGTGGCACGGCCAGTATTTCCGAGGTGTTCGAGCTGCATCGCGCGATCACGCAGGCGTTCGTCCGCGCTGTCGCCGGCTTGACCGATTTGAGTGACGACGGAGAGCTGCTGCGCAGTATCACGGCTTTGGTTTCTTTGCTGCAGTTGGAAGAACGCATGAGCCGCGAGCACGCGCTCTTGGCGTACGTCTTCGCGAAGGGCGAATTCCCGCCTGGCACTTATCGCGACCTCGTGTCGCTGATCTCCGAGCAGGAGATCTACGCGGACGTATTTCGCACGACGGCGGCGGTGGAGCACCAGCGCGGCTACGACCGGATCATCGCTTCGCATGACGCGCAGCGGTGGCTGGAGATGCGGCGCGCGGCGCTCGAAACGACCGAAGATGATTTGAAGGTGAGCCCGAGCGAGTGGTTCGAGCTCGCGACTCGCCAGTTGGCGCTCCTGGCACGCGTCGAGCTCTCGTTGAACGACGAAGTGCGCTCGGCGGCTCTGCAAAAGTTCCGCGCTACGCGCCGTGCGCTGGCCGTGAGTAGCGGGCTCGTGGCGGGGGTCGTGCTGTTCAGCCTGGTTTTTGCCTGGCTCTTGGCGAGCGGTGTCACCCGCCGCGTGGGGATCCTGCGCGATGCCTCGCGTCGGATTGCGGCGGGCGACTTGGACGTGCGAGTCGACCTCAGTCAGGGTGACGAACTCGGACAACTGGGCGGCGCGTTCAACGACATGACGAGCGAGCTCGCACGGGCTCGCGCCGCGTTGAGCGACCGCGCGCGGATGGCGCGCGAGCTGGAGATCGCAGCGCAAATCCAGCGTGCGTTGCTGCCGCCTGCGCCCAGCCACGCCGACTTCGAATTTGCCGGCCGCATGATCCCGGCCGACGAGGTCGGCGGAGACTTCTACGATGTACTCTCGGATCTGGAGCGGGGTGCTTTGTGGATCAGCGTTGGTGACGTGTCGGGGCACGGCGTCGGGGCGGGCCTAGTGATGCTCATGGCGCAGGCCGCGTTTGCGTCGCACTTCCTGAACGATCCCAACGCCGAACCGGCGCGCGTCCTGTGTGACGTGAACGCGCTCTTGTGTGAGAACATCACGAACCGGCTGCAAGACGACAAGTACGTCACGGCGCAGCTCTTGACCTACCGCGGTGAGGGCAAATTCGCGTGTGTCGGCGCGCACGAGTGGCCCATCGTGTACCGGGCCGAGACCAAGCGCTGTGAGACAATCGAAGCGCCGGGACCCTGGCTCGGCATCGTTTCGGAGCTGAGCGACGTGCCCGTGACGACGCTGACGATCGAGCGGGGCGACGTGCTTTGCCTATACTCTGACGGCATCACCGAAGCGCAAAATGCGCAGGGAGAATTGTTCGACCTCGCGCGACTGAGCGCCGCCATCGAAGCCGCGCTCACTCGCGGCATCTCGCTGGACCAGGTGACGAAAGCCGTTTTCGACGAGGTAGAGTCTTTTTCCGGTCGCCACGACGACGACTGGACGATGCTGCTCGTTCGTCGCCGCTAGCCGTATTTGGCGACCAGCTTTTCAACGAGCGACACGTAGGCAGTCATGGCTTGCTCGCGCCCCAGGCCTTTGCGCGCCGCCCAGGCGTCGAACTTGGCGCGTCCCTTGAAATCGAGCATCCCCGGGCGTTCGCCGCTGACGTCGCCCGAGGTGGCCTGCTTGTAGTGCGCATAGAGCTCGAGCAGTTCGTCACTCGCGGGCGTGCGCGCGAGTTGTTTGACGCGCGTTTGGGCGGCGGAGAAGTCTTCAGGCAGGGCCATGACTCCGCAGCCTATCAGGCTCCTCTGCCGTCGAGGTCGTAAAAAGTTCCGACGAATTCGCGAAAGTAGGTAGGTCGAGTCCGGGAGTGGTAAACGCTTCTTCGCCCCATGCCGGCCGCGATCGATAAGCGAGAAATTCTGAGGCTCCTGCGCGAACAGGTAAGCGCAGACTTGGCGACCATGAGCGCCGCTCAGCGCGTCGTGGTGGACGGCGCCACCCACGAAGAGAATCGGCCCGAGAACGACAAGGACACGCGCGCGCTGGAGCAGAGCTACCTCGCGCGTGGTCAAGCGCAACGCGTCGTCGAGCTGCAAGAAGCGTTGAACCTGCTCAAGGCCGTCGAGCTGCGCGCGTTCACGGCAGAGTCCAAGATCGCCCTCGGTGCGCTGGTGGCCGTCGATGACGGTCGCGACACCGTGCACTATTTCATCGCTCCCGCGGGCGGCGGCGTACGCGTCACAGTGGCCGGAACGGAGGTCCGCGTCGTCACTCCTCAATCGCCGATCGCGCGGGCCCTGCTGGGCAAGCTCGAGGGGGAGGACTTGGAGCTGCGCACCCCACAAGGCACGACCGAATGCAGCATTGCCTCGGTCGACTAGCGGCTTCGGGGGCG
>Ga0247740_1000684_pt1 | contig 15495 bp, 18 predicted proteins | sample UWRJL148409B2_FD_180942 | JGI IMG/M metagenome (GOLD analysis project Ga0247740, IMG submission 180942) | Plant litter microbial communities from Arlington Agricultural Research Station in Wisconsin, United States - UWRJ-L148-409B-2 | ecosystem: Environmental > Terrestrial > Plant litter >...
AGCTGTTTTTCCATGGATATCGTACAAGAGCAAGCAGAATGGCGGATACGGATGTGTCTATCATGCCGTAGCACCTCCTGATTGTCATGAGTTCACGAAAGTCCTTAGCGCAGTAAGTATAGCCATTCCGTTCGACTCGAGCAGCGACAGCTTACCAAGTCCTTAGATTGTCTTCAACAACTGCTTCGCGGTCAAGGAGCTCAAGCAGAGGAATGAGCCGAAGATGAAAGAAGAGGAGATGCACTTCTGGAAAGAAGTGGACATGTTAAAGCGCTTCAGTGGTGTCTTCCATGAACATCTCGTTACTCTTCTGATGACATGGAGCATCCAAGATAGGCACTACTTTCTTTTCCCCTGGGCGCCTTGCGATCTTGACCTCTATTGGGAGAATGGAAACAACTGGTCCTTGGACAAGAGAACGCAATGCATAGAACTGGAAACCATGCGTTGGATTTCCAAGCAGATCCTCGGTTTGACGGAGGCTTTGCATCAGATACATGTCCCGAAACACTTGGCCGATGCGAAATTCGGACGTCATGGAGACCTCAAGCCGGAGAACATACTATGGTACGAATCGCCGAAAGATCCAAAGGGCATTCTTGTGATAGCAGATTTTGGACTAGGATCTTTCAACTCTGCTAAGAGCCGCTCGAACATCCCAGGAGAAGCGATCCCAGTGACACCCAATTATCGGCCTCCAGAGTGCGATTTAGAAGGGGGAATGATCTCTAGATCTTTCGATATATGGACTTTTGGATGCCTTCTCTTAGAGTTGACTTGCTGGGCGTTCGGCGGGAAAGAGCTTCGCGAAAATTTCGAGGTTGCGAGAGATACGCTTTATATTACGGGATCAAAGACTGACATCTTCTTCGACGTCGAGAGACAGGAAGGAAGCACGGAATATGTCATCAAGAGGAAGCAAACAGTTACCGAGGTACGCCACATTGCTTACTGTGTGCAGTCATACTCCCACAATCATACTGATCTAGATGCAGTGGATTACTGATCTACATAGCCACCGATGCTGTACACAGTACTTTCATGACCTCTTGGATATCATCGAGGACAGGATGCTGATCGTCTTGACGCCTACCCAAAACAGGATAGAGTGTTCTGAGCTTGTAAAGATGATCTGGCCAATGCATGCAAAGGTTCTGGACAACAACTCCATATACTCGGGAAAGCCCTGCCCGGAGAAGCGCGATCTAAAACCCAATGTCGCTTTTAGGGCCCAGTTGAACGATACAGCCAAGGGTAATATCAAGACACATAAGCCAGAGGGCTTGAGTGTACACAGGGGAGAAGTACGGGCTTCGAAATCTCCGGATCAATTACGGGCTTTGGCGCGGTAGGTGGTATTTTGATCGCTTCAATCAATCATACTCTTACGATGCAATCTATGTTTTCTCTATCATGTCCTTCTAGGTCTATTATGATGCTTCTGACCTCCCGCGGCCTTTTCTAATAGATCATCGTCCTGCGCGATCGGGCTCCGTGATCAATCGTAGTGTTCAAATTTGACGTACTGTCTTAATACTCCGAGCTCTTCCTGAACAGTATCAGCCAAAAACGTGCTCGCTTTGAATGATGTTCCGTCCAGCCTGCAAAAACTCACACACCTGAGTGAGTCCACGAGGTAGCGTGCATTGAAACCGACCGCGCTTCCACTGCACTCGGCGTCAGCGATTGTTTGGCCGATGAAGGTATATCTTCGGTCCACTTGCCTTGACGCTGGCGTTGCCTTCTCCAAAAAGATGCCCGAAGAACAGCTCAAGAGCCGTATGGTCGACGTACCTGGCCGAAATGATGGCAGTCTTCATATTGAGTGCCGAGAGAATCGTGGCGAGAACGCTGCCTGAGGGGAGGGGTGCGTCAAGGTGTCTCAGGTTGTTGCGAAAATCTAACTGCGCATTGTGAGACGCTGCGATCCGGCGCGAGACGCCGTGCGCCTTGCAAACACTGCACCAGGTCGAATTAATGAGATCGTGCAACTCACCTACGAGAAACTTGTAGATTTACCAACCGAAGGTCGCCACGGCACCGGGCTGGTGCGCCATTGGGTAACCGGTCGGTCTTCTTGCGAGGCAGCCAAAAACCGGTGAGCTGATCGCGGCAGGCTCGGCTGCGCGCAGCGCCCCTTGCGCCACCTCGAGCCGATTTGCAATTCCTCATATCAAGGTCGTCGCCGAACCTGGTCCCCAGCCCAATATGCCTCACTTTTCCTTGGAAACCGAACTTTGCGGTATTGAAAATCCACGCCCTCCCTTCGCACTCACATTTCGAGGGCCAAGTACGCCGACTCTACAATTCCGGACGATCTGTCATCATGGACTGGGCGAGAAACAATGCGGGTTTGAGCGATAGCGATCTTCGAGATGTATTCACGTACGAACCAAAGCCAACAACGGTTATAAAAATGGTTGGAGGTAGAGGGGTAAGTCAGCGGATTACATTTCGAGACGTGCACATGTGCCCGTGCTGATCCATTCAATACCAGTACCAGGCCCAAATATGGACTCTCAACAATCATGATGATTGGATGGATTGGATAGAAGAAGTGAGTGCTTCAATTAGCTTCGAAGTTTTGAGGTGGGAAGTCTGACTGTTTATGTGTAGGAGATTCAGTCAATGCATAGTAATGAACGCGGGTTTGTCCTCGTGTATGTACAGTCGCTCTGCTGTTGGATTGAACTAATACTAACGCCTTAAGCCTTGCTAAACGAACGGGGGAACGCACTATGGAAGTTCCATCAGGTGTTTCCATAGACTCATGGCTCGATAGAGCAGAGCTTGAAATGCCTCGGTCATACCAGACACGACGAGAAGAGACTTTCTCGCCCCTAGAAGACAAGCTAACAGCAATGGATGTTGAGAACCCCAAATCTGAGCATGGGGGTGGCCGAAGCCTCCGCACACTACCATTTTCTATGGATACTTTCAAAATGATATCGACAAGCTTCTGCACCCATGGGTCGATAGCTCGGGTCATAAGTCGCGCTGATATTCCAATCTTCTCATCAGAGAGCGTTGTAATGTCGGAGCCAGCGTACGGTGAGATGTAACTAGGTTCCTGGGACTGTCTCTCTTGGCTGACATTCATTCCCGCATAGTTTATAACTGTCGAACGAGCCACGCGTGGCCGACGGACCTTGCTCTATCGTCCACATTCTTGCCCGGCAGTGGGGTCTCATTTTCCATTGTGTACGGCTGTCCATTTTCGATCGAAGAAAACATAATCAGACGTCTCAAACATGTCACCAGCGAAGCAGCACATCCGCTTCTTCTTCCGGGAATTCTCGTTGAGCTTGAACTCTCGAGGCACATCAAGTTGATTGAGTCTACCATCAATCAAGTAGAAGCAAAGATATTTGAGCTCGATTTCGATTATGCGAACCTGGGAAGACCTAAGAAAGATGTAGACAATCGAAACGAAGAGAAGCGTGAGGTCTGGCTTGATCTGACCTACCTCAGGAATGGGCTCATCAGCTGGAACACTCAGATTGGCAGGATGTATGAGCACGCAGATGAGCTGAAGGATCAGTTTGGTCGAGATGAGCGGAGGACATTTGGTTGGAGCAACAACGACTACATTGCCAGCGCATCAAAAACGCCACGTGAAGGCTATGCTGGAGCAATGGCAAAGGCTGTTGGACCACAACAAAAGCACGTATCGGCCGTGATTGAACGAAAAGATTGGATCGAAACCACCAATGAATCCCACACACGCGACATGCAGAAAGTGGGCGACAAGATAAAAGCCCGACTCAGTGCCATCAGAGACGAATACGATGAGAAGATACGCGACTGTACGATGCGCGTCGACGGGATGGCCATGGCAACGCAATGGTCACATGGCGAGACCAACGTGGAGATCGCGCTGGCTACGAATCAAGACTCAAGGGTCATGAGGTCCATCGCACTTGTGACTATGGTTTTTCTTCCAGGAACATTTTTTGCCACTGTGTTTTCCATGACCTTCTTTGACTGGTTTACGGACGATGGTACGACGCGGATTTCTAGCTATTTGTGGATCTATGTTGTCTTTACTGTTGTTTTTACTATGATTACCGTCGGACTGTGGTATTTCTTCGTTGTACATCGGAAAAGACGGAGCAGCGTAGAGTCCGGAGATGACGTATGAGTAAAATCGAATAGATTGGAGTATTATCGACCATTACAACCTTGAATCTCTGTTGCTTCAGACGAAGACAACGAACCTGATGCTTTGTGCATGCGTAATTATACATATCTACAAGAAAGCATACCACTGCTGTATGACGCAGCATTCATGCTGGAATGTACCCATATTGCGTAAAGATCCCGAGCTATGCTATTACATCGTCGCCGACGAGACAGCAACAGGCTCTGAATATTCCAAGTGCCCAGTTGATAGTACCCCTTGATAGACTGGCACCAAGATTCCTTGTACCATCCTGATCAGAGCTTGCATTCACCCTCAAAACGCTATCACTCAGCAAGGGTGTGCTCTCAGTCTCTGATTCACGACTCTCTCCGCTTGGTGTATACGAAGTTGTAAGCATTGAAGACATGCCATTGTCGTGCACCGGGGTATCGGAATGATCCACATTGGTGGCAATGACAACATTGATCGGATCTTTTAACTCTCCGGGCTCAGGTAGAGAATACTGAACAGTGACCTCGGAAAGATCAGTCGGGGTTTGCTTTATCTCCTTGATACGTTCGGTACAATAAGTCCGATGCACCTCGCAGTTCCTCTTGATCATCTTAAGTTTAGCGACAATATGATCGCAGGAGGCTCTTGACTGTGGTTTCATCCTCAACATGCTTCCTTGGATATAGTCTAATAGATCGAGCAGAAAGTCACTGCAGTCTGGACGCTCTTTTAGAGTCTTGAAGTTCTACGTGGCGCTTGTTAAATTTAATGTTCGGTGTAAGGGCTTAGACACTCACCTCTGCAACCGAACGCTTCGATCTTTTGGCGAAGGGACCATCGTCGCTGGAGTTGAAGAAGTTATCCTCGGCAACTATGGAGTTGGATTCATCCTTTCGACGCGTGGAAAAGGCATCGACGCCATCCCAACCGAGAAGATACCATGTAAGGAACTCCAAGAACACACAGCCAAAGCTCCAGATGTCGTAGGCTGGGGATACTAAGCTGCCTTTGGGTGCTTGGGGTGCAAGATCGCACTCTGGGGCTCGATAGGTCGGCGTGACACCCCCGATAGAACTGAGGCTGATTATATTTACTGAGTGAGTTCTGTGGAAATCCGCGAAGCCAAAGTCCGATATCTTCAAAACGCCCATTGAGCTTCGGCCCGGATGGATCTCGGAGTCCTTGAACCATAGAATATTTTCGGGCTTCAGGTCGCCATGCCTTCCATGTTGTTTGGCGCGATCTTCTTCGGACAAGTTCCCGCTATTGGCGTCGTCCACTGGTGCCATATGTATACTTTGTACAGCCTGAGCTAATCCATGTAACTGTTCCACTAGCCACCTAGCCAGCTCATGATCGCGCGGAAGGTCGTTGGGATCCGGGTAGTGCTTCTTCCAGAAATCCTGGAGATTGCCATCCGCGCAAGGAAGAATGAGGTTGTACTGATCCTTGTAAGTAAAGGTAGCTAAGAGTCTGATCAAGTGATCGTGGTCTTTGTCCACAAATCGCTTCAATGCAAGTGCTTCTCGGTTGACCTCTTTTCCCTTTTCTTTGGCAAGCTCCTCGCGCAGACGTAGGGTCTTCACCGCAAAGTACGGATTCGTATCCTTCAAAGCCTATGCGCCAGCAGTAAGCGATTGATCCCCGCGGCGTGGTATGAATTACTTACGAGTTTTTTGTAGCAATTGTGGTGCGCTTGGTGGATCTTTAATTTTCGGACAGTAGAGGTACCGCCCGAGAAGTCCACGGAGTGACCCGAACTATCATCTTTGAGAGTCTCCTCGATGAAAGGAAGAACTACTCGCGGCTCTAGGTCGTAATGATGTACCTTTTTCATCGGCCTCCAACCCAACCTAAAGTACGGAGCGGTCATCTGCCACTGATAGTATTCGAATGTCTCCCGTTCATCGATCTTCCATTTCCGAAAGAACAGTATCGGCTCCAAAGGTTCTCCTTCTTGTGCTTTGCGATACACATCCGTTTTGGCACTTTTACCGATTCGAAAAGGGAGATCGTCATCGTAAATTGCCTCCCTCAAAACATCAACTATTGCATATGACTTCCTCATCATGACAAGAATGGCAAAAATCTTTCTCCTTGTTGTGCCGTCTTTTGGTTTGGTTGGTCTGGCTGGTTTGGTTGGTTTGGTTTCCGGCTTGATCATCAACACGTCTTTCGCGATAGCGCCAAGGTCATCATATCCTGATAATTCATAGCCTGCAAGTTCGCTTTCGATGCTCTGCAGTGTGATGAGTGTACCTAGGCTGTCAAGTGGTAGGAAACGATTGTCCTTTGTGAGTGGTTCGATTCGGGCTTCGCTGATAGCTTCTTGCAAGGATCCATGACGTCCTCTGGCTGATGTGTGACTTCCGATTCCTTTGGAGAGCGATGTCTCATGGGGCTCAGAGTCTGAAAATTCGCTGATTTTCGACTTGATGCTCCGAGTATCATCGGGACTGAATTGCGCCCCTGTTTTGAAGAGATCACTACTTGGTGCAAAGAACACGCCTTCTCTTTCCTCTGCATTGTCTGAAAGCTGTTGACCGTCTCCATTATCTTGGATCAGGCTGCTGACGGCAGTACTCGAGTTGCGCTTATGTGATGCATGGAGTAATGTATTATCGGACCCTTCAGGGTGCCAGTCATTGGGGCCAGGAGATAAAGCCCTCCATACTCTCACTCCCGGGTTGCCGTTATCGTCAGTTTTGGACACGTTCTGTGTTAATTAGCATTCATCGTGTGCGAAACGTTCTGTCTTACCTGAATTGAGTCGCTGGGACTATCATCACCGAGTCCGCTACCCGAATCACGCTGTGAGACTGGTTTGTTACGCATACTGCGCCGTCGGTGTTCCAGTTGTGGGAAAAACAATTTGCCTTGTGTGACTCCAACCTTGTTTGACTCATGTCTGGCGGGAGAGTATACAAGGCTGAGGATTGTGTATCAGGCAGTAAAGTCTCGGACTCGGAGTCGAGGGTAGCCAAGCTGTGGGTTCTTTGAACTGTCGAGCCCGCGAGTAAATCATATTCATTCTTCGCGTACCCATGCCTACGGAGCCTCATGCGACGCTGCAGAGCGCTTCCGCATTTGTTTGAGTGTGTGTAAGATGGTGCATGTCACCCTGGCTAGTGGCGGGGGCGGTGGGCGAACTGGCGGGGAAAAGAGCGAACTGTCGTTCAGCTCTGGCGTTTTCAATTCGATGGAGCCTTGCGCCACCATGGATAGATTTGAATCCAGTGAAAACGGCGGTAATGATGTATGCATTCTTTATCGAGACCGTAAATGCTGCGATCTCCGATGATAAAAGCGTATCGATGAGTGAAAATTGTTCAGAGGTAAGCATATCTTCCTGGAAGTTTAGGCATCGAGAGTGAGCCGTGGCAGTAGCTGCAGGCAAAAGAGGTGTCACTGACAAGGCTGGAAGAAGGAAGTGCCGGCACGGTTCGAGATGGAACGGCGCTGAAGAGGGCTGCACGCCATCTGCCGTACGACTCGAATTCGGACTTTTACGGCACCCTATTGGCAATGTCGCAAATGACAGACTTGGTCATTCGGCATGAATCTGCAAGTGAGCATCGCCCCCAATGCACCATCACCATCAAGGCGTTTCTCAACCTATAAATTCGCGCCGAGGCTTGCTCAGCCACCACCATATGTAATTTTCAGCCGTAAACTGCAGCCTCAGCCTGATGTTCATTTTCATTTCCATAACTGCCCTCTTCCACCTCAGCTTTCAATTCTCTTCTTCTCATCGCATGATACTATCAGGAGCACCGCATGACATACTCGACGGCATCGACTAAAGAACGCCACACGTCAAAGTTAACACCACTTCGTGTTAGAGAGAACGAACCATACGTTAAGGTCAACACCACTTGTCGTCAGAGAGAACCTTACGCGGAAGACGACACTGTCTGAGGTCAATACTGTCTGAGGTCAACATTATCTAAGGTCATCACTTGGTTTTAGCTATCCCGGAGTCGCCTAATGAGCCATCCCACAGACCTCGGGAATGTGGAAGGGATTGTTCGGTGTCGCGTTCACACCAAACGTTTTACTCCAAAAGCCCTCCTGAACTTCCTCGAAGTCCGAGTCGGAAAGGACAATTATCGAGTAGAGATGCGACACAATGTGTACAACATAACAATCAATGCGGATGTTGACAAGGTCGGCAACCTCCCCGCTGCGTTCAGCAACGATCTTAGTATAACATAATTGCAGGGAGACATCAAAAACCTCATGGGAGCGTAACTATTTCGCGATTTGACTGAATTCTATTCAGTCTCTTCGTGGCATCCTACATCAGACCGTAAACCTATCTCAGGACTCTCACCTATATTTCATATGACTCCATCGTGGCGTGAGGTCCTTGCGAAACGACGCAATCTATCGGGAAGCACTGCCGTTACTGTAACTTGGTTATACATACCACTTTTCTGGTGGCTTTACGGCCTGGTAGAGGGAAGGGGGCTGATGAGTGGAGAAAGCATATCACTTCGAGTTGTTTGATAGGAACAGACTGTTTTCTCTGTAATTTTCGAGAATGCTCCTTCCTCTCTTCAGAGATCAACAAGTGACTGTTCAGAAAATAGCATATGCTTGGAGAAGAGACCATTCGTTCACAAGGATGGCGTGAACAGGAAAATAATTCCTGAAGTGACAAGACTGTAAGTACGTTGCATTAAGATTACTCCATCGATACATAATTTCGGTCGAGCGGAATTCCTCCACCGTAACACTGCTACAGCAAACCGTGACAGCTCAACTACTACATGACAGCTGTTGAGCTTGGCTATCATCCCCAGCAAGAACCGATACTGGGATGTGGCAGCTCGGTTTACTCTCTCGGACGTTGGGAGTACTTGCGCCCTTCAAATAGACGTAGTCTCTATGTTTAATGAAAATTTCACCGCTAGGTATAGATGCACACCTACTTTTCCCCATAGCACGTGTCTTCCACGTTCTATGCGTGGGTTTGACCCACATTCGTAGTCTCCCTTTCTTTCTCCACTTTCGCACCCCGCCTCTCCTCACCAGGCCCCTCTCCCTCCCTTTCCCTGTCCACAATCCTCAGATCATCCCACAAACCTATCGCTTTAAACTCCTTCCCTCCCTCCTTCCTACTCTTGCTCTCCATCTCCAGGCCCATCGACTCCCCGTTGCTCTCGCGATCGCGTGCCCTCCGCCTCCTCCTCAAGTTCCGGCAGCTTAAAACGCCAAGTCCACAGCCGATAAGGATAAGGATGCCAATGACAGTGATGCCGACGATGATGCCGATTTTGGTGCCTGTGTCGAGACCGGCGAGAGAGATGGCAGTTTGGGCGGGTGTGGGACTTTGTGGGATACGGAGGGTGAGATGATGTGTACTGGTCTTGACTTCAGGGTTGGAAGGGATGGATAGATGTGGAGGGTGTATGGCGATGTGGCGTGGAGAAGTGGCCCACGAGATTGGCGGAACCATGACGGATCCACTTCGAAGGAGGAATTATACTGTTTTGTTCGACGCAGTCCCGTATTGTGTGGCCGAAGAGCGATGTAGCGTCCTCCACCGCGGTCCGTCGTATGTGATCGATGGTAGCAGCGGTAGCGACTCGCTACTTCCGAGAACATGGAAAGACTATCAGAGAGTAAATTGATTGTTTCATATCCCACATACGGGATGTTTTGCAAAGATAAGCGCACCCGGTCGTGCAGAAGGCGGCAATCGTGAACTGCCCGGGATTGCGTGGGAGAGGGAGATTGGGTTATAGAGCGATCGCCAGTGCGGCTATCGGAGCTGCATAATAGATGTTATCTAGCCGCATTCTCTATGGAGTCAATTTGTATTCCTGTCGACTGCGGAAGAGCGCACAATTGCGCAGGGATTGTATTGGCGGAAACGCATATGACGACGGCCTTGGTGGTTCATTGTGCCACGGAACACTGCAAGGATGTGTAGACCAGAGCGGGAGTGGCAGTTATAAGAGGAAGGACGCGAGAAAAGGGCTGCATGGCCATCTATTGCTACAATCCCGATGCACATGTGATAACGGCGATCCGACACGGCCCGACCTAGAACATTGCACGGTTAGCAAGCCACTCCCGCGTTTTATATCTCCGCAGTGTCGATGCGAACTCAGGTTCCGATGATCGCCGGACAGCACGCATGAATGACATACCTATATAGTGGCATTCTTCCCCGCAAAGAATTCATCCAAACGCCCCTCGAGCTCCCGCACCCCTGCACCATTCGCCAACGTCTTTCGGATCCATCCGGGCAACTTAGCCTGAATGCGCTGTGCACCATATCGTCGATCCATCATCAGGATAGCTGCGTAATCATTCTTGTGTCGGATCGCTCTTCCTACGCACTGGTTGACTGCGCGCATGCAAGCATTTTCGTAAAAGTCGCGCGCTGCGGCTTTGCCGTCCTGCCCGTTGCTGAACGCTTTTGACGATATGTATTGTACCTTTGCCTTCCACTCGGCAGAATGCGGGTTGGGAAATGGTAAGCCGACAACAACTACTCCACGGCCTAGGCTGTCGCTGAAATTGATACCTTCGGAAAGACTGCCACCTATGACAGCGAATAACAGTGCGCCACGACCGTTACCAGACGCGACGGCACTACTATAAGCACCCAACACCGAGTCTACGGCACTCTCTTTGGTGGCTGGATTATTTCCACCAGACTGTGACTGGCTGCGTTGTTCGAGGAAGATAGGTTTTACGCTCAGGAATGCGTCCCACACCGTGGACGGTTTCGAGGATGACGTGCAACGAAGCCGTTTCCAGGCCGCGACGCATGTGTCTAGATAGGAGTAGCTGGGGATAAAGACGACAACACCATCGGGTGTATGCTGTGCGACCCCTAGAATGGCATGCCCGAGGTCGATCAACTGTGCACGTTAGTACCCGAGTACGTGCATAAAGCGGCACGAAGATTACCATTTGCTCCGAGTTGCGTTTCTCGAAAGTAAAATCGAACTCTTGTCCACTCAAAGTCCGAACCACTGGGACTGCAAGCAGATTGGACGAGGGTATAACGTGTCCGCACGAAAGCGTCATGATTTTTGAAGGGTCGAGATAAGATAGCAGATGCTGCTCGTAGTCACTCATCTACACGCATCAGCAATACGTACTAGTTGCGGAAAGTGTGAGAGGTACCGGGGACATTGTGCCACCTGCCAAAACAACAGCCCTTGCATCCTCCACGATTTCCTTGAAATGAAAGGTGGGATCAAGAAGCATGTATTTGAGAGTAATGCTGTTTGACTCTTCTTGAGCGCAAAAGAAGCGACCCTCAGCAGATGGATTCATTAGCGAGACTAGGAATGATTGAACGTGGGTCAAAACAGGCACTGTGTGCCTTGCGCGCTGTTGCGCATCGCTTTTCATAGCTTCTTTTGCACCGTCTCTCTGGGATTGTTCGTGGTAAGTTGTATAACCGTCAACCTTGCGGGCCAATCGACTCTCCTGCAAGTAACCGCACAGCTTGTACATATTAATTTGGTCAACCCCTTTTCCTGACATTAGTGCTCCCACATCCACCATGCCGTCCGTAGCTTTAGGGTCGGCAGACTTGGACTGAAGATAGATGATGATCGCGTCCAGTATTCGCAGGATCTGTGCAACGTAGACCCGATTCTTCCCTTTCAGTTTGTTGCGGAATTTGAGCAAGTAGGCGGTGACCTGCGTGCGGGCCTGCTGCACTTGTTCGAGAGTGACAGAAACGGAGTAGATCCCAGCGATCGCGTCCATCAGGTTGTGGGCTTCGTCAATCACGACTATGTGGCCTTTGAGAGATAGGTCTAGTGCATCTCGAGCGGACTTTTGTAGAAGTAGAGGATATGGAAGCGTAACAATCTGCCGAGGTTAGCGATAGCTTAGTATCGTCGTGTTGCACATCTTACTTCAGCGTACTTGGTCGCCGGACGTGAAGCATAATATGGACAAATGCCGAGTTTCTTGCCCAGCGAGCCAAGGTCCTCGATGTCCCGGATCTTTGCCAGTGTATGATCTCGGAACTCGTTTACTAAGGTCTGTTTTTCTTTGTTCGGCATAAACGGACACTTACAGTCTGATGAGACGCCCGGTTGCTGCAGTTCGAGACACCTCTCGTTAATGGCGGTGGGGTTTCCCAGTCTGTTTACTTTGGGGTTGATGCAGAGATTCTTCCGCGAACCCAGGGTCAGGTGCTTAACCTCTTCTACAGGCGGATCTTCAGATGGCGCAGATGGAGCACCTAGCGTGATGGACGGAGGCATTCGGACGCGTCGTAGCTCGCTTGAGAATTGGGTGAGCTGAGAGTGCGTTCTTGAACAGAAGAAAATCTTGGTCTCGTCCGGAGCCTCCGTCTCATCTTCCTCCTTCTTCCAGGAGAGGCCCATCTTCTCCATTAATACCTGGTTCTCCATAGACAGACCGGAATCGTTGAAGCTTTTGGCTTCCCGGCTTGGTGCGCCATCTTCATCGCTTTGGTAGTCGTCGAGGACGAAGCGCGCTTCATCATCCTCTGCATTGACACCGCTAGAGATAGTCTTCTGTCGCTTGGATTTGGGCTCTCCTTTCTGGTAGACTTCCTTGAGGCGCTTCTCTTTTTCTTTGATCTTGGCGATGCGCGCTTCGAACTCTGCTCGACGCTGCAAAGCGGCCTGTTTTTTCTGCTTCCGGGCGTGCTCGAGCAACCAAGCAGGCTCGTCGCCGTATGCCCCATTGACGGCTAAGCCATCCTCAAAGGTGCGCCTCTTATGGTCGCGCAGCCATGTCAGAGAGCCGCAAATGAGGCTGAGGGACTTGCCGGTGCCGGTAGGTGACTCGAAGATACCAACCTTGCCGTCTTCTAGACACTCGTAGACGGCGTCCATGAACTGAGTCTGAATATCATACGGTTCATAAGGATGATGGAAATCGCGCTCCATGATGCCGTCCGTGCAGATGTCGTGTGAGGTGCGGAGCGGAGATTCGCGAAACGCGAAACGCGAAACGCGCTAGAGTGACAGGTACTCACGTGCACTCTAGTCGTATTCGGCAACGGCCCACTGAGAGCATCGATCGCAACGCCATGCGTTGGCTCCTTCGACGCCGACGCTGCTGGAGGCGAGACCGTGTATCTTTACGTAAAACATGTGACGACTCAAGTCCGTTGCCTTTGGGGGTTGAGTGATGGTGATAGCAGGAAAGCACAGCCACACATGCCCCGCATTGGTGGCTTTAATGTGGATGCTGAAACCGACCCTCTGACGACGCGAGCTTCCTCACGCAATTCGACCCCTCCGTACAGTCCATCTATTCTCTCACCCTCTACTGCGACTGTATTTCCGAATTACTCCAATGGCACTCGTTCCTGGTACTTTCTCCCACGATCACGAGGCTGTGACGTTACTGAATTGAGCAGACGCAATCTGGGCGGCGTCCCCCACCACAACCCGCGGGCAGCCCACGCCGCTCTCTTCGGACCCCAAGGGCGAGCGGATAGCCTACGCAGTAAGGCTTGCCATACTGTAATATTGCCGTCGGGCTAATGTAGAAGTCCGGCAAATCTGTATACCTACGCTCCATCGACGACCCCGCCGTCAGCAAGCAGTACACACAGCACACATCCCAGACGACAGTTGCCCGGTTCTCTCCGTCAGGCTTCTATGTCGCAAGCGGGGATGTCTCAGGCTCGGTGCGTGTATGGGACTGTGCCGGCGAGGGCGCGACAAAGGGTGTGTACTCGGGTCCGCTCTTGCAACACGAGTGAGGCTGACGGCTGTAGGCGACTACCATATCATTGCTGGGCGCATCAACGACCTGGCGTGGGATGGCGATTCGCAGCGCATTATCGCCGTGGGCGACGGCAAGGAACGCTTCGGCCATTGCATCACGGCCGACAGCGGCAACAGCGTGGGCGAGATCTCGGGGCACTCATCACAGATCAACAGCGTCGCTATCCGCCAGCAGCGTCCCTTGCGCGCCGCAACGGGATCTGACGACACCAGCCTCGTCTTTTACCACGGCGCACCCTTCAAATTTAACACTAGCCTTAGAGGGCAACATAACCGCTTCATATTCGGCACCGCCTTTGCCCCAGACGGTTCCGTCCTCGCTAGCGTTGGCGCTGACAAGCGCATATGGCTCTACGATGGAAAGACGGGCGAGGCAAAGGGCCAGATTGGAGAAGGCGTTCACACGGGCAGCATCTTCGGCCTCTCTTGGTCCAAGGACTCGAAGCATTTTGTGACCGCCAGCGCAGACCAAACTGTGCGAATATGGGACCCGGAAGCCGGCAAGGCGATCCAGACGTGGAGAATGGGCGAGGAGGGCGTTCCCAGCATCCCTGACCAGCAGGTGGGTGTCGTATGGCCCAGCGGCCGCAGCGATGGCCTCATTATCAGCGTCGACCTCGAAGGCAATCTCAACTATCTCGTCAATGGCAGCCCCACCCCTTCACGCGTAGTCCGCGGCCATCAGAAGAACATCACAGCCGCCGGCATCTCCGGATCGACCTTTTTCACCGGCAGCTATGAAGGGCGAGTGCTAGCATGGGATACTACTGCGGGTGTCGCCGCAAAAGTAGAAGGCGACTGCCACTCCAACTACGTGGCTGGCTTTACAGCCTCCGATCCCAAAGGCGAAGATGACGTCTATAGTGTCGGCTGGGATGACACCCTACGATCCGTCTCTGTTGCGAACAAGATCTTCACAGGCAGTGCCAGTGCACTTAAGTTCCAACCCAAGGGTATCGCCACAACATCAGACATGGTACTTGTTCCGTCGTCCGATTCGATAGCCGTCTACTCAAAAGGAAATCTGGCAAATTCCGTGTCAGTCAAATACACCCCCACATGCATAGCTGCACACGGGTCTCACGTTGCTGTGGGAGGTGACGACAAGCTAGTGCACATCTATACTCTCTCAGGCACGGATTTGAAGGACACTGGCACTGAGCTGCGTCGCGCGACAGCACCCATTTCTGCACTTGCTTTCTCGCACTCGGGTAACAAGCTGGCCTTCGGTGCAAACAATGGAAAGATATACGCATTTGAAGCGTCTGGGGATTGGAAAATCATCACAGATAGGTGGTCTGCCCATACGGCACGCATCACGAGTCTTGCGTGGGATGACAGCGAGAACTTCGTTGCGAGTGGCTCGCTCGACACGAACGTTATGGCGTGGAGCGTTGAGGACCCGGGTAAGCGGATCAAAGCAATGAATGCACACAAAGACGGTGTCACGGGTGTCGCGTGGGAGAAGGCTGGCAAGATCCTCTCCGCCGGCGGGGATTCGAGCGTGAAAGTATGGAAGCTGGTAAAGTGAGGGGATCACACTGGGTGGCTGACGTTTGCTGAACGTTCGTTGCGATCGGATGCATGCATGTTGGTACGTCGACCTGACCT
>Ga0247740_1000685_pt1 | contig 15459 bp, 12 predicted proteins | sample UWRJL148409B2_FD_180942 | JGI IMG/M metagenome (GOLD analysis project Ga0247740, IMG submission 180942) | Plant litter microbial communities from Arlington Agricultural Research Station in Wisconsin, United States - UWRJ-L148-409B-2 | ecosystem: Environmental > Terrestrial > Plant litter >...
AGGTCGGGTTCACCACCCCTCCCGGCGAGGGCCGCACGTCGATCTACTCGACCGACGTCGCCAAGACCATCCAGGCGCCGATCTTCCACGTGAACGGCGACGACCCCGAGGCCGTCGTACGTGTCGCGCAGCTCGCGCTCGCCTACCGCCAGCGGTTCCACCGCGACGTCGTCATCGACCTCGTGTCGTACCGCCGACGCGGCCACAACGAGGGCGACGACCCCTCGATGACCCAGCCGCTGATGTACAACCTGATCGAAGCGAAGCGCAGCGTGCGCACCCTCTACGTCGAGGGTCTCGTCGGTCGCGGCGACATCACGGCCGAAGAGTACGAGGCGAGCCACCAGGACTTCCAGGACCGCCTCGAGCGCGCCTTCGCCGAGACCCACGCGGCGCAGACCGGCTCGATCCCCGTGATCACCGGCGACACGAACGCCGTCGCCGACTTGGAACGCCCCGACTCGCAGCAGGACGACCTCGTCGGCGAGCCCGAGTCGACCGGTGTTCGCGAAGAGGTCATCCAGCTCATCGGCGACGCACACAACAACCCGCCCGCCGGGTTCAGCGTGCACCCCAAGCTGCAGGCGATGCTGAAGAAGCGTGTCGACATGAGCCGCAGCGGCTCGGTCGACTGGGGCTTCGGCGAACTGCTCGCGCTCGGCTCGCTGCTCGTAGAGGGCACTCCCGTGCGTATGGCCGGCCAGGACACGCGCCGCGGCACCTTCGTGCAGCGTCACGCGATCCTGCACGACCGCCAGAACGGCCAGGAATGGCTTCCGCTCGGCAACCTCAAGGAGGGCCAGGGCCGCTTCTGGATCTACGACTCGCTGCTCAGCGAGTACGCCGCACTCGGCTTCGAGTACGGCTACTCGGTGGAGCGCGCCGACGCCCTCGTGCTCTGGGAGGCCCAGTTCGGCGACTTCGCCAATGGCGCCCAGACCGTGATCGACGAGTTCGTCTCGTCGGCCGAGCAGAAGTGGGGCCAGCGGTCGAGCGTCGTAATGCTGCTGCCGCACGGCTATGAAGGCCAGGGTCCCGACCACTCGTCCGCTCGTATGGAGCGCTTCCTGCAGCTGTGTGCCGAGAACAACATGACGATCGCGCGACCGTCGACGCCCGCCTCGTACTTCCACCTGCTGCGTCGCCAGGCCTACGCCCGGCCGCGTCGCCCGCTCATTGTCTTCACCCCGAAGGCGATGCTGCGACTGCGTGGAGCGACGAGCGAGATCGCCGATTTCACCAGCGGCAAGTTCCTGCCGGTGATTGACGACAACCGCGTCGCCGACAAGTCCAGTGTGAAGCGGGTTGTGCTCACCGCCGGCAAGATCTACTACGACATCATCGCCGAGCTCGACAAGCGCGAAGAGAAGTCGGTCGCCGTCGTTCGGATGGAGCAGTTCTACCCGCTGCCTATCTCAGAGATCAACGGCATCCTCGCGCAGTACCCGAACGCCGACCTGGTCTGGACTCAAGACGAGCCGGAGAACCAGGGCGCGTGGCCGTTCATCTCGCTCGAACTGGCGAAGCACCTCGAGGGACGCACGATCCGGGTCTCGTCCCGGGCGGCATCCGCGTCGCCGGCGACGGGATCGAACAAGCGTTCCGGCCAGGAGCAGGTCGAGCTGATCAGTCGGGCGCTGACGCTGTAGCCAGTCGCTGGTTGAGCCTGTCGAAATCCTCCGCGCGTGTACGTCGGCAGGATTTCGACAGGCTCAATCTGCAGTGGGGCTAGGCCGTCGGCTGGATCTCTCGCAGCTTCGCGAGGACCTCGGCGCGCAGGTCTACGGGGGCCTTCTCGTTGCACGCGCTCTTCACCTTGTTGGTGAGGGTGAGTCCGACGAGGTGCTCACCCGTGCACGACTCGCAGTTCGCCATGTGCTCGGCGATGTCTTCCGCTTCACCGCGGGTCAACTCGTTGTGGATGTATTCCTCGAGCTCGGCCTTGGCTTTGTCGCAACCGCAATCGGTCATTTTTTTCTCCCAGTGGCAGGCGCGGCGGCGATTCCTCGGTCGCTCGCGTATTCAGCAAGTAGGCCCCGCAGGAGGCGTCGGCCGCGGTGGAGGCGGCTCATGACGGTTCCGACGGGGGTTTTCATGATGTCGGCGATCTCCTGGTAGGAGAAGCCTTCGACGTCGGCGAAGTACACCGCGAGGCGGAAGTCTTCGGGGATCGACTGCAGCGCGTCTTTGACGGCGCTGTCGGGCAGGTGGTCGATGGCCTCGGCCTCGGCAGACCGCGTCGTCGAGTGCTGCGTGACAGACTCGGCACCGCCCAGCTGCCAGTCTTCGAGGTCGTCGATCGTGCCCTGATACGGGTTGCGCTGGTTCTTGCGGTAGTTGTTGATGAACGTGTTGGTCTGGATGCGGTACAGCCAGGCCTTCAGGTTCGTACCCTGCTGGAACTGGCCGAACGCCGTGTAGGCCTTTACGAAGGTCTCCTGCACGAGGTCGGCCGCGTCGGACGGGTTCTTAGTCATGCGCATGGCCGCCGCGTAGAGCTGGTCCATGTACTGCAGCGCCTGCTCTTCGAACAGGGCGCGCACGTCGTCGGTGTGAGCGGGCTCGACGGACGGCTCGGGCTCGACGGCTGGCACGGGCTCGACCGGGGTCGACTCTTCAGGGGTCTCGATAGTCATCAGGGACAATTCTAGGTCGCCGAACGCGTCGCGCCTCCGGGTCTCTAACAGCACTGTCATACCAGTGTCTCCAATCGCACAGCCTCAACAGCCGATACTGTGGTAACCGATGTTGGTATCCAAGTATTCCGAGCCCGAGTTCAGCCCCTACGACGATGAGACCCTCGTCGTCGGAGGAGACCCCGGCCCGTGGCCCGCCCCCGTCGCCGAGCGTGAGCTCGCGGCATCCGTTCGCCTGCCCGGCTCGAAGAGCCTGACCAACCGCGAACTCGTTCTCTCCGCGCTCGCGAGCGGCCCGTCGCTGCTGCGCGCGCCGCTGCACTCCCGCGACACCGCGCTGATGATCGAGGCCCTGCGCTCGCTCGGCACGGTCATCGAAGAGGTACCGGGCGACGGCGGCTACGGCCCCGACCTGCGCATCACCCCGGCCGACGAGCTGATGGGCGGCACCTCGATCGAGTGCGGTCTCGCCGGAACGGTTATGCGCTTCCTGCCGCCCGTCGCCGCGCTCGCCCTCGGCCCCGTCGCGTTCGACGGCGACGAGAGCGCCCGGCGTCGCCCGATGCGCACGACCATCGACTCGCTGCGCGACCTCGGCGTCGACGTGAACGACGACGGCCGCGGCTCGCTGCCGTTCAGCCTCTACGGCAGCGGAACGGTCGCGGGCGGCGAACTGTCGATCGACGCGTCCGCCTCGAGCCAGTTCGTCTCGGGGCTGCTGCTCGCCGCCCCGCGCTTCACCGACGGACTCACCCTGCGCCACACCGGCGCGACCCTGCCGAGTATGCCGCACATCGAGATGACCATCGCCACGCTCGCCGCGCGCGGTGTTGTGGTCGAGAGCCCCGAGCCCGGGGTCTGGATCGTTCCGGCGGCCGAGATCCTCGGCATCGAGGTCGACATCGAGCCCGACCTGTCGAACGCGGCACCCTTCCTCGTCGCCGCCCTCGTGGCCGGCGGCACCGTGTCGATCGGCGGCTGGCCGTGGTCGACCACCCAGGTCGGCGCGCACCTCGAGACACTGCTCCCCCTCTTCGGCGCCACCGCGACACGCGACGGCGACTCGCTCGTGATCGACGGCGGCGTCGGCATCCGCGGCGGCAAGCAGCTGCCCGGCGCCGACATCGACCTCGCCATCGGCGGCGAGCTCGCCCCGGCGATCGTCGCGCTGGCGGCACTCGCCGACGGGCCCAGCCGCATCACCGGCATCGGCCACCTGCGCGGCCACGAGACCGACCGCCTCGCGGCCCTCGCGGCAGAGATCAACGGGCTGGGCGGCGACGTCACCGAACTCGACGACGGTCTCGAGATCACTCCGAAGCCGCTGCACGGCGGCGAGTGGAAGTCGTACGAGGACCACCGCATGGCCACCGCCGGCGCGATCGTCGGCCTCGCGGTCGAGGGCGTCGTCGTCGACGACATCGCCACGACCGCGAAGACACTCCCCCAGTTCCCGCAGCTCTGGGCCGACCTCGTGCGCAATCCCGACGAGATCGTCACCACGGTCACCACCGACACGCTCATCCTGTGACCGCATGAGCTGGATGTCCGACCCCGACGAAGACGACGGCGAGTACTCCGAGTACGACGAGTCGTCGATCCGCGTGCGCCCGAACCCGAAGGCCAACAAGCCGCGCAGCAAGATCCGCCCCGAGCACAAGAACGCCGTGAGCGGCCGGGTCTTCAGCGTCGACCGCGGGCGCTACGGCGTCTGGGTCGCCGAGAACACACCAGAGGAACGCCAGCTGGTCGCCACCCGCGCCCGCGAACTCGGCAAGAAGTCGGTCGTCACTGGCGACTGGGTCGAACTCGTCGGCGACACGACAGGCGACGAAGGCAGCCTGTCGCGCATCGTGCGCATCAAGGAACGGTCGACCCTGCTGCGCAGGAGTGCGGATGACACGGACGCCGTCGAGCGCATCATCGTGGCCAATGCCGACCAGATGCTCATCGTCGTGGCCGCCGCCAACCCCGAGCCGCGCACCCGCCTGGTCGACCGCTACCTCGTGGCGGCGTTCGACGCCGGCATCACGCCGATCCTCTGCATCACCAAGACCGACCTCGCCGATCCGGCCGAGTTTCTCGCGAACTTCGCCGGCCTCGAGTTCCGCATCTTCGAGAGCCGTGACGACGACTTCCCGATCGACGAGATCACCGAGGCGCTGCAGGGCCACACGACCGTCGCCGTCGGCCACTCGGGCGTCGGTAAGTCGACACTCGTCAACGCTCTCGTGCCCGACGCGAACCGGGCGATCGGCCGCGTCAACGACGTGACCGGCCGCGGTCGGCACACGTCGTCGTCGACCGTCTCGTTGCGCATCGGCAGCGGCTGGATCGTCGACACCCCCGGTGTCAGGTCGTTCGGTCTGGGTCACGTCGACCCCGCCAACATCCTCAAGTCGTTCACCGACCTGGCCGAGATCTCGCTGCAGTGTCCGCGCGGCTGCACCCACCTCCCCGATTCACCCGACTGTGCGATCATCGAGCGCGTCGAGGCCGGCGACCTCGGCGAGACCGGAAAGCTGCGGCTCGACAGCCTGCAGAGACTGCTCACCACCCTCGCCGCCTAGGAGGAACACCGATCATGACCGACTACACCCCCAGCGACGACCTGGCCCTCGCCCTCTCGCTCGCCGGCGAGGCCGACCTCATCTCGCTCGACCGGTTCACCGCGCTCGACCTCGTGGTCACCACGAAGCCCGACCGCACGCCGGTCACCGACGCCGACCAGGCCGTCGAGCGGGTCATCCGCAACGGCATCCTCGCCGCCCGCCCGAACGACTCGATCCTCGGCGAGGAATTCGGCACCGAGGGCACGGGCTCACGCCAGTGGATCATCGACCCGATCGACGGGACCACCAACTTCATGCGCGGCGTGCCGATCTGGGGCACGCTCATCGCGCTCGCGATCGACGGCGTGCCCGTCGTCGGCGTCGTCAGCTCGCCGGCCCTCGGCAAGCGCTGGTGGGCCGCGACCGGCCACGGCGCGTTCGCCCAGGCGCACGGCGAAGAGGCGAAGCAGATCAGGGTCAGCGGCATCGACTCGCTCGACAACGCCGCGCTCAGCTACAACTCGATCACCGGCTGGGACGACGCCGGCCGCCTCGACTCGGTGCTCGCGCTCTCCCGCAGCGTCTGGCGCGCGCGGGCCATCGGCGACATGTGGCCGTACATGCTGCTCGCCGAGGGAGCGATCGACATCGTCGGCGAGTTCGACCTCAAGCCGTACGACATGGCGGCGCTCATCCCGATCATCCAGGAGGCCGGCGGCACGTTCACCTCGGTCGACGGCGAGCCCGGCCCGTGGCACGGCAGCGCGCTGGCCACGAACGGCGTGCTGCACCAGGCAGTGCTGGCGAAACTGGCCTAGAAGCCGGCACGGCCGACAGGATGCGCGGCCGCCACGAGGCGGATTCGTCCTGTCGAGCGGGCGGCGGCGGCAATACAGCCTGTCGGACAGCGAAAAGCGCGGTGCCGGATTGCCGGCACCGCGCTTTTCTGTGATTCGGGTCAGACGGCCACGGGCACCTTCGCGGCGGGCGTCTCGACCGCGACGGGCGCCTTGCGCACCCAGCGCTTGAGCGCGATGACGGTGAGCGCCATCACCACGGCGCCGATCGCGATCGCGAGCAGGAACAGCGGGAAGTTGCCGATCGCGAAGAACACGAACACGCCGCCGTGCGGGGCCTGCGAGTAGACCCCGAACGCCATGCAGAGCGCGCCGGTCACGCTTCCGCCGACGATCGCCGATGGGATGACACGCAGTGGGTCGACGGCGGCGAACGGGATGGCACCCTCGCTGATGAACGACGCTCCGAGCAGCCAGGCCGCCTTGCCGTTCTCGCGCTCGACCGGGGTGAACAGTCCACGGGCGAGCACGGTGGAGGCGAGAGCGAGGCCGAGCGGTGCAACCATGCCGGCCGCCATCACGGCGCCCATGATCATCCACGGGGTCTGGTTCTCGAGCGAACCGGCACCAAGGCCGGCGACCGCGAACGAGTAGGCCACTTTGTTCACTGGTCCGCCGAGGTCGAACGACATCATCGCGCCGAGGATCACGCCGAGCAGGATCGCCGAGGCGCCGGTGAGGCTGTTCAGCCAGTCGTTCAGGCCGCTGGAGAGCAGGGCGATGGGTCCGCCGAGCACCATGATGAGCAGGCCAGACGCGAAGATCGACGCGAGCAGCGGGATGATCACGACGGGCATCAGGCCGCGCAGCCAGCGCGGCACGCTCCAGCTGCCGATCCAGTAGGCCGCGAGGCCGGCGAGCACACCGCCGACGAGGCCGCCGATGAACCCGGCACCCATCAGGCCCGCGACCGCACCGGCGACGAAGCCGGGGGCGATGCCGGGCCGGTCGGCGATCGCGTAGGCGATGTAGCCGGCGAGGGCGGGAACGAGGAAGCCCATCGAGGTCGAGCCGATCATAAAGAACACTGCGCCGAGGTAGGTCAGCAGACCGCCCTCGGGCAGGTTGCCGAAGTTGTTCTCGACGATGATCGTGGCCGCGTTGTCGGTGATGAGGTAGCCGCCGAAGAGGAAGCCGAGCGCGATGAGCAGGCCGCCGCCTGCCACGAACGGGATCATGTAGCTCACACCGGTGAGCAGCACGCGCTTGACCTTGGCACCGAGGCTCTCGCCGATGCCCGACGAGTCGGCCGTTGTCGCTCCGCCGCTCGGAACCCGACGGGGGTTTGGATCGGTGGAGGCCGCGATCGCCTCGGCGATCATCCTGTCCGGCTCGTCGACTCCCCGCTTGACCGGGCCCTGCACGAGCGGCTTGCCACCGAAGCGGCCTTTGTCGCGCACGTCGACGTCGACCGCGAAGATCACGGCGCCGGCGGAGGCGATCAGGGCGGGGTCGAGCGCGGTGACGCTCGACGATCCCTGGGTCTCGACGTGCACCTCGACGCCGGCGCGCTTGCCGGCGGCGACGAGGGCGTCGGCGGCCATGTAGGTGTGCGCGATGCCGGTGGGGCACGCGGTGACGGCGACGATGACCGGCTTGCCGGTCGGGGCGGCCGCGGGCGCCGGGGCGGCGGCGGGCTCGTCGGCGACGGCCTCGTTCACCAGCGCGACAATGTCGTCGGGCGTCTTCGCCGCGCGCAGCGCCGCCACGAACTCGTCTTTGATCAGCGAGCGGGCGAGCTTCGAGAGCAGCACGAGGTGGGCCTGATCGGCGCCGTCGGGAACCGCGATGAAGAAGACCAGGTCGGCCCCACCGTCGGTCGCGCCGAAGTCGACCGTCGGGTTCAGGCGCGCCATCGCGAGTGTCGCCTGGGTCACGGCCTTCGAGCGGCAGTGCGGGATGGCGATTCCGCCGGGCATACCCGTCGCCGCCTGCGCCTCGCGTTCGAGGGCGTTGGTGGCGAGAGCCGTGGCATCCGTCGCCCGACCCTGCGCGACGACGCGCTCGGCGAGGGAACGGATCACCTCTTCTTTGCTGGCCCCGATGGGCGTATCGAGCGAGACGAGCGCGCTCGTGATGATGTCGGCCATGCTATTTCTCCTTCGTGAGTACACGACGGGCGTCTCTGCTCGCGTCGCGGGTGACGGTAATGGTGAACTGGTCCGCCTGGCGGCGGGTGGGGACGGTGGAACCGGGGAGGGATGCCGCGGCGGCGCCGTGGGCGACGGCCTGCGCGAGGCAGTCGCCGGCGTCGCGGCCGGCGGCGTCGGCGAGCAGGAAACCGGCGAGCGAGGAGTCGCCCGCGCCGACGGTGCTGCGCGCCTCGATCGCCGGGGCGTCGGCGAACCACGTCGCGTCGGCAGTGACGAGCGCGGCCCCGCGGCTGCCGAGGGTGACGAGCGCGGCACCGACGCGGTCGAGCAGCAGCTCGGCGGCAGCGGCGGCGAGGGCCGGTTCGGCCTCGAAGCTCTCGCCACTGCCGGTGCCGGTGAGTTCGGCCAGTTCTTCGGCGTTGGGCTTGATGAGGTCGACCCGCTGGACGCTCGCGAGCAGCAGGCTCAGCGGTTCGCCCGAGCCGTCGACGGCGATGCGCGGCGGGTTCGCGAGTGCGGATACCCGCTCGACGAGCCGCACGTAGTAGCCCTGGTCGATGCTCGGCGGCAGCGATCCGGAGATCACGAGCCAGGCCGCGCCCTCGGCCGCCTCGACCACCCGCTCGGTCAGTTCGTCGAGTTCTGCGTCGCTGAGCGCCGGACCCGGCTCGTTGATCTTGGTCGTTGTGCCGTCGGGCTCGGTGAGTGTGACGTTCGAGCGCACGGCACCGGTGATCGGCACGTTGACGAACGGCAGCCGTGACTCACGCATCGCGGTGACCATCGGGTCGGTCTCGGCGCCCGGGAACACGGCGACGGTGGCGAGGCCCGAGGCCACGAGCGCGCGGGTCACGTTGATGCCCTTGCCACCCGGCTCCTGGTGCGCGGCTGCCGCGCGCTGCACCTCGCCGCGCTCGAGCCGGGATGCCAGCTCGACCGTGCGGTCGAGCGACGGGTTGACGGTGATCGTGACGATCATGCGTAGAGCACCTCCACATCGGCGGCGGCGAGCGCCTCGAGCAGTTCGGGCGACGGCACCTCGTCGGTCACGAGGGTGTCGATCTCGTCGAGCGCGGCGAAGCGCACGAGCGCCTCCTGCTCGAGCTTGGCGCCGTCGGCCAGCACGACCGCGCGGCGGGCACCGCGCACCATCGCGCTCTTCACCGCGCCCTCGAGCTCGTCGGGGGTGCTCAGGCCGAAGCCCGCGCTGATGCCGTTGGTGCCGAGGAACGAGATGTCGGGACGCAGCGCCTCGAGTTGCGCGACCGTGGAGGTGCCGACGAGCGCTCCGGTGAGTCCGCGCAGCCGGCCGCCGACCAGGTGCAGGTCGAGGTGCGGGTTGGTGTCGAGCGCGGCGAGGTTCTGCATCGAGTTCGTGATGACGGTGAGCTGCTGGCCGTTCGACGGCGACCACTGGGCGATACGGTCGGCGAGCAGCGCGGTGGTCGTTCCGGCGTCGAGCAGTACCGATCCGCGGAACGTGGGCGGCAGCATCCGCATCGCTAGGTCGACGATGGCACTCTTCGCGGCATGATGTTCCGACCGGCGTTCACCGATCGCGACCTCGGTGACGCTGCCGCGGGAGGCGGCGACCGCTCCCCCGTGCACGCGGCGCAGGATGCCGGCGAGTTCGAGCGAGTCGAGGTCACGGCGCACGGTCTCGGCGGTGACGTCGAGGTCGCTCGCGAGCTGGGTGACCGACACCCGGCCCGCGGCTTCGAGTGCGAGAGCGATGCTCTGCTGGCGCTCCGTTGCGTACATGGTCATCTCCACTGATGGTTGTGAGTGTCTGTGTTTGTGTTGCTATTCACGACAATAAAGAAAGAATACCAACGAAACACAGATAGTCAATCCCCTTCGCACCGGTCGACAGGATGCGCGGAGCCCGGCGAATCGATCGGTCCTGTCGAGCGGGTGACGGATGCGATCGGTCCTGTCGAGCGGACGGCACCGCGGCCTAGAAGAGGGCGCGCGCCGACTGCACGATCAGCAGCACACCGAGGATGCCCACGATCCACGACAGCGTCTCGGCCGCGTTGCGGGTGAGCCAGGCCTCGAGGCGGCCGAGCGCCGGTTCGACGCGGCCGGCCGCGAGGACGCGCGCCACCAGCAGCACGAGCGCCGGCGCGACCATCACGACGCAGTAGCCGGCCAGCACGAGCGCCGAGAGCGGCCAGTCGATGCCGCTCGCGGTGATCGCCCCGATCGCGCCGAGGTAGGGCAGCATGCTGCCGAGCTCGACCGTCGTGGCGGTGAGGGCGAGGGCGACGAGCGCGCCGACTCCCCCGCCGGTGCCGCCGACCGCCCGCTCGCGCCAGCCCAGGATGCGGCCGCTGACCGCGACCCCCTCGGCCCGCTGCCGCTTGGCGCGCTTCTCGAGCGAGTAACTCCAGACCACGAGGGCGATACCGGCGACGAGCAGCAGCCCCGAGCCGAACGGCGACCGCACGACGTCGGCGACCGGCTCGAACGCCCAGCCCGCTCCCCAGAGGATGGCGAGGCCCACCGCGAAGTAGAACGCGGCCACGGTCGACAGGAAGACCAAGACCCGGCCGGGGTGCAGGCGGCCGGGGGTGGCGAGCAGCCAGAGCGGGATGACGAGCGTGCCGAAACTGGTGGAGTCGATCAGGGCGAGTACGACGAGGGTTCCGAGCAGGGCGAGGGTCATACTGCAACGCTAGGTAGCCGCTGGATGCGCGCCCATCGGCCAACGGCGTTATCCCCGACTGCCAGATACATCCTTCGGCGTACACCGTTCGCGGCCCGGCTGTGCTGGGATAGGGGCGTGACCACACAGCCGAGCCACACGCGCGCGCCGTGGCCCGAGCCCGCCGTCGCCGCCGCGACCTTCGCGCTCGGGGCGGCGCTCATCGCGGTCGGACTCACCGGCCTGTGGAGCGGCGGACCGGTCGGCGCGGCGGCCGATCCGGCTGCCTGGTGGTACCTGCTGCCGCTCGCCGTCGCCTGCTCGGCCATGGTGGCTAAGCGGCGCCTCCCACGCACCGCCCTGGTCGTGGCCACGCTGGCGCTGCTCGCCGACCTCTACCTCGGCAGCAGCCTCGGCACGCTGCTCGCGTTCTACGACGTGCTCTACACGGTCGCGCTCTCGGCGTCGCTGACTCTGCGCCGTGTGCTCGTCGGCGGCGCGGCCGTCGCGATCGGCGGGCCGTCGGTCGCCGTGCTGGTCGCGGGAGGCGACCTGCGTATCGCGCTGTTTGTCGGGCTGCAACTGTTCGCGCTGCTCGCGACACCGCTCTGGTGGGCGTCCGACGTGCGCAAACGCAACGAGCTGCTCGACCTCGCCGCGCAGCGTTCCGCCGCACTGGAGCGCATCCACGCGCTCTCCCGCGACCGGGCCATCTCCGAGGAGCGCACGGCGATGGCGCGCGACCTTCACGACGGGGTGGCGTCGCACCTGTCTGCGATCGCGATCCGTTCGGGCGCGGCCTTGGCCACCCCGCACGACACCCCGGCCGACCAGGCCGCAGCCGACCGCGCCGCGCTCGAGGCCATCCGCGCATCGGCCTTGGCCGCCCACGCCGACATGCGGTCGATGATCACGCTGCTGCGCGACTCGTCCCCCGCACCGCTCGAGGGCGCGACCCTCGCCGACCTGCCCGCACTGCTCGACCGGGTGGGCTCGATGGGCGTCACCGTGCGGCTCGACGACGCGCGCGGCCAGGCGGCCACGCCGATGCCGCTGCCCGCCGAGCACGCCGCGTACCGCATCGCGCAGGAGGCGGTGATGAACGCCGTGAAGCACGCACCGGGCAGCACGGTCGTGGTGCGGCTCGACGCGGCAGACGGGCGCGGACTCGACCTGAGCGTGCGGTCGACCCGCACCGGCGGGTCGGCCGGCGCCGCGACATCCGATCACGACGGCGTCGGCCTGCTCACCATGGCCGAGCGGGCGCGATCCGTCGGCGGCGAGCTCGTCGTCGACGCGACCGACGTCGACTGGACCGTGCGCGCACGTCTGCCGGAGACTCCCGCGTGACGGCCGTGCGCGTGCTGATAGCCGACGACCACGGTGCGATCCGCGTGGGGCTGCGGCTCATCCTCGAGGCGGCCGACGGCATCACGGTGGTCGGGGAGGCGGCCGACGGTGCGACGGCGGTACGCCAGGCCGCTGCGTTGCGACCCGACGTGGTTCTGATGGATATCCGGATGCCCGGGGTCGACGGCATCGCGGCGGCGCAGCAGATCGTGCGGGCGGGCCACGGCGCCGTGCTCGTGCTCACGACGTTCGACCTCGACGACTACGTGTTCGGGGCCCTGCGGGCGGGCGCGGCCGGGTTCCTGCTCAAGACCGTCGACCCGGCCACGCTCGTCGACGCGGTGCGGCGGCTCGCGACCGGCGAATCCGTGCTCGCGCCCGAGGTCACGCGGCGAGTGCTCGACCAGTACGTGCGCCTCGACCGCTCGCTCGCCGCCACGGAATCCGCCCACAGCGCCCGGCTCGCGGTGCTCACCGCGCGCGAACTCGACATCCTCGCGCTCGTGGCCGAGGGCCTCTCCAATCGCCAGATCGGCGACCGGCTCACCATCTCGGTCGCGACGGCGAAGACCCACGTGTCACGCGTGCTCGGCAAGCTCGACTGCGACTCGCGACTGCAGGCCGCGATCCTCGCCCGCGAGGAGGGGCTGGTCTAGTTCGACGCCATCGCCGGCACGGCCTCCTCGAGGCGCTGGTCGAGGTACGGCGCGAGCGTCGCCGAGTACGTCGCGGTGATGTGGTGGCTGTCGCGATATCCGACGACACCGCCAGCGACCGGGGTGCACGAGCCGTCGCGGCAGAAGAAGTCGTTCATGTCGATCACGGTGACGCCGGGCTGGTCTTCGGCGGCCTCGACCATCAGGTCGTCGAGCACCGCCTCGTTCTCGGGCCGGTCACACGCCGCGTCAGCACCCGCGGTGTCGGCGATGCAGCGGTTGGTGCCCTCCTCCATGCGCGGCACGTCGCGGATGACGACTACCTCGGTGCCGCGTTCGACGAGCGGCTCCCATGCGGCGCGGTAGCCGTCGATGGCGTCCTGGTCGGTGCCGTAGTTGTCGCCGGCCGCGCTGTGCGAGAGCACGACCAGGTCGAGGGCCTCGGGCTGGGCGGCGAGCGTCTCGGCGAGCGAGTCGTTCCAGGTCGCGCAGCTGCGCTCGACCTCGGCCTCCTCGTCTTCCTTCAGAACGGCGTTCATCGGGCACGACGACTTCAGGTAGGGCGACAGCGCCCACGAATTGTCTTCGGCGATGGACTTCATGGCCGGGTACCACGAGACGGCGTGCGAGTCGCCGATGAGCGCGACCTGGGTGTCGGATGCGGCGTCGCCGACGACACAGGTATTCAAATCGGCCGTCGTCAGATCCGAATAACACCCGTTGTGGTACACCTCGGGCTCGTCATCGACGGCGAACGACGCGAGCGGGGTCAGCGTCTCGTGCTCGACCTGATCGCAGGCGCCTGCGGGGACCGCGAAGACCGAGGCGCCGAAGCACTCGTCGGCCGAAGCGACGGCGACGGCGGCACGCGCGGTGTCGGCGGTGGCCTGCTGGGTCATCACCCACGACGCCGCGGCGGTCGGCACGGCGACGAGCGTCATTGCGACGACCATCGCGAGCAGGGTCCAGCGCGGCTTGCGGCCGACGAGACCCTTCCAGTCGCGGGCGGGGTTCTCGATGAGCACGGTGGTCAGCCAGGCGAGTCCGAGCGAGGCGAGGATGATGGCGACCTTCGTCGCGAACTGCACGTCGACGAACACGATCGTGGCGAAGACGATGAGCGGCCAGTGCCAGAGGTAGACCGAGTACGAGACGCCGCCCAAGAACTGCACCGGACGCGTGCCCATCAGCCGGTTCGGTGAGTACGCCGAGTCGGGGTCGCCCGCCCAGATCACGGCGACGGTGGCGAGCACCGGCAGCAGCGCGGCCGAACCCGGGAAGGCGGTCTGGCCCGAGTAGGTCACCACGGCGTAGGCGATTCCCGCCCAGCCGGCGTAGGCCACGAGAGTGCGCACGCCGGCCGGTGCCTTCACGGCGCTGCCGACGACGGCGAGCAGGCCGCCCGCGGCGAACTCCCACGCGCGCGTGGTCGTGGCGAAGTAGGCCTCGCCCGGGTTGCTGGCCGTGTAGCTGACCGAGTAGTAGAACGACGCCGCGGCCACGATGGCGAGGGCGGCGAACACGAGGGTGCGGCGGGCGCGCGAACTCAGCCGCTGCGCGAACAACACAACGAGGCCGATGAGGATGGGCCAGACGAGGTAGAACTGCTCTTCGACCGAGAGCGACCAGAAGTGCTGCACCGGTGAGGCGACGTTCTCGGCGGCGAGGTAGTCGATGCTGCTGGCGGCGAGAACCCAGTTCTGCGCGTAGACGGCGCTGGCCGCGATCTCCTGGAAGAACTGGGTCCAGTACATCTGCGGCACGAGCAGGAACACGCCGACGGCCGACGCCGCGAGCACGGTGAGCGAGGCCGGAAGCAGGCGCCGGATGCGCTTGGCCCAGAACCTGGGCAGCGAGATGCGCCCGGTGCGCTCGGCCTCGCGCATCAGGTGCGCGGTGATGAGAAAACCGGAGATGACGAAGAAGACGTCGACGCCGACGAATCCGCCTTTGAGGGTGGTCGGCCAGAGGTGGTAGATCACTACGACGGCCACCGCGACAGCGCGAAGGGCCTGGATCTCCGGCCGCAGCGTCGACTTCGCGCGCGGCGCCTTCTCTTCGCGCACGAAGACCGGCAGGCCGTTCTCGTCTTTGGTGAGGGCGTGGGCACGCGGCGAGGAGGGGCTGATGACATCTGTCATGGCGGATCCTTTGCAGTCGAGGGGCGTCGTAGAGGTGCCGCGTCGCTGCGGGATCCCGTCTTCCCGAGAGGGAGAAGGAATGGCTGCAAGAGTAACCCGGTTTGTACCCCGAATAGGGGGTACATTTTTTTCGCGGAAAAGGGTGACAGCCCTGAAAGCAAAAAATCCCCCGGTCAGACGGGAGATGGTCAACAACGCGCGACAGTGCCCATGGTGGAGATGCGGGGAATTGAACCCCGGTCCACTGCTGTAATTCTGTGCCTTCTACGGGTGTAGCTCGCAAAGGCGTTCTACTTGGCTCTGACCTTTGCTGCGAGCATCTAGGTCAACGAGCCCAGCCCTAGTTCAAGTCCCGCGTAGCCCTAAGGCGTAACCACGCAGCAATCTCTCTAAATTACGCCAGCCCCCGAGTAGAGAGCATCCTCGGACTGACGGACTTCTTTAGTGCGCTCGCTTAGGCAGCGAGGGCGAAGTCAGTGCGCTTGGAATCGGCACTTATAGTTTGCAGACATCGTTTACGAGATAAG
>Ga0247740_1000687_pt1 | contig 15450 bp, 8 predicted proteins | sample UWRJL148409B2_FD_180942 | JGI IMG/M metagenome (GOLD analysis project Ga0247740, IMG submission 180942) | Plant litter microbial communities from Arlington Agricultural Research Station in Wisconsin, United States - UWRJ-L148-409B-2 | ecosystem: Environmental > Terrestrial > Plant litter >...
TAGCCTCTTTGAAGGGTTTAAAAAATAATATTCAAACCTAAAAAGAAAGACTTTTAACATCCGATACTATATTGTCAAAAAACAATACTATTCTCCTGAATTACTTTTACTCTTGTTCTATTTTCATAAATGAGATTGAACAAACTTATCTCGGTCATTTCAAAAATATTATGCAATTGCATTTGCAGATTCAGAAAGAATTTAATTTATTTTTTAAGTGCTTTAAAAATGTTTTTTTCTAAAATAGGTTCCATAATGGCATATCCTGCTTCATTAGGATGTACGCCATCCGTACCTAATTCATCTTTTAAACCTAATTTTTCATTTACCATTGCTGAAAAATAATCCGTATAAAAAAGTTTGTTTTTATCTGCGTATGCTTTTAGGACACTGTTTAGGGCTACAACTTTTTTAGCTGGTTCTAAACCGGGTTTCCATTTAAAATCTAATGCAGGAAGAACCGAGCAAAGAATCACCTTTATCCCATTTTGTCTGGCCAGTTCACACATCGAAAATATATTTCCCGAAGTTGTCTCAATAGAATAAGGTCCAGTATTTTCGGCGATATCGTTTATACCTGCCAAAATAACCACCACAGCAGGTTTTAAAGCAATTACATCTTGTCTAAAACGCAATAACATTTGTGGTGTCGTCTGACCGCTTATTCCTCTGTTGATATATTTTTTTGAATTGAAAAAATCAGGTCGTTTATTGATCCATCCTTCTGTAATTGAATTTCCCATAAAAACTACCCTACTATGATCTTTAGCACTCAATACCGGAACTTTAGAATTTTCATCCTTATAACGATTTAAGTTAGGCCAATCCTGAGCATAGGAATAAGTTGCAGAAAAAAAAAGTATCAGGAAGTAACAGAAAAATAAAGGTGTTTTCATTTAATTCGCAATGTGTATTCGGTTATATATCTAGATTAGAGAACTCTTTCACCATTCAAACATTAACGAACAATAAGTAGTATGACTAAAATTTTAACAGTCTGTATTACAATTAAAAAAATATACACTACAAACATTCCTTAATACGCAAAAAAGGTATATCATGTTGGCAAATATACTAAAACGTTTTAGTATAAAAAATATTTTTAAAAAAATTTAATTGAATGAATCATAAAAAAAAATGCTATTAAAAAATAATAGCATTTTATAAGGAATTATAAAGGATCCATTTTAGTTTCTGTATTCCGGAAATTGCAGAAAACATTCATTTTTAATGTATTATTCTTTTAGAAATGATTTACTTACGATCTCACCTCCTCTTTGAATATTGAGCAAATAAACACCTTTGATCAAATTATTGCAATTGTAGGCAATATCAATTTTGCCTGCATCATACACTTTATCTGTAATGGTAACTAATTTTTGTCCATTGATATCAAATAAGACAATGGTTACTTTTTCCTGTTCTGCCTGCAAAAACGAAATGTTCAGGATGCCTTTTGTAGGGTTGGGATAAACACTTAAATCTACCTCAGGATCGAGTACTGCTTTGTTAGTCGCCAGCGTGGTTACCGTACAGTTGGGCGTTGTACTAAAAGCCATTTGCGCAGCAGTAAAATTGGTAAATGTTGCATTGATATCGATATTAGAAGTATCGCTTGCACCTTTACCATCGCAATTATCTCTTCCGTTTCTCCAGTAAGGAAATTGCAAATAAACACCCGGTGTAGCGCAACTGCCAATTTCTGCATCCCCGCCTACAACAACTGAACTGGCAAAATCTCCTGCAAACAACATAGCATTTCCTTTGATATTGGCAGTATTTTTTACAGAACCGCCTTCCATCCAGGCATTTCCTTCAACAATGGCGCTGTTGGCCAAAGTGGCGTTGTACACACATGCATTGCCTCTTACAATCGCATTGCCGTTTATAGTACCTCCATCTACCATTGCGTAATCATCTATACGGGCATTTCCTGAAATCGTTCCGGCTCGTACAATTGCATACGGACCCACATATACTGTAGAAGCTACAGTTGCATTGTTAGACACCCATCCGCCGCCGTTGGTATGTAAATGTCCGTTTGTTTTAAGAAAGCTTCTAAAGTTAGCTGCAGGCTGAAATCCTTCGGGAGTAGCATTTGCAATTTTTAGTTCGTAAGGATATCTTCTTTGTTTTGGATAACCCACATCCATATTATAATTGACATGTACTTTTGGTGCCGCAAAAACAACCAGATAAATATTGGCTTCTGTCGCTGTGTTGAGTGTAAATGAAGCTTCGCCATCGGTCTTATACATTGGACTGTAACGAGAAATAGTTCCATCTGTTTTTGTGGTTACAAAACCATAACGCCATCCGGCCTGAGTGGTATTTACCTCAGTATGTCCTTTAAATTTAATGGTTACTTTTTTTTGTGTTCCTGTACAGGTTGGGTATAACGGAATTAAATTCATTCCGTAATCCTGTGGAGCCCAATCGTTATTGGTATAATATTGATCCGTTGTTCCCGTTACTTTTGTAAGCAGCGTATATTGTCTGCTGGTATAACGAGGCATATTTGTTTTTATCGCATTGTAAACGTTTCTGATCGTTTTTCCGAAATTACTGGTGGTGTTTATTTGGGAATTCCATTGAATGGGATAATCGAATGCGGCTTGTCGCTGTGCATATCCCCACAGATAATCATCAAGCTGATCCTGTGTAAACCCTTTTAACCTTTTAATGGTTTCCAGCGGATGTTCTTCATTCATAGATTCTGCCCACATTCTTCTTGTAAAATCAAATCCCTCTTTTTCCTGAACATAGTACATTAAATGAAAATTAGTATAATGATGCCTGTTCGAGGACCACATAAAATGTTTGGTCTGGATCCAGCGGGTCAAAGTTCCGTCAATTTCTGCCCATTGCGGATAAGCCTGTGCGCGCATAAAATTGGCGTGTCCTTCATAAAACGGACTCGCCCAATCGTATCCGGCAAATGCTCTTCCGGCTCCCGGATTTTCCTGAATGCTCATCATCATTTGCAGTGTATGGGCAAATTCATGCGATAACGCTCCGCCATCTCTCGTGGCTTCAGGATGTACAAACATAGCGCCTATGGTATTACTAAAGGAACTCGCTTGTGCAAAAGCTTCTAACCTTGGATCTGTAGAATTCCAGGTGCTCATCATCATAATAATGATCTTGTATTTCCCGAAATTGGTTGTTGGCGCATTGTTTACAAAATGCAAATCGGTAATATAGCGTTTAAAGCTAGTCTCGAGTGTATCTGCAACTGATTTTGGTGTAAACCTTAGTGCCGCATCAGCATATGCCGCAGGATTCGTCCCAACTTTATCACCCCAGTAGAGTACAAAATTGGTCGACTCGTACTTTCTGGTGTTGGATACTTTATTATAAAATTCATTATTAGGATCACTCCATTCTGTGGGAGTAAAAAGCGTTTTCTGTGCAATTGCAAAATAACTGGATAGAAAAACGACAACAAGTAGTAAAAGTTTTTTCATAGTTTATTTAATTAATAGGTTAAGAAATAGCATTCTTTTGTAAATGTAAAAACTACACTAATCATCTTGTAAGACAATATTATCTACATTTAATACTATTTTACCTATTTAATAAAATATACTAATCTATTTTACAATAAGTTACAAAACATCAATACTTATATTTAAAAACCAAAATCGCAAAAATTAATACGAATTAATTCTTCAAATCGGCAGCTGTAACCTCTAGTATAACACTGCTTTCCTGTCTTGCAGAAGAAATTTTCAAACCTACTTTCATCAAAAAATCTCCCGAAAAAACATTTCCTGATGCTTCAAAAGTATTTTTTGCTTCGGGCATAAGATTTATTTCTTTGACTTCGTATTTCATTAAAGGATCAAGTCCTTCTAATCGTACCAAACTGTAATTAGGATCGGTTAATGGATACAAGGTATAAGACAAAACAACCGACTTGGTTTTATCCTGATTCACATACATTAATACCGCTCTGCTTTCTTCATAAGGCGAAATCAATCGGTACAAATCTCCTTGCCAAATTACAGGACTTAACCGTTTATAATTAGCAACAGCTTCCTGACAAAATTGCAATTCGTTTTGCTTTAATCCGCCTACGTGAATATCAAAGCCCAGTTTACCCATCATGGCAACATCTGTTTTAAATTTAATGGATTGATTGCCCATAGAAGTTACATGATTGCAAGTTGCGAGCGCAGGATAAAAATTGGAATATCCCCATTGAATAAAAACACGATCAAACGGATCTGTGTTGTCGCTGGCCCAAAACTCGGTGAAATAATTGAGCATTCCGTAATCGACCCTGCCTCCTCCTCCGGCACAAAGCATCATAGGTAAATTGGGGTATTTCGATTTTATTCGATCCAGAACTTTATACAAGCCTTTTGTGTATTCTATAAACAAATGCGATTGCTGATTTTTAAGATAGGTCGAATAAGCACTTGTCATCATACGATTACAATCCCATTTAAAAAACGCAACTCCTTGTTTGGTTTGCATGATGTCATCAACAACCTTAAAAACAAAATCCTGAACCTGCGGATTGCATAAATCAAGAACCAATTGTGTGCGATAAATACTTTTTTCTCTGTTAGGCAAACTCAATACCCAATCCGGATGTTTTTCGTACAGTTCAGTTTTTTCGTTGATCATTTCAGGTTCTATCCAAATACCAAATTTCACGTTGGTTTCCTGCGCTTTTTCCATCAGGAAACCAATCCCATTTGGCAATTTTGATTTTGTAGCCTGCCAGTCTCCTAAACCTGATGTAGAACCGCTTCTTGGATATTTGTTTCCAAACCAGCCATCATCAAGCAAAAACATATCTACTCCCAATGTTTTAGCATCTGTAAACATATTGGCGAGTTTCTTTTCATCAAAATCAAAAAAAGTAGTTTCCCAATTGTTCAATAAAGTAAGACGTGGTTTTTCACCATCTTTAAGACCGTATTTTCTCGCCCACGCGTGCAAATTTCTGCTTGCCTGACCTTTGCCCTGATTCGAAAAGGTATAAATAAAAACAGGTGTTTTGAATGTTTTTCCGGGTTCAAGATTGTATTCTGAGGCAAATTCATTAATACCTGAAATAATTCTCAACTCATTATTATTATCAATATCAAATGTATACTTGAAGTTTCCGGACCACGCAATTGTTCCCGCGATAACTTCACCTGTATTTTCGCCCGATTTTGAATTTAAAGAAAGAAAAAAACTGGGCGACGCAAACATATTTGTTCGAACGCCCAATTTCGAGTCGATAACCTTAATGCCTCTTGTAAGCTGACTTTCTTCCATTCGAACTTCCTCGACCACATCGCTGTAAAATTGTGTCAGCCAATATTGATCTGCATCCAAATGCAAAGCCGATGAAGCATAATTGTACAGCATTACAGCTTTTTTCTCGTTGTGCTCAATTTCTGTCCACGATTCGATTACGTTTTCTTTATAAAATGTTTTATAATGAAGGTTGACAAAAACCGGATATTGAGGATCTTTTAATTTGATGATAATTTCAGCTGTATTATCCGTTATTTTTTGAATGGTATGATTTTGATATTCTAATTCTAACGAAGGATTTCCGTCGTTGTGTGTGATTCTAATAGCGGGTTCAAACAAATTGTCGGTTCCAAAAGTTGGATATGCCGAATGGCGTAAATCGATTAAAGGATTCCCGTCGTTTACCACAAAATTCTTAGTGTTTTCTTTGGAAACGGCTTCGTATTCGCTACTATTATTAAGCTTTGTTCCCAAATAAGTCTGATACAATTTTTTGTTTTTACCAACCTTAAACACTACCGCAGAATTTTGAGTTTCAATCTTAATTAAAGAACTTTCCTGCGCCTGAATAGCTGAATATGTAATGGTCAATAATAACAGTAAAAATTGCTTCATTTTTTTTATTTTTTAAATTAATCTTTCGAGATTTTATTACAATAATTCTAATTTTCTCGCAGATTTAGCAGATTCTTTTTTTATCCTTTTTGATATATCTAAAAATCTATCACAAAATTTCAGCACTATATCTTAGAAATAAAATAGAAGCTTACAAAATAAATCTGCTAAATCTGCGAGAGAATGAAACACAGGATTTATATCCGTAAAATTTAATATCCAAAAGGATTATCAACACTATGCATTGGCTCAGTAAACCACTTCGCCCCATTTTCTGTCATGTAAAAATGATCTTCGTGTCTGATTCCAAATTTCCCCGGAATACAAATCATCGGTTCGTTGCTCACGACCATTCCTTCCTTTAATTTTATTTCGCTTCCACGGACTAAATATGGGAATTCATGAATGTCTAATCCAGTTCCGTGCCCTACTCTGTGGGGCAATCCCGGTAAATCATAGTCAGGGCTTAATCCGGCTTCCGCCAAAGTTTTCCTCGCCGCGTCATCTACTGATCCGCAGGAAGCATCGATATTAGCCGCTTCAAAAGCAGCAAATTGAACTTTTTGCTCTAGATTCCAAATAGTTCTGTATTCTTCCGAAGGAGTTCCGTAAGCATAAGATCTTGTAATATCAGAAAGATAACCCTCTAATCTGCAGCCTGTATCTACGATTACAGCATCATTTTCTTTTAAAGGTTGAGGAACCGAAACACCATGCGGATATTGTGTATCATCGGCAAATAAAACAATACAGAAGTAAGACCCCGAAGATATGCCGGCCTTAATGTGTGCTTTATGAATAAAATCAACCACTTCATCAACTGAAATTCCCGGTCTTAAAATTTTAGCGGCAGCACGCTGAACCTCCATCGTAATGTCTTTTGCTTTTTGAATAATGGCAATTTCATTTTTAGATTTTTGCATTCTACAAGCGGCTGTAATCTCTTGTGCGTTTATAAAAGAGTATGACGTATTGGCTTTTGAAACTCCATCAACTAAAAAATAAGGCGAAGATTCATCAATTGCAATTCTGCCGTATTCAGTGCTTTTATCATTCAATAATTTTCCGAATAAAACATAGGGTGATTCATGTTCTTCCCAACAATTAATATTGGCCTGAACTTTCATGTATTTTTTAAAAGTACCTTCTTCAAATTTTGGCACTATATATTCTAAAGAGCCATCATCAAACAATAAAGCACCAACCATTCTTTCAGAAGCATTCCATTTCGTTCCTGTAAAATAATACAGGTTCATTCCCGCATTCAGGTAAAGTGCCTGAACAGAAAGCTCTTTCATCAAGCCAGTTGCCTTTTTGATGCGCTCCAGATATTCCCCTAACTGAATTGGCTGTACATCCTGAGTTCTGTTTTGTATTTTTTCTAATTCGATTGCAGCAGTAGAACCGCCTATACCAATTGTCATTTTTTTTCTGTTTTTAGGTTATAAAGTGCTAATTTAAGATAATTCATAAAAACCTAATTAAACACATAGAAACATAGCATTACTAAACTTAAAAAAGGCGTTTCACTTGCATCAACACACATAACTATGTCTGAGAAACTTGTTTCTTTTTAATTTACTTTTTTTTCAAAATCATAAAATCTATGTTTCTATGTGTTTAAATTAATTGATTTGTATTTATAATTATTTAACAAAATTATTCTGTTTTAGGTTTTGTCTCTTTCATTTGTTGGAGCAAATCTTTCTGACTAAGCGCATAGTCGTAAAAACGCAAAGAAGCCATAAAACCAGAGAAATTTTCTCCAATATCTGAAGCTCCAATGATAATTTTAGCTTTATCAATGGCAGAAGATAGCAGCATATTTTGCGAATTATCCAAAACTCCATCTACATATATTTTTTCTACCACACCATCAAAAGTCAGGACGATATAATGCCATTTATTGGCCTCCGGAATCGTATTGTAACGCATATCAAAATGGCCGTCTAAATGAGGTGCCGCACCGTAATTACTGCTATTATACGCCAAAGCATTAAATGAATTGGCTAAATTAAATTCGTTTCGATCACACCATGATGCCAAAATTTCTCCTTCTTTGGCAACTTCAGGATTTTTAACCCAGGTTGCCACTGTATACGAACCATTCCATGCTAAAGATTTCGGAACTGGTTTATCTAATGTCAATGCTCCACTTTTGAAATGAAAAGCTTTAATGCCGTCTGGTTTTTCTAAAGATATATCTCCGCTTTTTGTGAAAGTTCCACCAATAGCACCTTTATTCGAAATCGTATTTACGTATGAACTATTTGAAATTTTGCTTGCATCAAGATCAACTAGTAATTTCTTAGTGCTTTTTACTGCAGGAAGTGTCTTTGATGCTACATTTTTCAATGGTAACAGAAGATCAAATAAAGAACTATACACTTTGATATTCCAGACTGCAGGGTAAAGTCCCACTTTTTCTGTACTCAAAACGGTGAGTTTGATAAAACGGGCTTTTACATCATTATCATCAATCATTGGACTTCCCGCAGTACGGTTTTTAGATTGATCAGCATACAGAAACCAGTTTTTTCCGTTTGAAGAATATTCCAGTTTGTATTGGTAATAGTAACTCGCAAATTCAAATTGCGTCATTATTCTTTTTATGGTTTGAACGGTTCCCAAATCGATGGTTAAATCCTCAGGTGATGTATTATTCGCAGCTTTCCACATCGTAGAGTTATTATCATCTGTTGCATACGAGGGTTTATAATCGTAATCGTATTGAGTCGATTTTAAATGATAATAAGATGATGCTGTTATTTTTGATCCGAAAGCAATATCCTTTGGTACAATTGATTTCACAAGATCACTTATACCTTTACTTGTAGGCACTACTTTTTGTATGGTAGAATCATTTTCAAAAATCATTTTATCAATACAAACCTGTCTCGCCAAACCTCCTCTTGTCATAGGATAATCGTGTTTATGATACACGATGTAATAATCATCATTTTCTTTCAGAACAGAGTGATGACCCGGACCATGAACGGTTTGATCTTCATTGGTACTCAAAATTGGATTGTTTTTCCCCGGAGTAAAAGGTCCATATGGAGCATCAGCATAAGAATAACGAACATTATAAGTTTCGTCATGGCAAGAAGCTCCGGAATACATTAAAATGTATTTAGAACCTTTTTTCATCATATAAGCAGCTTCAAACGGCGCGGGAGTTTGCGCAAGCGGAATATTGGTCGAATGAACCATTTCTCCCATTGTTTTTTGGTTTAATTCTCCAACAGCGTATCCGCCGTTATAATGTACCCAGGTTCCCCAATACCCGTAAATTTTACCATCGGTGTCTTTGAAAAACTGCGCGTCTAAGGATGGATAACCTTCTCTTGGATATCCGTTTGAAATTACAGGAACATCTTTTTCGCTTAATTTTTTCCAAGGCCCAACAGGCGTGTCTGAAACATAGCCGTAAATATTACAGCCTATTTCGCAATTTCCAAAATACAGATAGTATTTACCATCGTCTCCTTCTACAATATCCGGAGCCCAAAAATTCGTAATTGATTTTGCTGAAAATGATGGTATTTCCATGATATAATTGAACCAATTCTTAAAGTCTTTACTATACCAGACTGTAGGCGCGCCCGATGCCAGCATTTCATTATCTGTAGTGGCATAAATATAATAAATATCGCCAAACTTTTTAATGGTAGGATCAGCAAACCAACCCGGCAAAATAGGATTTCCGGCTCCAGGCGTATTTACAGGAATATCTTTTTGAGCAAAAACAGTTCCTGTAAAAACAAATATGATAAGACTGTAAAATAGTTTCTTTTTCAGCATTGTAGTTATTATTTATTTGAAGAGTTTTTGTTTATTTTTAAACGTTGGGTATTATTTTTTGAGACAGCAATTCATTATTGATTTGCAAATCCAGTATTTTATTTTCTCGCAGATTTAGCAGATTTTTTTATAAACTCTTGTTTTACATTTCTTAAAAATATATAAAAAGAATTAAGCTTTTTTTTGACAGCTCAATAACTATATCTGCAGTAATTAATTTTAAAAAAATCTGCTAAATCTGCCAAATCTGCGAGAGAAAATTTTAAACGCATAGCAACATAGTTTTTTTAATAAAAAAAGATGTTTCACTTTTAACAAGCGGGACTTCTCCCTAAGTCTAGCGACGCTCAGCCTGACAATTCACAATCAATGAATTCTATTAATATTTCCAAACCAATACATCCGCGGTTTTTATTGCTTTGTTGCCAATAATAACTTTTGCCTTTTCCGGTAAATTCATATTATAAACCTTATCAGAATAATTCACTGCAATACCAAATCCGTCGCGATATTCAACCATAATTCCTTCAGGATAATTTTCTATCAGGGCATTTTGTTTTTGGTACAATTTTCTTAATACTTGTTTTTCAAGTTCACCGCTTTTAGAATCTACACCAATATACGTTACGGTACCTTTACCTAAATTACGCGAAATAATCGCAGGTGTTCCAGCATAAAAATCGCCATCGTAGGTGGCCCAAACTTCGGTTTCTTTATTTGGTTTTAATAAATCTCCCCAACTGGTCCAGGCAAATTCCTGATTATTAAATTTAATAACACCAGGAGATTGTGGCATTAATAAATCATATGATTCTATTTGAGAACCTATTAAATTCCACATCGGCTCATAAAACTTTGCTTCCCAAAGATGTCCCTGACGGTTTTGAATTCCTGATCGGCAACTCAATATTAAATTCCCTCCGTTTTTTGCATACAAGGTTAGTTTATCAATCATTTTTTGATCAATCATCTGATAAGCAGGTACTATTAAAAAAGGATATTTAGAAAAATTAGTAGTGTCGCGAACAAAGTCTACCGGAGCACCAAAAGACTTTGTCGCTCTGTAATATTTTAAAAAGTGTCCAATAGTATTCCACTCTTTTGTTTGCTTGTTTAATTCAATGCCCATTACATTATCCGGATTGAATAGAATTCCTGTTTTTCGCTTTACATAATAATCCGGCAATGTTGCCTTAGCATCATACTTTTTTCGCAGCGTATCGATTTCTTTTATAAACTGACCAAATTCATTACCACCTACCGTTGGCGTTACACCATCGGTACCTACAATACCGTAATGAAATTGCTCATAACCGTATAAAGGCGCTCGAAAACGATAGGTACACGCAAATTTACTTCCGCCGGCAAAAACATGCCACAACCACATGCGAACACTTCCCGGCAACGGCTGTGGGTTAATACTGCCCCAGTTTACTTGTCCCGGCTGTAATTCCATACAACCATACATTCCTTTCAGTGGACGGAAAAAGTCATTCGACATACCAATACTGGTATAATCGCCTAAACGATATCCTTTTGAACCTACTCCTAAACTTCCTCCGTAGACCAAATATCTTGTGTAACAATCAAAATCCAATTCTTTAGACATTCCCACAAAACTTTCATCGTAGTTGGATCTGTAGTTAGACGTAATCCATTGGTCTTTACTTACCAATTTGCGTATGGTAACTGCCTGACTGTCCAGAAAAGTGGCGGTTTCCTCATCAGCAAATCGATAATGATCTAATTGCGAATGCAGGTTCATTCCCCATTCTTTGTGCAACGGAATATTGATCTGACTAAAATCAGAATAAGTTCCGCTCCAGAAATTGTTTCCCCAAGACTGATTTAAGGCATCAATGGTTTTATATTTTGTTTGTAACCAATTGCGATAGCGTTTTTGCGCATCTGCACCATAATCCAGAAAGCGGGACGGTTCGTTGTCAACCTGCCAGCCAATAATGTTTTTATTATTACCATATCTTTTGGCCAATTGTTCGATCATTTTTAAAGAATAAGAACGATAATAATTACTTGAAAATGATGCGTGTTGTCTCGAACCATGATCCGTTTTTGTACCATCTTCATAAGTCGCAAGAATATCCGGATGCTGGCGAACAAGCCATACCGGAGGAGTTGCTGTTGACGTACACATAATAATTTTTAACTTATATTTTGCAGCAATTTCAACCGCTTTATCCAGCCATTTAAAATCATAAACACCTTCCTGTGGTTCTAATTGTGCCCAGGCAAATTCTCCAAAATGGGTAAATTCGAAACCCATTTCGGCAATTTTTTTCAAATCACGATCCCATTGACTCTGATCCCAATGTTCCGGATAATAATATACCCCTACTGTGGTCAGGTCTTTTTTGGGAAAAAATTTATCGAAATTTTGTGCAATGGAATTTAAACTCGCTGCTATTCCGAATAAAACAAATAGCAGTTTTTTGAAAAGATGTTTTGATGACTGTTTCATTCTTATAATTTAATTTGAATTGCTTTTGTTTTCAACGCAATTTTATACGCTCCTCTTACTTTTTCGTAAGGTAATTTTACCTCTTGATCTATTCTTAAATAAGCATCAGGCGTATACGCTGTTTTAGGATCTAAAGTAATTTTTACTTCACCCGTTTTAGTATTGTAACTTACTTTATTGAATGTTCCTGCATCTAATGTCAGCCACATTTTTTTTGCCCCAATGAATACTTTAGATTTAGCTGCTGTTGTAATTTCTACTTCAACTTCATCTCCTTTTTCTTTTAAATTTCCTCCAAAAGCCAGCCAGCCTAAGTCTTTTTCATTGGTTATAAAAGTAGCTGTATTTACCGCATAACCAAAGAAACCGGAACCATAATCCCCAGATAAATAATCGATTCTAAGCGTTTCAGGATAAGAGTGAAAAGCAGATGGGCCGAAACCATCCTCGGTAATATTCGAAATTCCTCCTAATAATCCGCCGTAACCAACTTTTAGTAAATGAAAATCTTCAGGTGTTTTTCTGAATTGTTCCAAAACCGGAATAGCATTCAGCGCCGAACCATAATGATGAATCTGACGTTCTACTCTCGACAATTTTCCTCCATATAAAAAGTCCCAATACCTGCGCGCGTTTCCGTTATAAGCCCAGTTAGGCATCGTTGGCATGTAAGCTAAAATTGCATCAAGCGTGATCTTTGCTTTGTCATTGTATCCAAAATAATCCGACCACATGTATACTTCTTCCTGACCTGTAGAATCCCAAGGCATTTCGCTTCCAAAAGGATAATTTAGCGTTCTCCAATGATCAGCTCTTGCTTTCATTTTAGCTTCCAGATTATTAGCCATTTCTGTATATCCTTCGGTTTTTAGATCTTTTAAAATCAATAAAAAAACTGTTCCTTCCATTTGTCCAAATTGTGCATAATAAGGAGCCAAAGTTGTCATTGCGATACTCGTTTCGTAGGCATTTTTTAAATACCAGTCCCAACTGTGATTTGTAACCAAACCTTTGTGGTATCTGGCCAAACGATACATCGTCCAGTGTGCAGCGGCAACGTGCGGATAATTATACGATCTTCCCGGATCATCAGATCCTTTTTTGTCCCATGCAGCCCATGTTTTGTAATTTACATCTTTGCTGTAAGTTCCTTCGGGCATTAAAGTAGGTTCGTAATAAAAAACACTTTTTTTAACGCCGTATTTAAGCGTATCGGCTGTGTTATACTGAATTCCGCCCCATAATGTTTTGTCAACAAATTGCTCCAGTTTTACTATTTCTTCTTTATTGGGTTCTATCAATTGTTTCATAATAGCCCCCAACCAGCCTCCTGCTCCACCTTCGTCACTTAAACCTGCAATCCATACACGACTGTCCTGACTTACTTGTTTTTTGGTTTCATAATCATACGAGATTACAGAAGGATTTCTGTGAAAAGGATCATTTTTCTCGTCAAACCATTGTGCGGTTGTAGAGAAATGACCAAAATCTGCCACAACATCTTTTTCAGCTTTTATTACTTTATAATTAATAGTTTGCTGCAAACCATCTTCATAAGTTACGGTCAATCTGGCTCTTCCCCATTTTTTTCCGTTTACTTTGTAGTGAAAATATCCTTTATCATTTTTTCCTTTTGCCTCAATTGCCAAAGCACCTTCAGGCTCAATTTTAAAAGATTTTACTGCTTTTTTGTATTGTAAAAAAAGCTGGCCATCTACATCTTTCGGCAATACATATCCGGGAACTCCTATCGCTACCGGACGTTCTTTTTCGATTAATGTTTTCTGGATGTTTTTAATTTCATCAACCAATACCAATTTCAAAGAGAAATTTTTAGAAGCTCCGGGCTGAAGTGTTAATGAAGAAGGAGTATTCCATTGTTCTGCTGATTTCCATTCATTCTCAGCATAGGCTTTACTCAATGGCATCCATTCATGAAATCCTTCAAAAACGATACTTCTTGGCGTAGCGTCATCCAATAACGGACGATAAGCTTCAAATGGCATATTTTCTTCCGGAAGTAATAACAATGCCGGACCGTGACCGCTTAATCTTTTTACTTCAAGATAACCCGCATCTTTACCAATGTACGGATCAAAAAATACATTATGGGCATGTGTTTCATCCAACGATTTTCCTTCAAGAATATTATTAAAAACCATAGGAATTCCTAACGCTCCAATTTCTATTGCTGCGCCTGAAGTATTCGTAATTTCAAAACGCATCACTAAATCTCCGTTTTTATCTTCGTAATAACGTTTTACGCTAAGCGGAGTTCCGGCCGGAAAAGTATTCGAAAGATCTGCCCCCGCCAATGTAGTTCCTGAAACGGCAAGTTCTTTTACCGAAGCACGTTTGGCAGCACTCGAATAATTTTTCCAGGCTCCGTTGGCATCTTTAATTCTAAAATTAATATCTCCCAATTGGTAAAGTCCATCCTTGTCCCTGATCGAAAGTCGATCACCCGGAGTAAAATCAAAGGTTTTATCTGTTACGGGAGATAAAGAGGCTACGGTTTGAGACGATTTTAATAATTTCAGCTGAAATGATTTGGTGCTCACATTAAAGAATCCTTTATCTATCTCCAATGTCGATTTTTCGGCTTTGATTTTATCCCAATACTCCTGCGCTTGCAGATTATTTGAAGCCATTGAGCAACAAATCATCACAGCTAATAATGTTATTTTTTTCATATTTCTTATTATTTAAAAAATCTAAACAGACTTTATTTATTCTTTTTATTTATACTTTTTTAGAGATGAATTTTATTCTAATTAATTCAAGTTGCGGGTTAATATGTGTAGTCCCTACGGGACAAAAAAATCGTGCAAATAAATTGTTTTCTACCAACATTTAATCTCTCCGAGATATTTTTTATTACTCTGTTAGGAGTAAATATTGGTATCCCTAAGGGACGAAAAATGACACCAATAAATTAATATCTACCAATATGTAATCTCTCCGAGATATTGTTAAATACTCCGTTAGGAGTTAAATATTGGTAATCCCTAAGGGACGAAAAATGACACCAATAAATTAATTTCTACAAAGATGTAATCTCTCCGAGATATTCTTTAATACTCCGTTAGGAGTTAAATATTGGTAGAAATTAACAAAAGGTACACCGTCGAAATATCCCGTAGGGATTATACTTTTTTACAACCCACTTATTTGTTGAATTTTTAAATTATCAACTTGAATTAATTATTTAAAATCAGTCGAAAACTTCCAATTCGTTTTATAATCTTCAGCAACAGGAAGATCTTCTAACAGAATTCTGAGCATTTCAACCG
>Ga0247740_1000688_pt1 | contig 15447 bp, 18 predicted proteins | sample UWRJL148409B2_FD_180942 | JGI IMG/M metagenome (GOLD analysis project Ga0247740, IMG submission 180942) | Plant litter microbial communities from Arlington Agricultural Research Station in Wisconsin, United States - UWRJ-L148-409B-2 | ecosystem: Environmental > Terrestrial > Plant litter >...
CGACGGACTCAAAATCCGTTATTAGAAATAATGTGTCGGTTCAAGTCCGACCTTCGGTACCACAGCCAAATTTAGCGAGAAGCGCATCGGGAAAGCCGCCCGGTGCGCCCGCTGAAAACCTCCCCGCTGGCCACGCGGGTGGCCAGACCGCTGGCCAAATGCTGCTTGGCCTTGCCAAAGTTGACGAAAGCAACTTTCTCCCAGGCACGGCCACATGGAGCGCCGTGCCGCGGAAGCCCTCGCCAACTCAAGTGCATCCGCTCGAGTTCCTGCGCCTGCTGCTCGAGGACGAAGCCCTCGTCGTGCCTGGTCGAGAGCGCCTGGCCAACGCAAAGAAGCGGCGTGAGTTGAAAGTGATGCTCCGCAGCATGCTCCGTGTGCGGTGGCGGCTTTTTCGCGCGCGCTCGAAAGTGAACCCAACCGCCGGCGTGTCCGCGCGCACAGAGGCATGACCCTTCGTGTCCTGGCAGTGAATTTCAGAAGCTGCCGCCGAAGCTGACGACGCTGAACTGCGCGGCGCCAGTCCGCTGTCGAGTGCCCAAGCCGAAGTTCAGCGTGCCGCCCCACTTGAGCCGCTTCACCAGATCGAGCCTGGCCGAGGTAGTGACGACAGCCGACCGCGCATTCTCGAGGGGCGGTAGCGTGTAAAAGCCCATGCCGGCGACCAGCCGAACGGTCTTGTTGAGCGGAAGAGAGTAGGTCAGCCCGCCTCCCAGGCCGGCATCGAACGAGCAGCCACCGTTGGAGAAGCCGTGCAACACCAAACGGGGCGTCAGCTGAAGGTAGCTGTAATGCTGCAGCCCAAAACCGCTGACAGAATTCCCACTGGCATCTTCGCGCGAGGCGCAGCCGGGCAAGGTGCTCGCTTGCGAGAATAAGCCGCCCGCCAAGGACAGCTGGAGTGGCGAAAACGCCGCCCCCGTGGGTAGTAAGCCAGAAGCGCTCGACGGTGCAGTATCCGAAAAAAGGGGGGTGACAATCGGGACGAGCGGCGCCGCGCCTAGTTGCTGGGCCGAGGCTGGTGCGGCGATCAGCGCCGCAGCCGAGAATAGCGTCGCCGCAATGCCCTTGCCTCGCCCGGAAACCCAAACGCCGCGACCATGGCGAACGCTCATGCCCAGAGTGTAGTGCCGATCGGGCTCTTCAGGGTTCCGCCGGATTCAAAATCCGTTATTAGAAAGAATGTGTCGGTTCAAGTCCGACCTCGGTACCACCCTCTTTTAGCTCGATTCAACGCCCAGCCAACGCGGAACGAGCACCCAGACGGAAACGCGGCGCGGCTCACCTTCCCGCGCCGCGCCCGCCGTGCTCCGCTCATCCAGCGTGACCAAGCCGCTGGAATCGCCTCCGACCTCGCCGAACCCGCTGCCCATCGAGACCGTGCGGGATTTGCTGGGCATCGTGCGCGCGCTGTACGCATTCCAGCGCAGCCGGGGCAACCAGGGGCATGCGCGCGAGCTGCAGGGCGCGGGTAAGCAGTTACGCGAGGCGCTCGAGCTCGCTATCCGTAAGGGTGATGCTGCCGCCCACGCTCGGGCTTGGCGCTTGGCGGAAAGCGCCATCGAGACGATCGCGCACGTACACGGGGCGCACGGCGATGATCTAGCGCTCACCGTGCGCCTAGCGGCAGACCGCGTTCAGCGTCGTCACTTCGTCGGGACCGACCGCGAAGCGCGTCGGCAGGCGCGCATCAAACGCGGCTGACGCTAGCGCCTGCGCGTTGCGCTCGGCAACGCGCCGCAATGTGTGGACGTGTCGGACAATGCGGCATGGCGGACTCACGACATGGCGACACTCGCCAGTGCTGTGACTGAGAGTGAGTGAAAAACCTGGAGCACGACATTTTGTTGCCATTTGCCACCTTGAGCTTATTTTTGCGCCGTGTTTTGGTGTCACGATGGATCCTTTTCGTCGCTGCGTTCAGGATTTGGAAGCGGTCAATCGTCTGCTCGAACTCCCGCATGGCCAAGACATCGCATTCGAGATGTTCCGCGAGCTGCTGCCCTATCTGTGCGAGTTGAGCTCGCTACGTGATCGAGATCCGTCGGGTGCAGTCGCGTGCTTGTTCGAATACGCAGAGAGCGTTCGACTACGTTTGGGGTACTCGAAGCTCGAGACCGAGGCACCGCCTAGCGGCGCGCAAGTCTCGCGGGTGGCCTGAGCCACGTTCGATTCGAGCCTAAATACAGCGGGTTCGACGCGGGGGACGGATCTGGCGGCGTGGCCGCGCTTTACATGATATGAGCCGCGCCATGCGTATCTGCATTCTTGGTGCAACCGGACTCGTCGGCCGCGAAAGCTTGGACTTGGTACAGCGCGCTTGGCCCGGCGCGGAACTCTCACTGTTCGCGAGTCGCGATCAAACGTTGGAGCATGCGGGTAAGTCGCACAAGGTTCGCGGCGCCGCCCAGCTGGAGAGCGCAGACGCACCGCGCGGTGACCTGGCGCTGGTCGCTCTCGATGACGATCACAGCCAACGCTACGTGCCCCGCTTGCTCGAGCTCGGCTACCGTGTCGTCGACAAGAGCAACACCTACCGGCTCGACCCCAAGGTTCCGCTCGTCGTCGGCGGCGTCAATTGCCGTGAGGTGACGGACGCCGTGCGCTTGGTGGCAAACCCCAATTGCACCACGATTCCATTTGCGCTCGCGACCGGCCCGCTGAAGCGCGCCTTCGGTCTCGCATCTGCGACCGTCAGCACTTACCAAGCCGTGAGTGGCGCGGGCATCGGCGCCTTGGATGAGTTTTTGGCCGAATCCAAAGCCGGCTACGCGGAGCCCAATCGCTTCGGTCACGGCTTCGAAGTCACGCACTATGCCGGCAACGCCGTCCCGCACAACGGCAAGACGGACGACAGCGGGTTCAGTGCCGAAGAGCGCAAGCTCGTGCAAGAGAGCCGCAAGATCTTGGACTTTCCAGACTTCGCGGTGTCGGCGCAATGCTGCCGCGTGGCCGTCGCGGTCGGCCATTATCTCAACGCCTGGATCACCCTGAACAGCGCGCCCGAGCTGAGCGCGATCGAAGCCGCGCTGGGGGATGCCAAGCAAACGCCGTTCGTGAGCTTTTTCCCCGGTTCTTCGGGTGACGGATTGAGCGCGCTCTCCTGCGTCCGCGACCGAGATCGCGCTTTGGTCGGCCGCTTGCGCCGCGACGCGCGCGATCCGAGCGGCAAGAGCGTCTGCTTGACGATGGCCGCCGACAACCTGCGCCTGGGCGCGGCTACCAACGCCATCCGTATCGCCAGCCGTTGGTTCCCCGGCCAGGACCCGGAACTCAACGCCCCCGGAAACTGAACCGGGGACGTGAGCTCCTATTCCCAGCGTAACAAGCCGGCTGCGCTCGGCTCGCTTCTGGCGAGCTCGCGAGAAGCCGCCGCCCGTTACGCTGGGACCGCCATCGATCGCGAGCAGTGGCGACAAATCGTCGGCGAGCGCATCGCAGCGCGCACCGAGCCGGGCGCCAAGCGCGGTCGTGAACTGACCGTTCACGTCGCATCGGCGAGTTGGGCGCAAGAGCTATCACTGCTGGTCAACGAGATCGTGGCCCGACTCAAAGCCGCCGGTGTGAACGTCGACACCGTCCGCTTTCGCGTCAAGGAGATCGCGACCAAGGCTCGTGATCCCGCCGCGCGGAAACCCGTCTATCGGAAGGCGGCCCTGCCCGGCCCGCTCATGCACCAACTCGAACGCATCGAAGACCCGGAGCTCCGAGACGCCATCGGCGAGGCCGCTGCTCTGTGGCTAGCGCTCGACGAAGCGCCGAGTAAGGCGCGCGCGACGACGAGGCCTACTTCAACGCCGCCAAACGCTCGAGTCCCTCGAGACGCTGAATCGCAAAGCGCTCGTGAGGGGCGTAAGCCGGCGCCTGGGCCTGCAAAACCGCGAGATAAGCCCTGAGTTGCGCCAGGTTGACGGCATCCAAACGCCGCCAAATGCCGTACATTTGATCCACGAGCTCGATTGGCAGCGGCTTGCGCAGCGCGGCATACAGCTCGATCGTGTAGTCCAGCCATTTGCCACGGGCGGTCGCTTCCGCGAGCTTCCCGGCGTACGTCGCGGCGCGCAGGACGACGCGCGGCGCCGGTTCGCGTCCGCGCTTGACCTCACTGAGAACATTGCTCAGCGCTGTCGCGAGCACGCGCTCGGCCTCCTCGCCGCGGCCCAAAGCCAAGACCTTGTCGGCGACGCCGCCGAGCAGCTCCAGCGCTTCGGCGCGTTGGGTGTGCTCGACCTCGGGCATCTTCAGCTCCGACTTCGTGTCCGCCGCGCGTGGGTCCGCGCTGGGCGCGAGCGAGAGATCGGGCGCAACGCGCAACCCGTGCAGCGTCTCGGCATTGTAGCGTTCGGACGGCGCGGTCACGGTGGGGCGCGCCACGGCGCACAACGCAAATTGCTGCTTTCCGATCTGGAGCTTGTCACCCGCCATCAACAGTTCGCTGCCGACGACGCGCTTGCCGTTGACGAACACCCCGTTGGCGCTGGCGAAATCCTCCACCGAAGCGCGATCTTCGGTGACCACCAGCTGGGCGTGCCGGCGAGAGACGAGGCCGTCGTCGAGCACGAGGTGGCAATTGGAGCTACGACCAATCAGGATTTCGCCGGGCCGCAGCTCGAAAGTGCGCCCTTGGTACTCGAGCCAGAAGCGCTGCGCGGGGCGCTTCGTTTCTTGACCCTGATCCATGCGCGGCATGGTTCGGCGAGAGCTCCGGTCGGAATCCAATACCGCTAAAGATAGCTGTGGCGCCGGAGCGCGTCGAGCAACCTATTTCGCCGCCGCGATGCGCTCGAGCCCCTCCAAACGATTGAGCAGGAAGCGGTCGGCCGGCCCGAGACTCGCCGAGAGATCGCGCAAGCCCTCGAGGTAGTCTCGCAAAACCGTCAGATTTACGGCCCTTACCTTACGCAGCACCGTGTACAGCTCGTCGACTATCGGCCCCGCGCACGTGCGTCCGACGGCGGCATGAAGTCGGAAGATGTAGTCAACCCAACGACCATTGGTCGTGACGAGTCCCAATTTGAGCGCGTACTCGGACGCTCGTTCGAGGGTATCAATCGGCACGGTGACGCCGCGCTGGGCATCCACCAGGAGCTGATCGAGCTGCTCGAATAGGAGCTTTTCGGCTTCCTCGCCGCGGCCCATGGCCAGCGCCTTGTCGGCCAAGATGCCGAGCAAACCAAAGGTCGCTCCGCGCTGCGAGGGCGCTTGAATCAGCGTATCTGCGGCGAGCTCGCGCCGCGACAATAGCGTCAGCTGCTGACTGCCGATCGAAATCTGATCGCCGTGCGCGAGCGAACGCTGGCCCTCGATGCGATCGCCATTCACGCGCACGCCGTTGCGGCTACCCAGATCGGTGAGCACGACCGCGTCTGGCGTGACCGTGAGCGTCGCATGGTTGCGCGAGACCAGCGGGTCATCCAGCGAGAGTTGGCAATTTGCCGCTCGGCCGATCACGAACTCTCCGGGCGGAAGTTCGATGTCGTGCTCGTTGTAGCGGAGCGAGTGCTTCATGCACCGACGTGCCCCGAACCACCCAAAGCCTCGATACCGGCAAAGCTCTCGCGGTCCTCGGTACGTGGTCCGCCGCGCGAACTCACGCTTTCGACCACACGGCGAGCCGCGGGAGCGAGCGAAGACCGCTCGGAAAGAGGCAAGCTGATCAGTCGCTGGCCAACCGCCCGGGGCGGCACCCCACCCAACGAAGCGTATACGGACAGCAGCCATTTGCCCCACGTGGCGTCTCCGCGCGACGCCGCGAAGGCCGCCGCAGAATGGGCCACCGCGTCGAGCGTCGGACGCTCTACGGGCAAGCCATTGGCGATCCGCTGCTCGATGCCCAGCCGTGCGTGCGACAAGATGCGCTCGATATCCTCCGCGCGACCGAGCGACTCCGCGCGGTGCAGCGCGTCGAGCACCAAGTCCAGGCCCCAATCACGAGAGGAACTGGGTACGCCGGCCATCGTGTCTTCTTCGTTGCGATCGCTCGAACCGCACGCGGGGCACTCCACGAGCTCGAGGGGGTACGGGTGCCCGCACTCCGAGCAGTGACACATGAAGCCCGTCGTCCTACCGCCCAGGCCGGCGCCAACGACCGGTGGCGCTCCCGCGCAAAACACCATCTCTTGGGTGCCAATGCGCACCCGCTCACCATCGCGCAGTAGGTGAATGCCTTGCACGCTCGCGCCGCCGACCTGTACGCCATTGCGCGAACCGAGATCTTCTATCGTGGCCCGCTCGCCCGCGATGCGGATCCGGGCATGCTCGCGAGAGACCAATGGGTCTTCGATTGTCACCTGACAGGTCGCACTCCGGCCGAGCACCGTATCGCCCTGCGGCAAATCGATCTCCTGAAGCAGGAAGCGGAGCCGGAATCGTGCCAAAGACATCCGTGAGGTGAGGGTGAAAACGGAATCCTCAGAATAAGCCCGAGCCCGAAGCGGAGTCAAAGTTAGCGGCCGGCCCGCCCGAAACTCTCGCAGAGTCCGGGCAATTGCCGTTGCAACCTCGTGGTCGCACTCGCCCCCCGCCTGGCGCCACCGGCCAGCCGCGTCGAAGCGAGACCGGCGAGCGCGCGCGGCGACCGGCCGCGGTTTCCGGCTCGCTCTCTCGCTTTCTAGCTCGCGCTCAGGCCTTGAACGCCTTGATCAGCTCGGCAAGAGCAGCCACGCCTTCACGCGGGACGGCGTTGTAAATGGAGGCGCGCATACCACCGACCGAGCGGTGACCCTTCAGTCCCTCCATTTTGGCCTTCTTGGCTTCAGCCAAGAACTCGGCCTCGAGCGCTTCACTCGGCAGGGTGAACACCACGTTCATCGTGGAGCGTGATTCTTTCTCGACCGGGGTCGAGAAGACGTCCGGGCGTGAATCGAGCGCGTCATACAGCAACGCTGCCTTTTCGCGGTTCAGCTTCTCCACCGCGCTCAGGCCGCCATTGGCTTTCATCTCCGCGAGCACGTTGCGCAGCATGTACACCGAGAACGTGGGCGGCGTGTTGTACATCGAGTTGGTCTCGGCGTGCGTGCGGTACTGGAAAATGACCGGGATGTCCTTGCGGCCGCTCTCGACCAAGTCTTTGCGGACGATCACGACCACGAGCCCGCTCGGCCCCAGGTTCTTCTGTGCGCCGGCGTAGATCAGACCGAACTTGGAGACGTCGATCGGGCGCCATGCGATGTCGCTGGACATGTCCGCGACGATTGGCACGGACCCCGTGTCCGGGAACTCATGCCATTGCGTGCCGAAGATGGTGTTGTTGCTGGTCAAGTGCGCGTAGGCCGCGTTTGGGTCCAGCTCGAGCTCGCTTTGCTTCGGAACGCGAGTAAACTTCTTGTCTTTCTCGGTGCTGCCGGCGATGCGCGCGTTGCCCAGGACCTTGGCCTCTTTGTACGCCTTCTGTGACCAAACACCGGTCTGGATGTAGTCGGCGCTCTTGCCTGGCGGCAGCAGGTTCATCGGCACCACGGCGAACTGTTGGCTCGCGCCGCCCTGCAAGAACAAGACGTCGTAATTGTCCGGGATCGCCAGCAGCTCTTTGAGTAGCGCGATCGCTTCGTCCTGGATGGCCTCGTACAGCTTGCCGCGGTGGCTATGCTCCATCACGCTCATGCCGCTACCGCCGATGTCGAGCAGCTCCTTTTGAGCGCGTTCGAGAGCGCCCAATGGAAGGGCTGCGGGGCCTGCGTTGAAATTGATGACTCGAGCCATGATCCTCCAGGCGGGCGAACCCACCGCAGGACGAGCTAGCGCCAGCGATGCATCGCGTCAAGCACGTCGAAGATGCGCTTTGGCAATCTCTTCCAGCAACGATGGCGCGACGGCACCGACGCGCGCGACTGCGTAGTCGCTTTCGCTCACGCGCACCACGGTGGACGGCGCGCCGCCCGGGCTTTCACCGGCAATCACGAGCAGCTCAGCGCGGGCGATCGGTTCGGCAAATGCCGCTTCCACTGCTGCAGAATGGGTGTTCGGTGGAGCTCCGGGCAGGTTCGCGCTGGTTGCGCTCAGCGGTCGCCCAAACAGGCGCGCCAACTCCGCCGCAGGTGATGAGCCGGGCAAACGCACGGCGAGCGATCCGTCGAGCGCAACGCGCGAGGCGACCCGAGCGGCGGCGGGCAGCGCGATGCTCAACCCCCCGGGCCAACACGCATCGGCAAACGCCAGCGCCAAACTCGGAATCTCTCCTGCGACGAGCGCAGACCAAGCCGTACGCGCGGGCAGCACGATGGGCACGCCTTTATCGGCGCCTCGCGGCTTGAGATCGAACAAGGCCTCGACGGCGCTCGGATTTTCGATGTCCGCGAGTAGCCCGAAGTACGACTCGGTCGCGATGGCCACGACCTTGCCCGCAGCAAGCTGAGCGAGCGCGCCATCCAGTCGACTCGTCATGACTCGGGCCCCAGAGCGCGCGCGGCGATGTCACGGCGGAACTGACGACCCTCGAAGGTGATCGACTCGGCCGCGCGATAGGCCAGCGCGTGGGCTTCAGCGAGCGTTTTGCCGCGCGCCGTGACGCCCAAGACGCGACCGCCGGCCGTGACGACTTGCCCGTCCCGCAAGTTGGTTCCCGCGTGGAAGACGCGCACGCCGGGTACCGTGGCCGCGGCATCCAGCCCGCTGATCGGATCGCCCGTGCGCGGGGACTCGGGGTACCCGCCCGCAGCCAGCACGATGCACACGGCGTGATCCGAAGAGACCTCGAGTAACTCCGGCCGTAGCTCGCCACGCGCGGCCGCGGACAGCGCCTCGGCGACGTCGCCGTCGAGCACGGCCATCAGCACCTGCGTCTCGGGGTCACCGAAGCGTACGTTGAACTCGAGCAGAGAGAGCTCACCCTGTTCGCCGATCATCAAGCCTGCAAACAAGACGCCTCGAAACGGGTGACCGTCGGCCGCCATGCCGCGCAGCGCGCGCTCGAAGATTTCGGTGCGAATGCGCTCTTGCAAGGCGCCGGTGACGAGCGGGGCGGGCGCGTACGTACCCATGCCGCCGGTATTTGGCCCGCGGTCGCCGTCGAAGATCCGCTTGTGGTCCTGCGCGGCCGGCAAGAGCACGAAGCGCTCGCCGTCGCAGATGGCGTGCATGCTCGCTTCGGCGCCGGACACGCGTTCCTCGATCACGACCGTGCGCCCCGCGTCACCGAAGGCGGCGCCGCTGAGCATGGCCCGCGCCGCGTCGAGTGCCTCGGCGTGCGTGTCGGCAACGACCACACCTTTCCCTGCAGCAAGTCCATCCGCTTTGACCACCGGCGGCTCGCTGAAGTCCTTGACCGCGCGTTCAGCCTCTTCGGCGTTGGTCACGACATGGAAGCGGCCGCTTGGAATACCATGACGTGCCGCGAAACGTTTCATGAAGGACTTGGAGCCTTCGAGCTGCGCGGCGAGCTTGGTAGGCCCGAAGACGACATGCCCCGCGTCACTCAGGCGATCGACGAGGCCGTCGCAAAGCGGGACTTCGGGACCAATCACGATCAGGTCTGGACGCTCACTCGCCGCCACCTCCAGCGCGTCGCCGACCACGGAACGCATGAGCTTGCCTTCGAAGGCCGAGTCCGCAGTGCCCGCGTTGCCCGGCGAAACAATCACCTCGCCCACGCTCGCACACGAGAGGAGGCGCGTGGCGAGGGCGTGTTCTCGACCGCCGGAACCGATGACCAGGATTTTGCTCAACTTCGACATGCGCGCGGGATATCCGCGCGGTTAAACTCGCTGTCAACCCCAGCATGCTCGACCCCAAATCCAGTGGGGGAAATGCTCTCACCTAATCCCACTCAGCGCCCGCCGCGCGGCGACGAGCAAGGCTCATCCGTACGCTAAACCGCGTGAGTTACCGGCAAAAACTCGTATACTGAAGACCTCACTCACCTGTCGCCGAGAGGTTCGTGTTGTCGAGTCCGATCGTCATCCACATGTATCGCCCGTATGCGAGCGAAGAGGAATACCTCGCGCGCGAACGATCCAGCATCGAAGCGAAATCGATGCTCCTGATCGAGCAGCCGGCGCTGCCCGTGGACACCGCAGTGGTGTTCGACGTCACCCTCGAGAACGGGCAAAAACCGATTCGCGCGGAGGCCCGCGTGCTCGGCTATGTCGAGCCGAATGGGGATCGCCCGGGAGGCGTGCGCGTTCGCTTTCGCCGCTTCGGAGCCGCCACCAAAGCCTTCATCGATCGCGCCGTGAACGGTGGAGGCGCCTCCGCTATCCCCTCCCCCGTACCTGACGTCGCCCCCGAGGCCGCGAGCGTCAGCGTTGCATCGACCAATTTGCAACTCGAGCCCGAAGCCGCCGATCGGTGTGACAGCAACGAGGCCAGTGGCATTCACAAGAAGGCGGTCTCACCGGTGGCGGCCCCCGCCAATCGTGAAGCGTTGCTCGCGCGCTTGCGCGGTCGACGCGTCGGCTAGCGTGGCGGCTCGACTCGGGGCTACTATGCCTCGATGGTCAGGCTTTCAGGGGTCGAGTTTTCACGAAGCATCGTGCTGGGTGCTGCCCTCGGCTGCAGCGTGGGCTGCGGTTCGTCTACACCGAGCTCGAGCGGTAGCGCGGGCAGCAACGCGAATCCGAGCGCGAGTGGCGCTCCCTCGAGTGGCGCAGGTCGCCCGGGTAGCAGTGGCGCCCCGGGCGCAGGTGGCAGCGGAAATACCGGCGGCAGTGGCAGCCAAGGGCAAAGCGGCAGTCCGAGTAGCAGCGGCAGCAGTGGCAGTGCTTCCGGTGTCCCGCCGCTCGTAACTACGACCCGCCAACAGCTCGCGGCGCTGCTCGGTCGTCCGCCGAATTTTTTGATCGGCATGGGCAACGACCTCGCCGCCGATCACGACCAAGACGGCGCGTTCAGGCTCGGAACGACGATCGACCTGCACTATGCGTACCTCGCTGCCTACCTCAACGCCGACAAGTCGTGGGGCAGTTGGAAAGACTGGAACCCGGAAGGAAGCTTCGTGAACGTCATCACGGATTCCGCCGACAAGCACGGCGTCGTGCCGATGATCTCGCTCTACTCGATGGCCGCCGCGGGTGACGGCGTGCTCGCGGGTCTGAGCAGTGACGTGTTCGAGAAGGGTTATTGGGGTGACGTGAAGTTGCTCTTTCAACGACTCGGCATCTTCAACAAGCCCGCCGTCGTCCATTTCGAGCCGGATTTTTGGGCCTACGCCGAACAACAGTCACACGAAGATCCGACCACGATCAAAGTCGCGCTGCGCGCGGCCGCGCCCGACTGCGCCGATCTGAGCGAGGACTTGGTCGGCATGGGCTACTGCATCATTCGGCTTGCGCGCATGTACGCGCCCAAAGCGCTGATTGGCTTTCACGCTTCGCAGTGGGCCAATCCAGACCCGGCCGCCACCGCGACGTTCTTGAAGAAGGTGGGCGCGGACCGGACCGACATCATTTTCGCCGATCTCTTGGATCGTGACGCCGGCTGCTTCGAGGCCGCGGTGGATCCCGCCTGCATGCGTAGCGGGACCTTTTATTGGGACGAGACGAACGCCACGAGCCCCAATTTTCACGAGTACCTTGCGTGGTCCAAGGCGATCAGCACGGGCGTGGGTCGCCCGATCGTTTGGTGGCAGATCCCATTCGGTATTCCCAGTGCGACCCCGGGCGGCACCGCCGACCATTACCGGGACAACCGCGTGCACTACATCTTCTCGCACATCCAAGAGTTCGTGGATGCCGGCGGCCTGGCCGCCGCCTTCGGCACGGGCGCGGCGAATCAAACCACGCCCGACTCCGATGGCGGGCAATTCAAAGCCGCCGTCAAAGCCTACTTCGGGGCGCCCGTACCCCTGCCCTGAGGTCGACCGCGCTCAGGCGGGCGGCTCGACCGCCGCCTCGCGCGGCACGCCTTCGATCGGCAAATGGTCGAGCTTGATGCCGAGCTTCTCGCTCAAGTCGAAGATGCGCGAGTCGCGGTAAAATTCGCCGAACACGATGCGGGTGAGGCCACTGTTGGCAATCAACTTGTAGCAACCGAAGCAGGGTGATGCGGTGACGTAGATGTCGCCTCCGTCCAGGCGCACTCCGTTGCGCGCCGCTTGCACGATCGCGTTGGCTTCGGCGTGCACGGTGCGCACGCAGTGTCCGTCCTCCATCAAATGGCCTTCGTCGTCGCAATGGCCCAGACCGCGGATCGAGCCGTTGTAGCCCGTCGTGAGGATCATTTTCTCACGCACGATCACCGCGCCGACGTGCTTCCGGTCGCAGGTCGAGCGCGTCGCGACGACCCGTGCGATAGCCATGAAATATTCGTCCCAGCTCGCCCGTATGCGCGTCGTCATGGTCTGTCGAACCTCCGCCTTTGCCTATAGCCTGAGCTTGGAAGCGGGACGAGAGCCTTGACGCCAGGCACCTTGACCGCGGCGTCGACACGTGGCTTCGTTCCCCCGTGAAACGCGCCCGACTTTCGGCAGGTTTTGGCTCGACGGCCCTCGCCACCGTGCTCATGAGCGTGATCTGGTTGGCCCTCGAGCAGAGCGCGCTCGCCAGCGGTCCGGATCCGGCGGCCGAGGCGCAGCGCCTAATCACCAAGCTGGATGTCGCAGACAGCCGGGACCTCGTAAAGGACCCGGTCACCAAAGCCAAGGCAGCGCAGCAGCGCGCACAGAGCGCTCGCGGGGCCGGCGACTTGCTGCACGCCACCGAGCTCGACGCGTTGGCCCTGACCTGGGCCCAGGTGGCCGACGACCTCGTGCGCACCGCGGCGAGCGAGAAGAAACTGGCCGAGCTGCAGAAGTCGGTGGCCGACCTGGAGCAAAAAGCCGTGCGCACTCAAGCGTTAATCGAGCAGACGATTGCGCGCCGCGGCCGTGCCGAACAGAACTTGAAGACCGAAGCTCCTGCGTCCAACCCGGTAACCAAAAAAGAAGCAGCCAAGCCTGCTGCGGCTAAGCCGAGTGGCCCCGCGGCAGCGCCATCACCTCCCGCACCCGGCGCGGCCAAGCCCAGCCAACCGGCGGTGAAGAAGTGATGCGCCGCAGCCTGTGCGCCGTGTGCGCCGTCATCTCGTTGAGCGCAGCCGCATGCGCGCCCACGCCGCGCCCCGAGATCATGCGCCAGGTAGACGCCGCGCGCGCGAGCGCCTCCGTGCAAGCGGCGGCCAAGAGCGCGCCCCAAGCCTACGCGGACGCCGAACTGCGCCGCCGCCAAGCCGAGCAGGCGTTCACGGACGACAAGCAAGCTTCCGCGCAGATTCTGAGCGAACAGGCCTTGGCCGCGTACACGCGAACCACCGTACAGGCCCGGCTCGCGCGCGCCCAAGCCGCCCTGGCCGATGAACAAGCGCGGCTGGCCAAAGCCACCGCCGTGCAAACCGATCTCGATGCACAGCAACAGCGCTTTCTGCTCGAGGCAGAGGCTTTGGAGACACGGCTCAAGGTCGCGCGTGACGCCGAACCCCTGCCGGTCAGCGCGCCCGCGTCGGCTGAGCGCGAGCAAGCGCGTTTGGCCGCGGTCAAGGCGCTGCTCTCTCAGGCGAAGCTCTTGTGCATGTCCGCGCGGCTACTCGAGCCAAACCGCGAAAGCGTCGGCCCACTGCTCGGTAAGCTCGAAGAGCTGAACAGCAAGCTGCGCACTCCGCCTGCGCCGATCGATGACGCGGTCGCTGCGCGCAGTGGTTGCTTGAAAGAGCTCACCCTCGCACGTCGCCCCGCAACCCAGAAGAACCCCTCCGCCGGCGTATCTGATGCGTTGTTGAGCGAGCTGAGCGCTTCGAGTCTCTTGCCCTTCCGCGACGACCGCGGAGTGGTCGTGACCCTACGTGCGCTGTTCAACGCCAAAGATCAACTCAGTGGCGAAGCTTCGACCCAGCTCGACACACTGGGCAAAGTGGCCAAGGCGCACCCGGAGTTCCCCGTGCTCGCCGTGGTTCACGTAGCTCGCGGCAGTGCCTCCACGCGCGACGCGGCTCAGGCGGCGGCTATCGCCGAGGTCTTGCGCAAATCCGGCGCTCCGCACGTGGCCGCGGAGACCGCGGGGTCCAACTTGCCCGTGCTCGACCCCGCACGCCCCGGTGCAGGCGAGCGCAACGCCCGCATCGAAGTCGTGTTCGTGTCGCCGTCGAGCTCCTGAGCTCGGCCGCGCTGCGCTCGAATTCGTGAGTGAGCGGGGCGGCCCAGGCCGCCTTTATGCGGCCCCTCGGCCCCGCGTGATTCCGTCGTGCCTGAAACCCTGGACGTTCTGCTCCGTTCGGCGCAACTTAGGAAGAGCTCGGACGTTCGTCCGAGACGAGGCGACCACGTGGCGAGAGACCCCCTCTTCGGTGAACGCATCGTTTGGATGGCAAGTCCAACCGTGATGGCACCGCCTCCTCTCGCGCGTGCGGTGAGCGCTCTATTCTTCGTGCTCTCGGCGATCTCACTCAGCTTCGCGCTGGTGATCGCCCTGGCCCTGAGCATCGCCCCGACGGGCACGATGTTGTTTTCGGTGTGGTGCGCCTCGCTCGGCATCGCCGCCCGCGAGGTGCCCCGCATTTGGCTGAAGAGCGCGCGCTACGTGGTGACCGAGCAACACGTGATCACCTATTTCGGTCCCTTCCGGCGCAGCATCGATCGCAAGGCCATCAGCTTCGCCCGCATTTTTTGGGATGACAGTGATCGCAACGCGGGCGACCTGGAGCTGGTGCGCGCGGTGCCGACGGGCGCGCTGCGTCGCAAGCTGACGCTCAAGCTGTACGGCGTGCGCGCTCCCGATCGCGTGTGGGCCATCGTGCGCGGCGCAGAAGCGATCGCACCGTCGGGGCAGCACGGTGAGCGTCCCCTCGCGCAGCGCTTGGATCACGGAGAGCGTGTGATTTGGTCGGCGCGCCGCCACCCGCAGCTGCGCGCCTATTTGCCGCAAGGTCAGCGGGAATGGGGCCTCGTGGCAGTGGGGGCGCTGCTTTTTGCGGGCGTCGAGCGCATGGTCGTGCACGGCGTTCCCGCGCTACAAAGAGTGGTCCGCGGCGGCGGCCTGCCGGTGCGCTCGTTCCCGTTCGCGGCGTTGACCTTCGGGCTCACCTTGGCTGTGCTGCTCGTGTTCGCCGTCGGCTGCTACATGATTTACGACGCGGTGATTCGTCAGGGCTACGGGGCCAAGCACACGCGCTACTTGATCACCGACAAGCGCGTCTTGATCCAGCGCGGCAACGAGGAGCTGCACGTCGACCGCAGCATCATCGTCGATGTGATCGGCGCGCCCGCGGGTGACGGCCTGCAGGACGTCTTCTTCGTGCTCGACGGACCCCGAGCCCGCGCGCTCGCGATGAGCGGCGCGTTTGGCGAGCTCGGTCGCGGGCCGCACCTACGCCCCGTGTTCGAAGCGGTCGACGACGCAGAAGGTGCCAGCCGCGTACTCGGCAATGGCCGCCCCGAGCCCGAGCTCCCGCGCGCGGCCTGAGCTACAGCAAGGGCGATTCGGGGTTTGCCCCGCGCTCGGCGTTTTTCGGGAGTTTTGCGGCTATTTCGGCGAGCTGCCGCGC
>Ga0247740_1000689_pt1 | contig 15427 bp, 16 predicted proteins | sample UWRJL148409B2_FD_180942 | JGI IMG/M metagenome (GOLD analysis project Ga0247740, IMG submission 180942) | Plant litter microbial communities from Arlington Agricultural Research Station in Wisconsin, United States - UWRJ-L148-409B-2 | ecosystem: Environmental > Terrestrial > Plant litter >...
GAATCTGAAGACTTAGCAGAATTAGATCGTTTTTGTGATGCTCTTATTTCAATCAGAAAAGAAATTGACGCTGCAACAGCTGATGATAAAAACAACGTATTGAAAAATGCACCTCATACACTAGCAATGTTAACTACTGATAACTGGGCTTTCCCTTACACTAGAGAAAAAGCAGCTTACCCATTAGATTACATTGCTGAAAATAAATTCTGGCCATCTGTTCGTCGTGTTGATGATGCGTACGGTGACAGAAATTTAATTTGCAGCTGTGCTCCTATTGAAGCTTACATGGAAAACTAAGAAATAAGTATTTCTAATAAATATTCAAAACCCGACAGGTCCCAAAACTTGTCGGGTTTTCTTTTTGTTTTATTTTGTTTCAGGTCTCAAGTTTCAAGTTCGACAATAACGTGAAACCTGAAACAAATCTAAAATCAGAAATCTATAATCTAAAATAGTACTTGGGCGTGCCAGTATTTAAAAAAAGGCCCAATCAACTTTGCGCTTATTAGGCCTTTTCTTAAATACTGTCGGGCTATCCATACTGCTTCGGCAGTTTATTCCTATCCCTCACGCGAGCAACTACAAATTAATTTCCGTAACATACTGTCAATTTCGACGAAGGAGAAATCTTCGTACGTAACTCCTCAACGGAAGTCTAATCTTTACCGAGCTTCTCGCGGAGATTTCTCCTTCGTCGAAAGGATAATATTGTGTTTAAACTTTGCGTCTTAGGACCTTTGCGAGATTAATTTTATCTTAAAAAAGCTTAACGTACTGAAATTGCCTCTATCCTCATTCAAAAAACTACAATAACGCCTACAAAACTTCAAAAGAAATCATAAAGTTTTCTGTTTTTTAACACTTTTTGAAACTTCGGTTTTATTTGTAACAAAACGCAAAAAAACTTAACCATTTTTCCGAAAAAAAATAAACCTGAAAACAAATCTCAATCGTTTGAAATCTCGATAAAACTTAAAATTCGTTAGAAAATTAACAATAAATCCCACAAATAATTATTATTTCATAATTATATGCATGCATAGTATTTTTTATGATAGTTATCATGAAATTATTTATACTTTAGCAATAAATTTATCGGATAATTACTGAATAATGAAAATAAAAATAATAGGCATCGGAAGCTATATTCCAAATAAAGAAGTAAGCAATACTGACTTTGGTGATCACGTATTTCTAAACGAAGACGGAACCCCTTTTGCTTACCCTAACGAAGTTGTAATTAAAAAATTTAAAGGGATCACCGGAATCGAAAACCGTCGTTATGCCGAAGACCAACATACCTCATCTGATTTAGCCTTTTTTGCTGCCGAAAGAGCACTTGAAAATGCTAAAATCGATCGCGAAACATTAGATTACATCATATTTGCACATAATTTTGGAGATGTAAAGTCCGGAACAAATCAATCTGATATTTTACCAAGTTTAGCAACTCGCGTAAAAAACAAACTGGATATCAAAAACCCTAAATGTGTCGCTTACGATATTCTTTTTGGATGTCCAGGCTGGATCGAAGGAGTTTTGCAGGCCAATGCTTTCATCAAATCAGGCATGGCAAAACGTGTTCTGGTAATTGGTGCCGAAACTTTATCAAGAGTTGTAGACGATCATGATCGTGATTCTATGATTTATTCTGATGGAGCAGGTGCTTCAATTTTAGAAGCTTCTGATGATGAAGCAGGTTTACTTTCTTATGAAAGTGCTACTTTTGCCAATGATGAAGCTAACTTTTTATATTTCGGAAAATCATACAATCCAGATTTAGATCCGGACATTAAATACATAAAAATGTACGGTCGTAAGATTTACGAATTTGCATTAAGCCAGGTTCCTTGTGCCATGAAAAGCTGTTTAGACAAAAGCGGAATCGGTATTGATGAAGTTAAGAAAATCCTGATTCACCAGGCAAACGAAAAAATGGACGAAGCAATTATTGCACGTTTCTACAAATTATACGACAAAACAGCTCCTGAAAACATTATGCCAATGAGTATTCATGATTTAGGAAACAGCAGCGTTGCAACTGTACCTACTTTATTTGACTTATTAATTCAGGGCAAATTAGAAAATCACGAAATCAACAAAGGCGACGTAGTAATTTTTGCTTCGGTAGGAGCAGGAATGAATGTTAATGCATTTGTTTACCGATACTAAATTAGTTTACAGTCACAGTTTTCAGCTTATGAATACTGTGACTGTAAACTGAGACTGAAAACTTAAAAAAGTCCGCATCTTAAAATGCGGACTTTTTAGTATATTTGCGACCTAATTATAAAATCAAGAACGAGAGATTGTTTCGTTCCTCGCAACGACTATGTACGAAAAAACGTTTCCGAATAAAAGATTCAAACTTACTTTAGAGTTTTTACAAAAACACGTTACAACATCAGAAACCATTTTTGATTTTGGTGTACCAAATCCATTCTCAAAAATAATGGAAGAAAATGGCTATACCGTAAAAAACACTAAAGGAGAAGATTTAGACAACGATCAAACTGCTTTACAAACCGAAGAATATACTGTTTTTACTGCGTTTGAAATTTTTGAACATTTACTTAATCCGTACACGATTCTTGAAAATGTAAAATGTGATAAATTATTAATATCAATTCCGTTACGTTTATGGTTTTCTCCGGCTTATCGTTCTAAAACAGATATGTGGGACAGACATTATCACGAATTTGAAGATTGGCAATTAGACTGGCTTTTAGAAAAAACAGGCTGGAAAATTACCGATCGTCAAAAATTTACACATCCGGTAAAAAAGTTTGGTTTCAGACCATTACTAAGATATTTCACGCCAAGATATTATATTGTTGTGGCGGAGAAAATAAAAGCCTAACGGCAAATTCCAAAAAATAAATTCCAAATTCCAGTTATTTGGAAATCTCAAAAAAACAAATTCCAAATTCCAATTTAAACCATATCGGTAAAAATTGGAATTTGAAATTTTAAAAGATTGGAATTTCTTTTAAATAATTGGAATTTAAATTAAAAATCATGAAGTACTATATTGTTATACCAGCTCACAACGAACAAGATCTTATTGGCCTGACTTTGCAATCTTTGGTTTCGCAAACTGTTTTGCCTTCAAAAATTGTGGTTGTAAACGACAATTCTACAGATAAAACAGAAGAAGTCGTTTTGGGTTTTGCTAAAGACAATCCGTATATTTCTGTTGTAAACAAAACTTCAGATGCGATTCATATGCCGGGAAGCAAAGTAATTCAGGCTTTCCAGAAAGGTTTTGCAACACTGGATTCTGATTATGATATTATTGTAAAAATAGACGGCGATTTAATATTTCCTCCAAATTATTTTGAAACTATCATTCGTCACTTTCAATCTGATCCAAAAATCGGAATGGTTGGCGGATTTTGTTACATCGAAAAAAATGGAGATTGGGTTTTAGAAAACTTAACCGACAAAGATCATATTCGTGGTGCATTGAAAGCCTATCGCAAAGCAACTTATCAGCAAATTGGAGGATTAAAACCTGCCATGGGCTGGGATACAGTAGACGAATTGCTTTGTAAATATTATGATTGGAAAATCGTTACCGACGAATCTTTACACGTAAAACACCTTAAACCAACAGGCGCAAATTACAACAAAACAGCACGTTACAAACAAGGCGAGTCTTTTTATACTTTAGGATACGGTTTTTGGATTACCGCAATTGCATCGGCAAAACTGGCAATGATGAAGAAAAAACCATTTTTATTTTTAGACTATATAAAAGGATTTTGGAAAGCAAAAAAAGCCAAAACACCATTATTAGTTACAACTGAACAAGCTAAATTTATAAGAAATTATCGTTTTCAAAAAATGAAACAGAAGCTTTTTTAGTTTTTAAAACTTAAAAAACTGTAAACTGAAACTGTAAACTGTAAACTAATCCTTAATTTAGCCAATATTTCAAAAATTATGATGCTAATTCGTTATATATCTCAACTAGGAAGATATTTTTTAATGCTGAAAGAAATTTTTAACAAACAGACAAAATGGTCTGTGATGAAAAAATTGATTTTTAAAGAAATCGACGATTTAATAATCGACTCTCTTGGTATTGTTTGCTTTATTTCTTTTTTTATAGGAGGAGTTGTTGCCATTCAAACTGCTTTAAACTTAACTAATCCATTGATTCCAAAATATTTAATTGGTTTTGCTACACGTCAATCTGTGATATTAGAGTTTGCCCCTACTTTTATTTCGGTAATTATGGCCGGAAAAATGGGATCTTACATCACTTCAAGTATTGGTACAATGCGCGTTACAGAACAAATTGATGCCTTAGAGGTTATGGGCGTTAATTCGCTAAACTATCTTGTTTTTCCTAAAATAGTAGCTTTATTAATGTATCCTTTTGTAATTGGAATCAGTATGTTCTTAGGAATTTTTGGTGGATGGCTGGCTTGTGCATATGGAGGATTTTCAACGAGTGAAGATTTTATTCAGGGTGCTCAAATGGATTTTAATCCCTTTCACATTACATATGCTTTCATTAAAACTTTAATTTTTGCAATGTTATTGGCTACAATTCCATCTTTTCACGGATATTACATGAAAGGTGGTGCACTAGAAGTTGGTAAGGCAAGTACAGTTTCATTTGTATGGACATCTGTTTGTATCATTCTTTTTAATTATATATTAACTCAATTATTATTAGGATAATGATCGAAGTAAAAAACATAGAAAAATCATTTGGTGACAGTAAAGTTTTAAAAGGCGTTTCGACCGTTTTTGAAACTGGAAAAACCAACTTGATCATAGGACAAAGTGGATCGGGAAAAACAGTTTTATTAAAAACCTTATTAGGAATTCACACCCCAGATTCAGGAACAATTGAATTTGACGGACGTATTTATTCTGAATTAAACCCCGACGAAAAACGAGAATTAAGAACCGAAATTGGAATGGTTTTTCAGGGAAGTGCTTTATTTGATTCGATGACTGTTGAAGAAAATGTCGCTTTTCCATTAAGAATGTTTACTCATGACAACAAGGCAAAAATTCAAGAGCGTGTTGACTTTGTTTTAGAAAGAGTAAACTTAGTTGATGCACATAAAAAATTGCCATCAGAAATCTCCGGAGGAATGCAAAAGCGTGTTGCGATAGCCCGTGCGATTGTAAACAATCCAAAATATTTGTTTTGTGATGAACCGAACTCTGGTTTAGATCCTAACACCTCTACTCTGATTGATAATCTGATTAAAGAAATTACAGAAGAATATAATATTACTACCGTAATTAATACACACGATATGAATTCGGTTATGGAAATTGGAGAAAATATCGTATTCTTAAAAAAAGGAGTAAAAGCCTGGCAGGGAACTAAAGAAGAAATCTTTAGAACAGAAAACAAAGATATTGTGAAGTTTGTTTACTCTTCGAACCTGTTTAAAAAAGTGAGAGAAGCCTATCTTAAAGGTTAAAACTTTTTTAAATTCCAAAATATAAATTCCAAATTCCAGTTCTGGAATAACTCAATAAAAAAATCCAAATTCCAACTGCTCATAGTTTTGGAATTTGGATTTTTTTATTTTGAATTTAAACTTAATTTGAATTTATCAACTCCACCTCCGCATTTGGATTAAACAAATACGTTCTTCCCGAGCTTATTTCAATACATTCAAAACGCTTGGTTCTAACGGCTAACTTCTTGAATATTTTACCATTTTTAATTCTGAATACACTTCCGTATGGAATTTCGAAAACATAGTTTTTATCGTTTTGCGCATCGTATTGCTTTAAAGCCAGAGATAAAGTAGTATCGGTATCACTGCTTGCAGATGGATTCTTAAAATGCCTCGCTAGTAAAGGCAATAACTGCCCCGGGAAAATCTCCGGACGAATAAACGGAATCATCATACGCTGAAAAGTATGCTTCCACTCATTTCCGTGTGGTTTTATTTGTCGACCAAACCTTTCAAATGCCACCAAATGCGAAATCTCATGAATTAACGTAATCAAAAAACGATATTTATTTAAACTGGCATTTACCGTGATTTCATGTTTACCACTTGGCCCTCTCCTATAATCTCCGTGACGCGTCTGGCGTTCATTTACGATTTTAAGATGCACCTGATTGGCAACAATCAAATCAAAGACAGGCTTTACAGCATGTTCCGGGATATATCTGGCTAATGTTTCGATCACAATAATTATGAGTTATGAAGTATGAGTTATGAGTTTTGAATTAGGTTTTTCTTTGATGTAATTATTATACTTTTAATGATTTTTAGCACTTCACTACATTGATTGTGCATCGATTCAAACTCTATTCCAGAAACATAGTTTGTTGCATTTAAAATTTCTAACCAATACATAGATTCATTACATTCTTTTTGAGAAATTGATAACTTATGAATAAAATCTGCCTTGCTTTGTGCGTTGACCGCTTCACGAACATTTGCACCAACTGAAGTAATAGAACGTAAAAATTGTTTACTCATTACAAATTCTTTCTTTTCCGAAACTAACCATTTATAAAAATTAACTCCTCTAATGGCTAATTCAAAACTCTTAGTTTTCACAGTACTTTCACTCATAAATCATAATTTATAATTCATAACTAACTATGGATTCGTAGACGAGACCTCTAACACTTTCCCGTTAAAATATTTATTTCCATTTAATGTAAAATCATAAATATAAGTTGCCATTCCTTCGGCAGAAATTGGCGCCTGATAACCCGGGAAAGCTTCATTTAGCATTTCTGTCTGAACTGAACCCAAAGCCAGAACATTAAATGAAATCCCTTGCTCTTTATATTCTTCAGCTAATAATTCGGTTAAAGTAATTACTGCACCTTTACTTGAACTGTAAGCAGCCAATCCTGCGAATTTAAGACTTCCTCTTACGCCGCCAATTGAACTAATTGTAACGACGTGACTTCCTTTTTGAAGATAAGGCAAGCAAATTCTGGTAAGATTCGCCACAGCAAAAACATTCACCTTATAAATACTTTCAAAATCAGCCTGAGTGGTTTCTGCAAAAGGCTTCAATAATAAAGCACCTGCATTATGCACTACGGCATCGACTTTTTTCCAGGTCGAAGAAAGAAAACCATCTACTTCCATCAACGCACTTTCATCGGACAAATCGATTGAAAGGCAAGTAATGTTTTGATGTTCTAAAAGTGTTTGAGGTATTTTTCTGGAAATGGCCAAAACCTGATTTCCGGCATTAGCAAATTGTAATGCTAATTCGTAACCAATTCCTCTACTGGTTCCGGTAACAATAATATTTTTCATAAGGCAAAAATAAGCAAATCAGATAAAAAGACCGATTATTTATTCATTGTAATTTCTTGGGTTGGCGTAGTAGCAATTCTTGTCACGGCTGGCAAAAATTCCTGAATAAAAGAAGTCATGTGCGAAATGTCCATTACTTTAAATTCATCCGAAACATGGTGATAAAAATCAAAGTTCTCAAAATCAAAAGTACTTATCGATTGACACGGTTTCTTAAACGCTTCATAAAACGAATAATTATCAGATCTGTAAAACAATTGATATTCTGCTTCTTTTGGTAAAAAACCAATGGTCTTTTTCCCTGTATATTCATTTATCTTTTCGGCCATGTTCGATTTATCAAAACCGGTAATGTATGCCAGATAATCGCGTTTCATGGGCACGCCAATCATTTCGATATTGAGCTGTGCATATAAGTTGAAGTTTTGCTTTTGAAGTTTCTGCACTAAACTTTTAGAACCTAATAATCCTTTTTCTTCCCCTGCAAAAAACACAAAAAGAATACTTCGTTTATTTGATTTTGTTTCGCTAAAATATTTTGCCATTTGTGCAACAGCGGTAACTCCCGAAGCGTCATCATTAGCACCATTATTAATCACATCATCCTGTTGCTTTTTCTCCAAACCAATATGGTCATAATGCGCACTTAAAACTATAAATTCCTTTTTAAGAACAGGATCTGTTCCTTCCAGAACTCCAACAATGTTATAAGCAGGAGATTTAAAATTAGTAAGCGTATCACGATAAGACGAAAAATAAGGCTTTACATTATTCTTTTTAAAAAAATCTTCTAAAAATACTGCTGCTTTTTCGATTCCCTTTGTTCCGGTTTCACGGCCTTCTAATTCATCTGATGAAAGATATTTCAGAAAGTCCGATACTTCGGTTTGATTTACTTTATAATTAATTTCAAGTGGTTTCGAAACTGATTTTGAAGCTTTTTCGCTTACAGCAGTGGGATTCGACTTGCAGGCTAACAAAACAAACAGAAGAAGAAAGTATATTTTTTTCATAAAATAAAAACTGAATGAATAGCTAAGTTATTGGTTTAAAAGTATAATATTCTGAAAAGTAAAAAAATTATCTATAAAAAAAACCCTTTCGATGCTAAAAAAGCTGAAAGGGTATTTTTTATATAAAAAGGAATTTTGATTTATCCTGCAATTACAGATCTTGAAATTACAATTTTCTGGATTTCAGAAGTTCCTTCGTAGATCTGAGTAATTTTTGCATCGCGCATAAAACGCTCTACATGGTATTCTTTTACATAACCATTTCCTCCGTGAATCTGAACTGCTTCAACCGCAGTATCCATCGCTACTTGCGACGCAAACAATTTTGCCATTGCTCCACTTACATCGTAGTTTTTATGCTGGTCTTTGTCCCAAGCTGCTTTCATACATAAATGACGCGCTGCTTCTATATTCACCGCCATATCGGCCAATTTAAAAGCAATGGCTTGGTGGTTACAAATTTCAGTTCCAAAAGCTTTACGTTCTCTCGAATATTTTAAAGCCAACTCATAAGCTCCGGAAGCGATTCCTAAAGCCTGAGACGCAATTCCGATACGTCCGCCTGCAAGGGTCTTCATCGCAAATTTGAATCCGAAACCATCCTCTCCTATTCTGTTTTCTTTAGGAACTTTTACATCACTAAACATTAAAGAGTGTGTATCAGAACCACGAATTCCCATTTTTTGTTCTTTTGGTCCGATAGAAAAACCCGGCATATCTTTGGTCATGATCAAAGCATTAATTCCTTTGTGTTTTAATTCAGGATGCGTTTGAGCAATTACCAAATAAACTGATGCTGTATTTCCGTTTGTAATCCAGTTTTTTGTTCCGTTTACAATATAATGATCTCCCATATCTACCGCAGTCGTTTTTTGCGAAGTGGCATCACTTCCCGCTTCCGGCTCACTTAAGCAAAATGCTCCGTGAATTTCTCCAGATGCTAAACCCGGTAAATATTTTTGTTTTTGTTCTTCGGTTCCGTATTCCTGCAACCCCCAACAAACTAATGAATTGTTTACAGACATCACTACAGAAGCTGATGCATCGACTTTAGAAATTTCCTCCATTGCAATTACATATGAAATCGCATCCAGACCGCTGCCTCCGTATTTAGGATCAACCATCATTCCCATGAAACCTAGTTGTCCCATTTTTTTTACTTGCTCAGTCGGAAAAATTTGTTTTTCGTCACGTTCAATAACGCCTGGTAACAATTCGTTTTGAGCAAAATCTCTGGCAGCTTGCTGAATCATTAAATGTTCTTCGGTCAGATTGAAATCCATAGTTCTATTGTTTTATTATTTCCCCTAAGCCAAATCTTTAATTATTTCGTTTAGCTGATGGTTATTTTTGTTTTTTGAATTGTTTTATTTCCTTAAAAAGGGCTCTCAAAGATAATTTTTAAATGTGGAATTAACAATGCGCGCATATAAAATTAATAGATACGCAACAATTACGATATCGTTTTCGTTATAATTATGAATTTTAGCAATACAGAGGAAAAGTTTGCAATGATTTCTGCAAATTTTAAGAATATAATTTAGAGCTAAAAACAGGTAACGGATGAATCTTTACTTAATTTACAAGAGCAAAAAGTTTAAACAAATCATAAAACGCGTAAAACTACGTAAAACAAGTCTTACTAATTTGATTATTAATTAAATACGACAAAAAACTTAAACCCTTCAAGAAAAAAAACTAATAAATAAACGACTTATAATTGATAAATTAGCATTATTTTTGCCTAAAAATTATAAAATTGACAGAACATGAAAAAGATTTTACTTTTACTTACACTTCTTTTAAGCATACCATTTTCTACCGTTTCTGCCCAAACTCAATTAGAAGTAAACGGCGTTACAGTTCCAAGAAAAATTGAATTTCAAAACAAAACTTTACAACTTAACGGAGCGGGAGGAAGATCTAAAATGTGGCTCGAAGTTTATGTTCAGGCATTGTATTTATCGCAATTAAGCCAAGACCCTCAATTTATTATTGACAGCGATACTGAGATGGCCATTCGAATTGAAATTACATCATCTATGGTTTCTTCAAACAAATTGACGAAAGCAATGAATACTGGTTTCGAAAAATCTGCAGGAAGTAATCTTGAAGAATTGCGACCAAGAATAGAGGATTTTAAAAAACTATTAAGCGATGTGATTAAAGAAAAAGATGTTTTTGTTTTAGGTTACAATCCGCTTGATCAAACTATCAATGTTTATAAAAATGAAGTTTTGAAAGGAAAGGTTCCCGGATTTGATTTCAAAAAAGCATTATTCGGAATCTGGCTTTCTAATAAACCAGTAGACGAAACGCTGAAAAAACATTTATTAGGAATATAATAATTCTACTAAAATTCACAGAATACTAAAGCTGAAAACGGATTGTTTTCGGCTTTCTTTTTTTTGTTTGTTAAAATTGTAACAGAATACATTATTCGCATTATTCTATTTTATACTTTTACGCAAACTAAACATATCTCAACAAAATGAAAGATTTATTACAGCAATTTGAAAATAAAGAGCCTGAAATTGTTTTTAACTGGAAAGATTCTGAAACTGAAGCTGAAGGTTGGACTGTTATTAATTCACTTCGCGGAGGAGCCGCTGGTGGAGGAACAAGAATGAGAAAAGGCTTGGATATGAATGAAGTTTTATCATTGGCAAAAACAATGGAGGTGAAATTTTCGGTTTCGGGACCTGCAATTGGAGGCGCAAAATCCGGAATTAATTTTGACCCAAATGATCCGCGTAAAAAAGGTGTTTTGCAACGTTGGTACAAAGCTGTTTCGCCATTATTAAAAAGTTATTACGGAACCGGTGGAGATTTGAATGTGGATGAAATTCACGAAGTAATACCTATGACAGAAGAATGTGGTGTATGGCACCCACAAGAAGGTGTTTTTAATGGCCATTTTAAACCAACTGAAGCTGATAAAATTAATAGAATTGGCCAATTACGCCAAGGTGTAATTAAGGTAATCGAAAATCCTAAATTCTCTCCGGATGTAACCAGAAAATATACAGTAGCAGATATGATTACTGGCTTTGGTGTTGCAGAAGCAGTTCGTCATTTTTATGCCACTTACGGAGGTGATATAAAAGGTAAAAAAGCAATCGTTCAGGGCTTTGGAAACGTAGGTTCTGCTGCTGCTTTTTATCTTGCAGAAATGGGTGCAAAAGTGATCGGAATTATCGATCGTGACGGAGGATTGATTAAAGAAGAGGGTTTTTCTTTTGATGAAATTAAAACTTTATTCCTTAATAAAGATGGAAACAAATTAGTTGCCGATAATATGATTCCGTTTGATGAAATCAACTCAAAAATATGGACAATTGGTGCTGAAATTTTCACCCCTTGCGCTGCTTCAAGACTGGTACAACAAACACAAATCGATAGTTTAATCGCAAACGGATTAGAAGTGATTTCTTGTGGTGCGAATGTTCCTTTTGCCGACAAGGAAATTTTCTTTGGATCTATTATGGAAGAAGTAGATCATAAAGTAAGCTTGATTCCCGATTTTATTTCGAACTGCGGAATGGCAAGAGTTTTTGCTTATTTTATGGAGAAGAAAGTACAAATGACAGATGAGGCTATTTTTAATGATACGTCTGAAATTATAAAAAATGCGATTGTAAAAGCTCACGCTTTGAATCCATCAAAAACAAATATTAGTGCAACTGCTTTTGAAATTGCATTGAAACAATTAGTATAATTTTCTTTATACTTTTATTTTAAAACGAGCTAAATTATTTTGCTCGTTTTTTTTATGCCACAGATTATTAAGATTAAAAAGATTTTCAAGCTGTGTAATAAAGTTTTCTCGCAGATTTGGCAGATTGAGCAGATTTCTTCTTTTGAAGAATCAATAAATAATATATTTTTAAAAATTGATCTGCTCAATCTGCCAAATCTGCGAGAGAAAACAACTCATTACAAAATAGCTGCAGCTCTTTGATTCTAAACAATTTTTAGTACTTTTAAACGTTTTTATTATATACTATTACAAAACTCAGAATCAAAATGACTTTTACGGATTCTTCAGATAAAAAGAAATCTCTACTAATATCTACAGCTATTTATGCTGTTTTGTTGTTGCTTCTATTTTTCATTCGTTTTTGGCCTCCTTATAATCCGGAGAACAATGCGGCGCTTGCTTCAGGTGGCGGTGGTGGTGGCGTGACGGTTAATTTTGGCGATAGTGATTTAGGATCTGGAGCGAATTATAAGAGTGAAGTTTTAAACGTAAAAAACAACGTAAAACAAGCTCCTGCAAAAGCTACTCCGGACGAAGCAATCATAACACAGGAAAACACAAAAGATGATGCTAATGACGTAATAATTCCAACAAAAGAAAAGCCTAAAAAAGCTACTCCAGTAAAACCGGAAGCTAAACCTGTTCCTGAGAAACCAAAAGTCTCGAATTCTACCAACGATGCTTTGTCCAGTATTTTAAAAGGATCTAACAAAGGTGGTGATGGCGATGATAAAGTAGCAGGAAATAAAGGAAAAGCAAACGGAAGTTTAGGCTCTAACGGATATTATGGCGCCGGAGGTTCTGGTGGTGGGACTGGCGGCGGAAACGGTACCGGAAATGGAGTTGGTACTGGAAGCGGTTACGGAGCTGGAAGCGGCGGTGGTTCTGGCGGTGGATCAGGATATTCTTTAGGTACCAGAAAGGCATTGTCGAAACCTGCACCAAAATATACTTGTAATGAAGAAGGAAGAGTTGTCGTTGAAATCACGGTAGATCAAAACGGAAAAACAATTAGTGCAACTCCAGGAATAAAAGGCACTACAAATACAGCAAGATGTTTACTTGATCAGGCTAAAATTGCCGCTATGAACACGAAATGGGAAGCTGATACTAATGCAGCAGCCAAACAGGTTGGTAAGATTATTTATAATTTTAGTTTGGATTAAGAGAAACACGAATTACACTGATTCACACTAATTCAATAAACATGAAAAAGGCTTTCTGAAATATTTCAGAAAGCCTTTTTTATTCGCTTTTTTGTCAATTTCGACGCAGGAGAAATCTTCGCAAAGTAACCACAATCTTTATCGAGCTACTAGTGCGATCCTTCCCCTGTCAGGATGACAAGATTGCGTGACACAGCGAGTGAGATTGCTTCGTTCCTCGCAATGACAAACTCTATGGCTACTTTTTCTTTTCTCTATTATCTTTATTCTATGCTCTTTTCTCTTTACTCTTTTTCTGCGTGAGGGATAGGAGCTATCCGCCGCGGCGGAGCGGATAGCCCGACCGGAATAAAAAAATGGGCGAATCAACGTTATGCTGATTGGCCCATTTTTTTATTGTGGTCACGCCCAAATGATCATTTTACTTGGGACTTGTTGCAATTACAAACTTTAGGTTGTTCTTCACTCCTATTTGCAATACGTCGACTAAATCCTGTACTTGCAGATTGAACGGAATTCGAACGACAACAGTTTGTTCTTTGTCTGCTCCTATTTTTGACATTAAACTGGTTTCGAGATTCTCGAAATCTACGGGTTCTTTGTCGATGTAGAATTTTTTATCTTCGGTAACTGATAAACTGATCAGCTGTTTGTTTGTTTTTTCATTTGATTTCGCTTTTGGCAACGTCATTTTGATAACATTAGGGTTTGCAAGTGTTGAGATAATAAGGAAAAACAACAGCAGGAAAAACATAATATCACTTAATGATGAAGTCGCTACTTCGGCATGAAATCTTCTTTTTCTCTTAATAGACATACCTTATGCTCTTTGAATTATATTGACAAATTCTAATATTTGTTTTTGGATTTTTAAAGCAAAATCATCAATTTTTCCGTTTAATAAATGGTAAGCGCTATAGGCAATAATACCTACAATAAGTCCGGAACCTGAACTGATCATTTTTTCGTATAAACCTCCGGAAATGTTTCCGATACTAATATTTTCTGTTACAGAGATGCTGTAGAATATTTTGATTACTCCTGAAATTGTTCCGATAAATCCTAATGTTGGTGCGATACCGGCGATAAGTCCCAGGTGACCTAAACGTCGTTCCATTTCGCCAATCTCGATATCAGCGGCGCGGTCCATGTTTGATTCGATTTCGGCAATTGGTCTTCCGATTACTAGAACTCCTTCTTTTAATATATTTCCTGCAGCGGTATTGCTTCTTTCTACAATTGTTCTGGCCAATTCGATATTACCGGCATTTAGTTTGTCTCCCACATCCTGCATTAATCTTGCATCAATTTTAGAAGCTTTGCTGATATAGAGATAACGCTCTATAATAACGTAAAAGGTGTAGAATAATAGTAAGGCGATCGGGATTAGGAAAAAACCTCCTTTTAAGATAAATCCTAAAACTGAGATTTCGGTATTTGGTGCAATTTTTTCGATAACTACGTTTGATGCGGCGTTTGCAATGGTGTCTGTTTGTAATTGAATAAAACTAAACATATATTAATTCTGGTTTTTAATAATTAATTCTAAAAAATATTTGAAATTTGCAATAAAGATAATTTTCGCTGTAATATAAAACTAAAAAAAACGAAAATTATTTCAATCGACAACTATTTTATCCAAAATACATGAACTATCAGGAAACTACGAATTGGATGTTTAATCAACTCCCGATGTATCAACTTCAGGGCGCTTCGGCATATAAAGAAGATTTGACGAATATTAAACTATTGGTCGCGCATCTTGATAACCCACAAAACAGGTTAAAATGCATTCATATTGCGGGAACAAATGGTAAGGGATCGACCTCGCACATGCTGGCTTCGGTTTTGCAGGAAGCGGGATATAAAGTGGGTTTGTATACTTCGCCGCACTTAAAAGATTTCAGGGAGAGAATTAAAATAAATGGTGAAGAAATATCCGAAGATTTTGTTTGTGAATTTGTAGCGAAACACAAAGACTTTTTTGAAGCGAATGATATGAGTTTTTTCGAAATGTCGGTTGGTTTGGCTTTTGATTATTTTGCCTCAGAAAAAGTAGATATCGCTATTATCGAGGTTGGTCTTGGAGGAAGATTGGACGCTACGAATATTATCACGCCTTTGGTTTCGGTTATTACAAACATCGATTTAGATCATACTCAATTTTTAGGAAATACTCCAGCAGCAATTGCTGGTGAAAAGGCAGGAATT
>Ga0247740_1000690_pt1 | contig 15425 bp, 8 predicted proteins | sample UWRJL148409B2_FD_180942 | JGI IMG/M metagenome (GOLD analysis project Ga0247740, IMG submission 180942) | Plant litter microbial communities from Arlington Agricultural Research Station in Wisconsin, United States - UWRJ-L148-409B-2 | ecosystem: Environmental > Terrestrial > Plant litter >...
GAGAAGATTAATAAGTTGATCAATCTCTATGGTATCGTGCCAGTCGTGGATGACTTTCTACGTTATCATAAAGACTCAATCAAGTTGGAAGGCTCTGATCAACCGCCAATTATTTTGACTAATACCAACAAACGAGATCTGTTACGAGCTGCACAACAACGAAAAAAGAAAGACAATACCAAGGCACAGATGATCATCAACAAGATCGACGCTATTCAAAGTATGTATTCTGCTGGCGTCAAAAATAATCCAGCTATATATGACAAAATTAAGCAGTTGTTTTTTGAACCTTACATCCAACGAAAAATGGTTTTGCATAACTATTTGGAGGAACTTGAAATTTTGAGTAAAATGCACAAAATGGAGACATACATTACTAGTATTGATGAATATTACTTGGAGTTACTGTACTCGATCAATCACGCTTACTTTAACTTCAAAGATTTCCACAAATATGGTAATCATGTCAATATTGAATTTGGTAAAACGATAAATATGCTTCGTTATTGTAATATTGAACACATCAACAAGGGTATCACTGAATTGTTAGACGTGCGAGCCGGTGCAGTCAATAATTCAATCGGCGTTGTCGGTTTGGCGCTAGGCCCACTCAATGGCGATTACATCCAATGCATCACGAAAGACAAACTCATCGATATCCGATCCATCACTCTCAATTACGAAAAGGGCAACCAAAAGAAAGCGTTTTCCTCCAACAACGGCTACTCCATGTTCATGAAGTGCTACAAACGAATGTATATCGATACCATCACTGTTTTACGTAATCCAACTATCCGTATCATGATCGATAACGAAAAAATTAAAGCCGCAAATCCGAACTTATTTCGTCGTATCATTTATTGGGTATATGAAGTCGACACAGATGTCTATAAATCTGAAACATACGAATTAAGCAATCAAAAATCATTACTTGCCGGCATTTCTGATGCCGAGAACGCAACTGTCGATTTCCAAGACAAAATTAAGAAGATGAACTCCAATCTGTACGAAAAGATTATCATTGCGCTGAAGAATAAGTTGAATGCGTTAATAAAACAACATTCGCATATTTCCCTTTTTGAAACATACACACTTATCTATTTATTTTCGAACTTATTTGGACTTAATTTAGATGAGAAAGAAGTGAATGTCATTGTTCGTGAAAATTTTATGTGGAAGAAAACTGATCCCGTTAATATTGTCAAGATCTCGCCAGAAGATATCGTACCAAATCCTAAGATCGTTTTGACAGCAAAGGACAAATTTCCATCGGTGAAGATAGATCTCTCTGATCCATTGCATCCCAAGTTAACACGAAAAGCAACGAAAAAAATAAATGAAGAGATGCCCGACGAAGAAACAAACATTGGTGACTTCATCGAGAACAGTAAGTGCAAACATGAAATGGACTGGGATGACATTGTTAGACTTTATGAGACAGGTGACGTGTACAAAGCAGCAGTAACAAAATTTATATCTATGTACGCTATTCAATCCACCGACTCCAGCTTTGTGTGCAAAATATGCGGTCAAACATTACAAGTACTTCAATACGTCCAAGATGGCAAATTCGATAATAACGTACAAAAATATGTTTCATCATACTCTTCCTCTGACATCAAGCTGAAAGACATGAAAGAGTACGTCGCCTATGTCAAGACACTTAAGCATATCAAAAAATCCACGAAAAAAATATCATTTCTCATGGGCATCAATATTGTATCTGGTTCAGGACCGATGGTAAAACAGAAGCAAACCTCACTAACAAAACAAGTTATTGATCTGTTACTCAAACATAATCAAGCAATGATGCGTAAAAATGTTGATAACGACGTGCGACTAGATTTTTACGTCAACAAGTTTGGTATTGATAGAAAGTTTAGTAGTGTATATTTCTTCCGTTTGAATGATAACTTATTCAGCCCAGGGCAACGACAAATTATTCAAGCGGACGCGGACATTCGAAAGTTGGAGATAAATAATGCGACTCTGTATATTTCGCTTATCATTTTAACTGAACTGAACGGCCCGCAAATTATGATGATGAATATTGACAAGTACACTAACATTTACTTTTTCGAGCAAGTTGTTTCTCGATACTTCAAAGACGTGATGCTAAAACGTAACATTTCTGACTCCGAAACGATACCAATTTTATCGCATCCGATGTTATGTTATTGCATTCACACCATAGCAGCATATTTGTCTCATTATAGTGTATGGATGATAAGTGATGAGAAAAAGAAGAAAGAGTACGATCCGGTTGTCATTAAAAATATAATCCATTCAATGTGCGAGTTACTGAACAGCATTTTGATCGAATGTGCGGCCCAAAACGTTGGCGGAATCATTAACGACTACGTTTACTTGTTGTTCTCTAACAAATTTTACTCTCAACTGAACAGTATCTACAGCGATAACAGTGTCATCACTATTTTACGTAAGTTGCATTCCAAATATTCCCCCCACCCTATCAAAGCCATTGCACGCGAGAAGGTATCCATTCAGAAAATTAATGGTGACTGGGGTATTGTGACTAAACCTTACCATATTACAGTATTCAAGGTGTCCAACGGTGTAGCGTATGATAAGCCAGATGACGTGGAAATTGCGTATGATGCGTTAATAACTGACAAAATCGTGTGCGATTCTGGAGATTTTCATAGTTGGATTTGGAAGAACGATGACTTGGTATGTCGCAAATGCGGAGCACTTTATTCCAAAGTGAACGATGTTGATAACAAAATTATGGCTAATTATTATTTTTATCAAGGACGGGGATTGAAGAAAGAATGTGAAAAAGAAAAGGGCAACGAAACATCTCCGATCTTTAGTATTTGCAAGAAACATCCTGATGGCAAGTATCCAGAGTCAGACATTGTCAAGTATGATGCGATAGTAGAGACTAATAAATCTGTCCGTATCGATAACCAACTAGCGGCTACTGCATCAGAACGCAAAAAGATTGGTGAGGAGTCAGATGAAAAGACTCAGCTTGTTAAGAGCATGTATGCCGCATTGGAAAAGAAACATAACAAACAGTATGGCAATATCGTCGAAGTTGTGGATAAATTTGTGACTGGGTTGGCTTCTCTGCTTGGCACCAAGACGAATTTGAATGTTGCCGAAAGCGCACCACAAGATGGTGAACAACGAGTTACCGAAAAGAACACGTATCCTATCTATCTTAATGATGATGTTTACGTCATCGATCATTCTTACGATCAAGTCGCGTTACAGACTCCAATTATTATGTTGGAAAGTGATGGCAAAATATTGTTCAAGGAAAATCATGTCTTTTTCAAAACTGATGTGTATTACTATGTTGATAATCGAACTGCCCAGATAGAAGTTTATTATGACGCAATAACCTCGAAACTATTAGGTTACAAAGCCAAGCACAAGGAATATGTATTGCATCCTAACTCAACTAAATTTTTGAAAGTCAACCAATCAATCAAAAACAAACTTCTCGTATTTTCTTACAAAAATAAATATATTGACATGACTGATGCGATTAAACGTGCACCCGATGCTGACAACATCAATCTCACGTATTATGACGTCATCGATGAAATCATCAAGAAACATATTTTGACAACTCGAAATGTAGTTGATGTTATTGGGCGGATGATATACAAGATTAAAAATTATGTTGTGATACCAAAAGTAGCGACGTTTTTAGAGTCTACTAAAGAGATCGATAAATTGGTTGATAAATATGCGAGCTTGCTTTCTGTGGGTGTTAAGTTGGGTGAAAAGAACACCGCATTTGATGAATGGCGGTTGATCCGTAATATGTTCACTTATGATCCAATCGAATGGAACAAAACAAACGTTTCGTCTGATGTCCATAAAAATGGCGCATTCACATTCATTTCTGCTGATATTATCAATTATTATGATGTGGCAAGCAGTGTCATGATATCTTACTTGCTCGAACAACTTGAAAAGATTTTGGAAAGCAACACCGAGAAGGTCACTAAAACAAATCTCGCTAAGTTGTATGTCGATCTGATCAACTATGTTTATTCCATTAATAACACTGACATGATTAAGAACACTTCTGACATCCGCCGATTTGAGTATATTTTGAAAGGATCTTCTGTGGCGGTAGATCTATTACGTCGCGGTCAAGGTATTGCTGCAGCTGAGAAGATGGAGAAACAACTTGTTAATTTAGAGGTCGATCAAGCAATTGAAATTGTTAGCGATGGACCTGCGGACACAACAGACGAAGAAGTCGATAGTGATGACTTGGAAGACATCCGTGAAGAGGCTGATGCGCTAGATATTGAAGCGGACGAATATGACGATGATGACAATGTAGAATATGACGAAGAATAAGTGAATAATAATCTGCCATAAATATATAATGATAGAGTTCATACTGTTCCTGCTTGTAATTTATTTTATCGCATCGCAAATAAAAGTCTATCACGTTTCTTCGTTACCAAAGAAGCAGCGGTTAGAATTAGAGAAAAGAAACGATGCCCGATCTAAATTACTCAAGAATCACATCCTTGTTGACGATGATGATAAAAAGGAAGAGTTCAAGACCCTGCCGGCTAAAAATAATCCTTTCAGTGAGCTACCGTATCCTTTAGATCTCGTTAACTTGATCAAAGAAGAGTACGGCACTGATCAATACAGATTCAACGACGCTAACTTGATAGTTTCTTACAAGTACAATGATAATGATACGGTGTATACCAACCGTATCTTGCAAGATATGAACTCTTGGAATAGACTGTTTCCGAAATACTATGACACGAATAGGATATTATTAACAGTAAATGGCGTAAATGTGGTGTCAATTCAAGAGACAGAAGCAGACGCAGTCGTTACCGCAGTAGGTTCGTATAATTATTTGTCGCGAACAATGCATGTAAAGATGACTTTTTATGTGGAGATACTACGAACAGATGACATTTTAACAAATCAACGGAACACGTACATATTACATTTGATTGACATCAAACCTGTCCGGAAAGACGAATATACTAAGAAAGTTTATCACGCTGACCCATTTATGACAATGGAAGATCAATTATCGTACGTGGAACGCATTAATTATATGCATAAAAATGAAAAAAACATGTAGTAATATATTTAATCATTTGATGACTAAATATATTTTTCGTTAAATATATAAACATATAATATTACCAGGTAGTATGACCATGATAACTATCGATTCTGAATTAGCAAGCAACGTCGTTATGGCGGTTACATCGGTAACCCTTGTTTTTGGATATTTCTTTTACAGTATCCTATCCAAAACATTAGATCATTACTTTAGTACTGAAAAAAATAACCAATTCGCGTCAATCTTTAGACACAATAGAGGATGGATTAGTAATTCGTTTTCGCAAATCTGCCGTTACAACATCTTCGCAACTATTTTACCCAAATTTGTCGAGTTGGCCAACGCCGGCTTTGATATGATCAAATCGAGAAAAGTCGCACAAGAACCTGTTGTTGTTAATAATCCTGCATTCGACCAACTTTTCGGTGTAAGACCAGCAGACACTTTCGTCGAATGTCCTTGTCCCTTCGCAATATATCCTGATGATAAAGCACCTGATGCCGAACTTACTAAACCGTTGTGGTACGAACGCAAGAAACAACGATCTAAAAAATTATGTAACAAACGCAAATCTACGTTTGATTTCACAAGAAAAAGCAGACAACGTCTCAACAAAAAAGTAGCCGATGATGTTTTCGAAAATGAAATTAATAATGTTGCTGAGCCAGCTAAAAATATGACCGCAGAAAAGATGCTGCCGATAATTTCACAACTATTTTCTAATGCAGCAACTTCTTCGACAAAATCAGAAACGGCTAATACATTAGGACTAGTGTCGCAACTTTTTGATACATTTTCAAAAAAGAAAGATGATGTCCCTACTGATCCTCAAAACACAAAAAATGCAATCTCTAACTTATTCAGCAAACACAGCGCCAAACAGACATCGTTATCTGATTCGCCATCAAACAGTGACGGCGAAACCAAACAGATTTCGCCATTTGAAATGGCATCACTCTTTGACAGACCTACTCGCATCTTCGACTTCGAGCAATACGAAAGTTTGACAATGGATGAGGCAGATAGACAGTTTTGTGAGATGGCAAATATTTTGGGTCTCGATCCATCCAAAGATGTCGCAACATACAACTTCGATAAGTTCCGTATGCCCAATGATATGGTAGGCGATTTTATTCGAATTTGTTACTTTAGATTCTTTGGTAAGAATGAATTCTTGAGACAGTTTGAGAATTTCATTTTGCGATCTAAATCAAACGACGTCATTTTGACAGAATGTTTAGATGATCTTGACTAATTATAATAACATAACACAGTTGTATTATTATAAAAACATACCTGATAACACTTGTATATTATGTGCGGAATACTATTTTTAGCAAAATCCGACGGCGCATTGGATGACGAACAAATTGCGAACTGTCACAATCAGTTGATACCGAGAGGACCAGATAAACAAGATCACATTCGCACACAACATGGCTCGTTTGATATTTTTATTGGCTTCACACGTCTGTCAATTATGGATACAAGTGACAATGGATTGCAACCGTTCACGAATACACTAGGAGATGCGATGATATGCAACGGCGAGATATATAATCACAACGACTTGGTTATTAAGTACAAACTAAACGTTATTAGTAAATGTGATTGCGAAGTTATCTTGCCACTGTTTAAGAAAACTAACTTTAGAGACATGATTATGTTGCTGGACGCAGAATTTGCACTTGTCTTGTTTGATGCCGAACTGAATAAAGTTTATGCCGCTCGGGACAAGTTTGGTGTTAGGCCCCTATTCTATGGCTACAATTCTCAGACAAAAACGTTCGGATTTGCATCGGAAATGAAAGCGTTACATGATATTATGGAGGTTGTTGTACCAGTTGTGCCGAATAGATATTATGAGATCGAGTTAGGTACCAATGTGAAAATCGAGGAATATTACAGTTTCAAATCTGTGGTGCCACAATGTGATATGAACATCACGCAAATTCAAAACACCATCAGGAGTCTTTTTACAAAAGCTGTTGCGAAGAGGTTATTTTCTGATAGACCAATTGGATTTTTATTGTCAGGTGGATTGGATTCCAGTTTGATTGTTGCGATTGCGGTCAGAATTTTGGGAGCAGATAATGTCGTCTGTTTCTCGATTGGTTTGGAGAACAGTCCAGATGTTGTGGCGTCTAAAACAGTTGTTACATATTTGGGGATCACAAAACATCACATCATTCCGTTTGATGTGAATTATGGTTTGAAAATAATACCACAAGTCATTCGCGCGACAGAAACTTACGATATTACAACCATTAGAGCTTCTGTGCCACAGTACATTATGGCCAAGTATATCAGCCAGTACACGAACATCAAAGTCATCTTGAGTGGCGAGGGTTCAGATGAAATTCACGGATCATATCGTTACTTTAGAGATGCACCCAACAAAGAAGATTTTCATGACGAAACTGTTCGATTATTAGAAGAATTGTACATGTTCGATAACTTGCGCACGGATAGAACAATGAGCGGCAACGGATTGGAAGTACGGGTTCCTTTCTTAGACTTTGAATATGTTGAGTTTATTAAAACAGTTGATCCATCGTTGTTAATGTACCGATCTGATTACATGGAAAAAAAAATTATTCGTGACAGTTTTGTTGGTTACTTGCCGAGTGAAATATTGTACCGAAGCAAAGAAGCGTTCTCTGATGCGGTGTCATCATCGGAAATAAATTGGTTTCGCACTGTGCAAAGGAAAGCGGAAGAGACCATCACTATACCTGACATAATGAATAGTCCTTTCACCGTGAACAAGCCCAAAACAAGTGACGCATTGTATTTCCGACGAATTTTCGATTCGATGTATCCTGGACGCGATAATGTGATCGAACATTATTGGTTGCCACGTTTTCAGAAAACAGAAGTTACTGATCCATCAGCGACAGTGTTGAGTTGTTATTAATATTTTATCAAATGTCAATAACTATTTAGTAGCTTTAGTTGTCTTTACAGCTTTAGTGAGGGGCTTCTTAGGAGCAGGGACTTTAGAAACAACAAAGTGCCCCAATAAGTCTTTATTGATAATTAATTCTCGAATAATATTTGCGATGAACCAATCCATATGGGGATTATCTCGACGTCCTGGCACGATATTGTGTTCTGCGTCCGCTGCAAACTGAATAATTTTGATGCTGATGTGATCGACGTTTATCAGTTTGATCAGACGTTCCATGATATTGATGATGATGTCATCTCCATTGATCGTGTTTGTCCAAATGTCATGAATACTGGATCGAATCGTTTGATAAATAGCCACGACGCTTTTGCATTCAATTGTGGATAAAATAAGCTTGACAACGTTATCATATGCTTTGTAGAGGGGTAGTTCATGAGGAGCACCATAACGCATCTCATCTAGGATCCACACTGCTTCTTTCATGCTACCATTGCATCTATCAATGATGCTCGCCATTTCTACAGGTGACAGTTTAATATTTTCTAGCAACGCGATATTGGAAACTATCTTATGTATCTCTGACAGTTTTGGCGATGGGACACAGAACGTTTGGCATCGACTTCGGAGCGCATCGAATATTTTGGACGTATTATTGCATATCATCACAAAGCGGCAACTGTGCGCGTACAGCTCCATTGTACGTCGCAATGCAGCTTGAGAATTATGCGACAAAAGTTCAACGTTGTGTATCACAATTGTTTTGAATGGACGTTTCGTTTCAAAAAATTCAAACATTTTGTGAGATGCATATTGTTTGATAATTTCTTGCAATACATATTTGTCATTGTTCGTGCTAGTTGGTTCGATGACGATGTGATAGTCACTTTGCATGATCTCGATTATATTTTTCTTCGATGCACCACTTATTTTGTATTTAGTCTTCGTTAGGTTGTTGACGTTCTTGTCATAAATGGCCTCTAGAAAGAATCTAACGATCGTCTTCTTACCTCCACCATGCGGTCCGGAAATGATAACATGCGGAATATCGTCATATGATGCAATGTGTATCAACTGCTTGAGAACGTCATTATTCATCAAGGAATCGCTTAATATTTGCGGACAGTATTTATTGACTAAAAACATGTAATATTGATCCATTACTACATAACATTTTATATTGATAATACATATGTCATTTTTTTCTCATGTAATATATATTATGCGGGATTTTGTTGTTACCAATTTATTGACGAAACCTACGTCCAATGTTGATCTTCGAAAGTTAGACAATGATGATGACGAATTAGTCGAACCGTTCGAGGACAACATTGACGAGCCAATATCACTTGTCGAATTCAGTCGTTTCTACCAGATCAATGGAATACAAATTTTCGATGTCTTGCTAATATACGTTACTGTCTATTACTTTGTTTACATATATTTGGAAAAAAGTATGGCATTCACATTTTTGATATTGCTTGTGGTCACCATAATCATTGTTATGAAGAACGAAATAAAATAATATTTGATTAAGTGTTATTTTAGTTGTTTCAATATAATCTCTAACTGAGCATTTTGCAATTTTCTATTTTGCTTAATGAGCGCATTCTTCTGATTTGTTAAAAAAGCATTCTCTGTCCTTAGACCAAGATTATCTTTCAACAATATGTTGTTCTCTTCTGAAAGTTTGGTGTTGCGAATTGTAAGATCATTAATTTCTTTCTTAAGTTTATCACATTCTTTCTGTTTCAAGTGTAAATCAATACGCGCATCGTCGACATCATATTTATCCTTGTACAATTTGAGAAGTTCGTGATTTGCAGTTTCGACACAGTAATCGAAGAATTTGCCTTCTAGTCTTGCTACATTTTTGACCAAGTCGCACATCCAAATTTTTGCATGACGGTGTTCAATTCCTTTCACGTAGTAATCGAACGCCTTATCTGGTTTTTTAGTTTCAATTGATAATGCATACAATGCGTAACCATATTTGTCACCGTCATCTCCCGCTCTCTTGTACAATCGAAGTGCCATCTCGCGTTCGCCTTTTTTGTCCAATATTTTACCAAGATCGCACATAGCATCAGTATTGCCTGCATTTACTTCTTTGTAGTAGATTTGAATCATGTGTGAATATGTAAAGTCTGGATATTTGTCTCCAAAGCCTTCGTATTGATACGCGTTTGCACAGTGATAATATGCGTTTACATTTTCTGCACGGTAAGCATTGTAAAGATATTTCATTCCTTGAACTGGATCTCGGTCGTCATTGTTAACATCTAATAAGATCGTCGCAAGACCAACCATTGCATCAGTGTTACCTCTTGAAACACAGGAACTGTACATCTTACTGGCTGTAGTTAAATTTTTAGTCACATTTATTCCGTTACTGAACATGTATCCCAAATATGTCGCAGCACCAGCATAACCGCGTGTTGCGTTGTAATATGGATAAGTTTTTTCATGATCTTGTTTGAGTACCAATTTTGTGTAATAATTTTGTTGCATTTCCAAGTTGGCTATCTTGTGACCATAATTATCTGCCAATACGAGTGCAACAAAATAGTTGTCCCAATCGTTTATTTTTTTGTATGTTTGTGCTTCATCATAGTAAGCTTGCGGTGTTTTGAGTGTGAGCAGAAAGTTTGCGTCAAAGTTGTTCATGTTTGTAGTTATTGTATTGATAAATGTAAACTATGTGACTGTAAAAATCAATTTTTTGAATGTGTTTTAAGCGGAGGTCGACTCTAGCATTAAAAGTTTGTAATTCGAGGGACACACTGTACAAATCGAAATCATAATGCTCTTGGAGTATTTTGTGAGCACAAAATGTTGCTCGAACCATGCACCAAAATCATAATGTTTACGGAAACTTTGTGGACTCGAACTGTGACGTCAAAATCTTACTGTTCGCGGAGAGTTTTGTGAGATCAAAATGTTACTCGAACTGCCGCGTTAAAATCTTACTGTTCGTAGAGAGTTTTGTGAGATTAAAATGTTACTCGAACTGCAGCGTCAAAATCTTACTGTTCGTGGAGAGTTTCGCGAGATCAAAATGTTACCCGAACTGCAGCGTTAAAATTGATTTGCCAGTGAAGACTTTTGTGTTCTCAAAATGTCACTCGAACGTCGGCATCAAAATCAAAATGTTCGCTGAGAGTTTTGTAAGATCAAAATGTCAGTCGAACTTCAGCCTTAAAATTGATTTGTTAGTGAAGACTTTTGTGTTCTCAAATTGTTACTAGAACGTCAGCATTAAAAATTGATTTGTTCGTGGAGACTTTTGTGTTCTCAAAATGTTATCCGAACACCAGCATCGAAATCAAACTGTTCGTGGAGATTTTTGTGGGATCAAAATGTCACTCGAACGTCGGCATCGAAATCAAACTATTCGCGGAGAGTTTTGTAAGATCAAAATGTTACTCGAACGTCAGCATTAAAATGTTACTCGAACGTCAGCATTAAAATGTTACTCAGATTGCAGCATTAAAATCAAACTGTTCGTGGAGACTTTTGTAAGATCGAAAATGTTACTCGAACGTCAGCATTAAAATGTTACTCGAACGTCAGTATTAAAATCAAAATCGAATTGCAGCATCAAAATCAAACTGTTCGTGGAGACTTTTGTAAGATCAAAATGTCACTTGAACGTCAGCATTAAAATCGAACTGTTCGTAGAGAGTTTTGTGGGATCAAAATGTTACTCGAACGTCAGCATTAAAATGTTACTGTTTGTGGAGACTTTTGTAAGATCAAAATGTTACTCGAACTGCAGCGTTAAAATTAATTCACTCGCGGGGACTTTTGTGTTCTCAAAATGTCACTCGAACGTCAGCGTCAAAATCCATTCGGCAAGAGTTTTGTAAGATCAAAATGTTGTTCGAACGTCAGTGTCAAAATCAAACTGTTCGTGGAGAGTTTTGTAAGATCAAAATGTTACTCGAACTGTGACGTTAAAATTGATTTGTTTGCGGAGACGTTTGTGTTCTCAAAATGTTACTCGAACATCAGCGTTAAAATCAAACTGTTCGCGGAGAGTTTTGTGGGATCAAAATGTCACTCGAACGTCAACGCCAAAACAAACAGTTCGTGGAAGTTTGTGGGATCAAAATATTACTCGAACTGCAGCGTTAAAATTAAACGATTCGTGAAGACTTTTGTGTTGAAAATCACAACATTCGCGGTGATGAATGTAGCTCGGACTGCGATCTATGTTCGAAATATAGCTCGGACCGCAACACCAAAAGCCTGTAATATGAAACAATCAAAAAATTGACGCGTAAATAAGTAATATAAAGAGTTTACTTCCTAGGTACAAACACGACCATGAGCAAAGGCAAAAAACCCACAAAAACATTGGAAGAACGATTTCAAGTCATTGACCCTCTCGAGCACGTTCTTTTGAGACCAGATATGTACATCGGTAGTGTCAAAGAAAATGACGCAAGTATGTGGATTTTTGTAGATGGTAAGATGATCTACAAAGACATAACATTTGTGCCTGGCTTCTACAAAATATTCGACGAAATTTTAGTCAATGCCGCAGATCAGAAAACTCGTTGTAAGACGATGAATATGATTAAAGTCACAATCGATAAAGATTCCGGTAAGATTTCTGTATGGAATAATGGTGATGGTATCCCTGTCGAAATACACAAAGGTAAAAAAGAGTACGTGCCATCCATTCTTTTTGGTGAGTTGCGTTCTGGCGAAAATTTTAATGACGGTGACAGTGAAAAGAGAACTACTGGTGGTAAAAATGGTTTAGGTGGTAAATTATCCAACATTTATTCCCTAGAATTCATTATCGAAACATGTGATGGTACAAACAATTTCAAACAGAAATTTTACGATAACATGCATAAGAAAGATGATCCGATTATCACAAAAGCGAAGAAAGCTGGTTATACAAAGATCACATTTACACCTGATTTCAAACGATTCGGTATCAAAGGATTTAATGATGACACGTACGCGTTATTTCAGAAACGTGTATATGATGTTGCGATGACAACCGGTGTGAAAGTATATTTCAACGATGAAGCTATCACACCATTGCCATTTCAGAAATACATTGATTTGTATTTCCCAGAAGATTCCGAACACAAAAAAGTGACTGATATGGCATCAAATCCAAGATGGAGAATATGTACAGTATTCGATCCGTCAGATAGCATGGATCATCAAAACATATCGTTCGTCAACAGTATTTGCACGTACAATGGTGGCACACATGTTTCTCACATCGCAGACCAAATTGTCGCAAAATTAAAAGTTGCGGTTGAGAAGAAGACGAAGGGCTTAACAGTCAAGGCAAGTCAAATTAAAGAGAATTTGATATTTTTCGTAGATTCTGTCATCGAAGAACCAGATTTTGATGGACAAACCAAAGAAGCATTAAAATCTAAACCAGTCGATTTTGGATCTAAATATACAGTAACTGACGCGTATATTAAGAAGATTGTCGAAACTGGCGTTGTTGATCAAATCATCGAAAATGCACGAGCAAGAGCGGAGGCAAATATTGCCAAGAAAGATGGGACCAAGAAAGGCGCTATTCGTTTGGAGAAGCTTTTTGATGCGCATCAAGCTGGTAAGAAGGATGCTGCTTTGTGCACTCTGATGTTGACTGAAGGAGATTCTGCTAAAGCGTTTGCAATGGCTGGATTTAATGAAACTGGTCGAGATCATTTTGGAGTGTTCCCGTTGAAAGGAAAACTCAAAAACGTTCGAAAAGGGAAGGGTGACAGTGCGGATATTTCTATTGATGCATTAGAAGAGAACAAAGAAATCAAAGCTATCCGTGAAATTATGGGTCTAGTTCGAGGGAAGAAATATACTTCTGTTGAAGGATTGAGATACGGTAAGCTTTCTTTGTTGGTTGACTCTGATGTGGATGGTAGTCATATCAAAGGTTTAATCATGAGTTACATACATCATTATTGGCCGTCACTTTTAAAGATAGACGGATTCATCGAATGTTTGACCACACCTATTGTAAAACTAACTAAAGGGAAAGGCGCGAAACAGCAATCAATATGTTTCTACAACCTCAATGAGTTTGAAATTTGGAAAGAGAAAAACAACGGCGGCAAAGGATGGACACCGATGTACTACAAAGGATTGGGTACGAATGGTAACGAAGAAGCCAGACTTTATTTTACAGATTACAATAACAAGACTATCAAATATTGTTGGAAGAAGGAAATTGATGAAAACGACAATGTTGATACGCTTGAGAAATATGAACCCAAAGGCAATGACATTTGCGAAGATGCGATAATGTTAGCGTTTGCGAAAAAGAGAGAGAATGACAGAAAAGAATGGATGAACCTTTACAATCCAGACTTATTCATTGATAACAAGAGAAAGAATATATCTTACGCGGAATTTATCCATAAGGAATTGATAGCATTCTCAGTATACAACGTGGCTCGCGCAGTTCCGAATATTATGGATGGATTCAAACCATCGCAACGTAAGATCTATTTTGGTTGCGTCAAAAAGAACATTTACGCTACAAATCAAAAAGTAGCGCAATTATCAGGATATATTGCAGAGCACAGCGCATACCATCACGGCGAGGTTTCGTTACAAGAAGCGATTATTGGTATGGCCCAAACATTCGTTGGTAGCAACAATCTCAATTTATTGGTTCCTATTGGACAGTTTGGAACTAGATTATGTGGGGGTGCGGACAGTGCCAGTCCGAGATACATATTCACGTTGCTAAGCGAAATCAGCAAAACGATATTTAACGATCACGACAGCCACATACTCAAATACAATTATGACGATGGTGACAGAATCGAACCACAATTCTACGTTCCAGTTGTCCCAATGATCTTAATTAATGGAGTTGTTGGTATTGGTACAGGATGGTCCACAACCATTCCGCCTTGTAATCCCAGGGAGGTCTATGACAATCTGAGAAGAATTAACGACGGACTGAAACCGAAACCAATGATGCCGTGGTATCGTAACTTTCGAGGCGTTGTCGAAAAGGTCGACAAAACGAACTTCATCATTAGAGCAAAATATGAAGTAGTTGATGATGAAACTATTAAAATTACGGACTTGCCAATTGGTGTATGGACTGATAACTACAAATCATTCTTGGATAATATCATTTTGGGAACAACTAAAGGTAAGAAAGGTGCTGCCAAAGATACAGAGACAGAAACTACAACCGTGAAGGCTCCAGCTAAGAAAGGCGCCGCTAAAGGCGGAAGCAAAACTACCAAAGCACCAGCCAAACGTGGCGCCAAGAACAGCAACAAGAGTGGCACTGCAAAGGTTGCTAAATCAAACAAGATTAGTCAATATGTCAAATCATTCACTGAAGATTGCACTAATGTCCGAGTCAGTTTCACAATAAAGTTCCATCCTGGAAAATTGAATGAACTTATCAAAACTGGCAAATTA
>Ga0247740_1000692_pt1 | contig 15382 bp, 16 predicted proteins | sample UWRJL148409B2_FD_180942 | JGI IMG/M metagenome (GOLD analysis project Ga0247740, IMG submission 180942) | Plant litter microbial communities from Arlington Agricultural Research Station in Wisconsin, United States - UWRJ-L148-409B-2 | ecosystem: Environmental > Terrestrial > Plant litter >...
GCATCAATCGGTCGGCTAGATCTGTAGCCAGACGAAGTAGTTGTCCGTCGTACACAAAGTCATTGCCCCAAAAGACGCCCTCCTTTCCCAATCTCGTCTCGACTCTGGCGGCGTAGCCCCGAATGGGCAGATCCCCAACAGCAAACTGATGCGCGCTAAGCAGACCGCCCACTCCTCGTATGACGGTTTCGAAGATCTGCACCTTACTATCGAGATCGAAACCCCGCGCTCTTATGCCTTGGCCCCCTGGCCCCTTAGTCCCGTCTCCATAATGCTCCACCAGCGACCGGATACCGTCCTGGAAGTCCTCCAAAGGTTTGTTACGGCCGCGGTCTGAGGGCGGGGGAGAGGATGCGAGGATGGCGAGTGTTGACAAGCTATCAATCAGGGTCAAGGAGTAGTTCCCCAGAACGTCGTTGACCTCAATGTGCGCCGGATTCTGGCGGTCGCGTGTAAGAGGCGCGCAGGTGAGTGGGCGCAATTCGTCCTCAGGGAAGGCATGCTTCATGTAGTTATCGTAGCCATGGTAGAAGATTTCACGTGTCTCTTGTCGTAGCTCCGCGATGGCTTCATCGGTCATGCCATGTGCGAGGGTCGCCCAGCAGCACGTCCACAGCAGGAAGAGCCATATCAGCTGAAAGGTGGCTCCTCCGGGCAGCGGCGCGAATCGCCGCAGAGGCCTTCCAGTCAGTTGCATGCCCAAGACTGTTGGTTTGTGGAGACATGAGACTGGCGAAGGGAGTCTGGGAGGAGTGTGAAGCGAGAACGAGGGCTATATGAATTCCATGGTGGTCTTACTGGGGCTCAAAGACGGCCACCTTTCCTTCTAGCAGACGTGATGGGCACGTGCGCATGCCAAGCGCGAGCTTCGATCAATTATTTCATCGGAAGACCGCAATGGCGTCGGTACTCGCAAACCTTCCAGCTCATTGTGGACCACGTCAAGTTTCTTCCATCGATGTATTATAGCTTGCCTATACTTCTTAATTTGTAGTAGTTTCGACCCTTTATAACACGATGCTGTCGCGGACAGCTCTCCGCGCGCTGCGCACGCCTGCCCTGGCCGTCCCACGCATAGCTCCTATAGCTTCGACATCACAACGGATACGCTTCTACGCCAACAAATCGGGTCGCGACAACAGATGGAAGCCCTCAGATCCCGTCAAGTTCGACAAGGCCAACAAGTCGCAACCGAACCCTGTCCACCCCAATGAGCAGCCTGAATTCGATGCCGCCTCATCGCCTGAGCGCAACACGACGCCATCGGGGAGTCCGGGGCCTGGTCGATCAGATGAAGTTGCAGCGAAGCCTGCCGCTGGGGACTTTGCGAAGGAACAAGACGAGTTTTCTGGGCCCAAGTCCTCAGAGGCGAACACGGCTCCCGAAACAGAAAGCCCCGATCAGCCAGAGAAACCGCTCCCAGATCTGCGACAAGGCATTCCGTCAACATTTGGCGCAGAATTTGGCGGCGCGGAACCCAAGACGGGCACCCACGACCCCAACAATGTCACCGATGACCCGAGCAAAGAGCCTGGCGCTACGTCGGGCGGTCGCGAAGGCGGAGAGCTACCCAAATCAGCCTACGAGACAAGCACCGATAGACGACGCAACAAGGTTGCAAATGGGCTCTACCTTATCACTGCGCTGACCGGGACTCTGGGGGCTGTCTTCATGGGCCGGAATTGGGACACTGCTGAGGAAGAGCGGGCGAATCCAGAGGCACCCAACGGATGGGGGTTGGGTCTGATGTACAACCGCGCGCTCGCCAGATGGAGCGGCCAGATGGGCTACTACACAGAACCAACGTTCCCCAAGCTGCTGCCAGACATGGACCCAGCGCCACCACTGACCCTGGTCTTGAGCTTGGAGGATCTCCTCGTACATTCGGAATGGTCTACGAAACACGGCTGGCGGACTGCGAAGCGTCCCGGTGTGGACTACTTCCTGCGCTATCTGAGCCAGTACTACGAGCTAGTCATCTTTACATCAGTCAAGTCCATGGATGCGGATCCCATCATCCGAAAACTCGATCCCTTCCGCATTGTCATGTGGCCGCTGTTCCGCGAGGCCACGCGATATGAGAAGGGCGAGTACGTCAAGGTATGTAACTCTGGTAGAGATTGAACAATCGGCTAACGGTGTAGGATCTGTCCTGCCTCAACCGCGACCTCTCCAAAACCATCGTCATCGACACCGACCCCGGCCACGTAAAGCTTCAGCCTGAGAATGCAATCGTCCTACCCAAGTGGAAAGGGCAGCCTAAAGACACGGGTCTGGTGGGTCTGATCCCCTTCCTCGAATACCTGGCCATGCTGCAACAAGGCGGCAACTTTGACGTGCGGCATGCCCTCAAGTCGATGGAAGGCAAGGACATTCAGGTCGAGTTTGCGAAACGGGAGGCAAAAATGCGAGCAGAATACCTGAAAGAACTCGAGACGGAAAAGGCAAAGAAGCCGAAGCACAGCGCTGGTGGCATGCTCATGGGTGCGTTGGGTCTCGGCAACCAGCAACGGGGAATGGTCCTCAGCGACGGCACAAATCTGTCCGAGGGCATGGCACAGGGCAAGATGATGATTGACATCTTCCGCGAGATTGGTCAAAAGCAATACCAAAGCATGGACAAGGAGATTCGCGAGAACGGCGAAAAGTGGCTGAAGGAGATGGCCGATGAGGAGAAGAAGCTGCAGGAGGAGGCTATGAAGAGCATGAAGACTAGTGCGTTTAGCTTTTTGGGAGCAGGCGCGGCGCCTCCGACCGCGGCACCTGCTGCGGGGACAACGGAAGAGAAATAAAAGGGGTCGATGGCGTTGGGGGCAAGACTTTTTCCACTCTTCGTCTAGAGATATTGCATGGAGGTATGGGTGTGACACAACAATGTATTATATTGCAAGATAAGGATGACTCAATGTGGGGCATATGTACTGTACTCGAACATGGCACATGGACAAGAAGTTTCCTTGCAGTGGTATACAATCGCCATCTGCCTTGTCAACATGTTCTTGCTTGTGCGACGTCGTATATTTCCCGGACATAATCCGGACATTAGTCCACCAGTTCGTCCAGCGGGGTTCAAGCCGCGGCACCTCACCTTATCAACCGCGGCACAACACCTCTCGACGCCAGCCCACAACACACCTCACTCAACCGCCGTACCGCTCTCATCGTACTGCCATGGCCATCACTATGACAGAATCGTCTCCTCTAATGCGCCTGCCACTCGAGCTGCGCGAAATCATCTACTCGCATTACTTCGCGCCCGAGAAACAGGAACCGGACAAGTTCTTTGGCGGGGGCAAGTACAAGTTCAGGTTCGAACTGTTGAGGGTATGCAAGAGGATTTATTATGAGGCCCAGACGGTGTGGCGGAGGAAGCATGTCTTTGTTAGGATTGAGACGCCGTGGCCGCAGGCGGGTATGTCAGCTTCTCTATTTTCAAGACTATGGACCTTCGAGTGAGGCAACAGATCGGATGGGTGATTGCCAACTCAGTGATTCATTTTGTGCTGATGAGTTGAATCCGTGTAGTGCACCACATGTCCACCGAAGGCCTCGTCCCCATCGTCGCAATCGGACCTCCCGCAGCCCCATTCCCCCATCATCGCGCCTTGATTTCCATCTCGGCCCCTACGCACATGCACTTCGCATCCGCCGACAACAGCATTGTCCTATTGCTGCAAGACCTCCCGCTGTTCTGCCAAGTGTGGTACTACAGCTCGCTCAGCCACTCAGACCTCAACAGCCAACTCGCCGCCTCGTTTGCCCTCCGCGATCCGTATTACCCTGCGGATCCAAAGCCTGTGGCTCTGGCGCTGCAGAGGCGTATGTTGATGCCGTTTGAGGACGTAAAGGGGTTGCATGGGGTCGAATTCGAGGGCGGGTGGGACGACGGCGTCAGGAAGGAGTTAAGGAGGAAGATGTACGAGAAGTGGCCCGGGGTACAGGAATGTCTGGAAAACGCTACAACGTTGATGGAAGAAGGCGACACCATGCTCGCCGCCTCTCCAACTCAAAACGCAGAAGCGGCGTTGAACACGTATAAGAAGGCATTTCATGCTATCCACATCATCATCGAAGGACGCAGGAGGAGGATGATGGCCGATGGTTTCTTCCACGATCACATTCTCTCAGGACCATATAGCGGCCAAGCTGCTGCCACTATTCGGATCATCTTGCGCATCCGCCTCGTCGCGCGCACCATCCTTGCATACCTGCACATGCAACAACCGCTTGAAGCAGCGTTCTGGGGTATGCGTACAGTGCGTATAATGCGACAAGCGCTGGAGACGGAATTTGAAGATTTTCTGGGCGATTTCGTTGGCTCTGGCGATACTGGCTTGATCTACGCCCGTACTGCTATCGCTGTTGAGCTCATCGAGCGGTCTGGCGCTCCGAACTGGAAGGAAGATATCGATTGCGAAGACATTGCTGAGGCAGATAGTGCGACCTTGTGGAAGTTGGTGGGCAGAAGTTTGGGTGGGGTGAATAGGGAGGGGGAGAAGAACCGGGCGCTAGATGAGGCGAAAGTGTTTAAGGTATCCGTGCCGCCAGGGTTGTTTATAAGGGGGGCCGGCGGCAAGACAGATGGAGAGAGTGCGGTGGATAGTCTGGGGTATATGGATATGGAGGATGGACTGAGTGCAGTGGATAGTTCGGGGCACGGTTGGGATGCAAATTAAGTCCAAAGTGCATCACCGAGGCGTTGGATAGTGGGTAAGTTTTGGGCCCTCTTTTTCTCACGTACGCTCGTCTATTTAGTTTTATAGATTTATAGACTATTAGCCATCTCGACGCTCAGTCATGTCAAAAATCCAACGTACGACTCTTCGTCGCCTACACACCACGACCCGTTATTACCTAGCAAACAGGGCACAAATCTTCTACACTAATCCACAATGATAGTGAGCAAAAGGAAAGAAGAACAAAAGTCAAAAACATACAACAGCAGGTATTCGCTAATGGTCTCCCACTTAACTACTAATCTGCCGGTAACCTGTTTGAGTACCCCAGAGCGGACGGGATGGGCTAGTTATCAAGTTCCTGTGGTCGTATGTGGCGGATTAGGATGGTTATTACATGTATGTACTGTTGTAAAGAAATGAAGATGGTGAATGTGCGAAAGCGGTGAACAAGAGATCAGTCGGTGGGAAGTACTTGGATTACATGCATAGGTACTAGTACGGTAATCTCATCAATATAGCGATAAGCTAGAGTAAGCTATTGGTAACAGACTTTTGCGGCATTGTCCTCTTTCGCACTCGCGAAGTGTTGCGCAGGGTACTTGAACTGCTTAGATAAGCGGATGAAATATAGAATGGCTTACCGCAAGTACTTGGCCGTCTTATTTTGTCCGTAAGCACGGAGGGACAGGAAGGCCGGGGACTAAATCGTTCACAGATATCATCTATATAAGTCCAAGTGTAGCATGAGCAGGATTTCAGTTGAAGGCAGTACCTCCTCAAGGTTTGAAGAAAACCAGAAAACTTATTCAATCCATCTCTAGCACTGTCATTTATCGCCTCACAACACCGTCCACGTGCGCACTCAGACAACCTCCACATCATGTCCGAATCATCCCGCATGCGTACGGCAAAAGCCTACCTCTCAACCCTCGCCACCTTGGACATGACAACCCTAAACGGCGTCCTCTCCGACGAATATACCCTAACCATCTGCCCCGCATCCCTCTCCCTACCCGCCATGGACAAAGAAGCCTACATATCCCGCATGACTTCACTGCGCACAGTCTTAGTGGGCCTCCCTGTCACATATCTCGATATCATCGAGTCGGAGAGCAGTAATTCTGTGTGGATACATGGGACTGCTGTGCCGGAGTGGAAAAATGAGGCGAAAGGAGATGGGGAGGAGCTAGAAGGGGAATGGGATTTCAAGGGGGAGTATGTTTTCATGCTTTGGATGGATGAGAGTGGAGAAAAGGTGGTGAGATGTGTGGAGATGGTGGATAGTCTGGGGATGGGAAAGATGGGAGGGCTATTTGCCAAAGCCATGGCTAATGTGACGGGGAAGTAACCTATCAGTGCTGGTTATTTGTCTTTGATCTCGATGATCGTATCTTTACTCGCCCGGTTATTCTCTTTCGCCGCCTCAGCCTCACTGCCAACTACCGTGCCCATCCTGACAAGTCCACTTTGTCTCCCTTCCCCCATAGCCTCCACAATCTTCCTTATGTGTGGATGACTCCCACTATCTCTATTACCATCCTTTTGACTCGCTCGCCTTTCCTTACGAGTGTTCATCGCAGTCACACCAGTCTGCCCGCCCATTCGCAACCGCATGCCCTCTTCCGTAGTCCTCGTCCGACTCACTGGATGCGGTACACCTTCCTCGTCGCTTTCGTCATTAGGCTTTGACTTCGGACTTGGACGTAGCCAGCGGTATAGTTGCATCGTTTTGGCGACCCAAATGCCGTACCCGTACTTTGTCGAGAGGAAGCCGATGAGAGAGAGGAAAGGTACGCAAATTGCGACGAGGGTGATGCCAAAGTGCCAGAAGGGGGCGGGCTCGGCGGGCATGTTTGTCATGCCGAAGACGGAGGTTACAAAGGTTAGTGGCCTTGGTTGGTTAGTGAGCGACTCAAGAATAGGGAGAGGGTGGATTAATACATAAAGAACAAGTTCACGATGGTAAGGAGCTGTAAGAAAGGCGTTAGTGTCAGGATTTCTCCGAGGTGTCAGGATTTCTCCGAGGCTAGAGATCAGCTTACTTTGATGTTCCGACCTTGCTGTACGGTAATGTCGGTGAGCTCGACTGATTTGCGCGATTCTTGGATACTCGTACCAGAGAAGAGGTGATCTTGCAAAGACTCAATCTCTTTCCGTCGGTCATTATTCTCATGCTGTAGGATTCGCAGCTCCTTCATCTCACGCTCAAATTGCAGCCGCAAAAGCCGCAATCGGCGCTTCCAATGATCGTTTTGTGGGGACTCTTCGTAAAGGGGCCAGAGGGTCTTGCTTTTACCTTCCCAGACCTCATCTGTGAATGTGTCTTCGAAAGAATCGATCATCGATTTGATGCTGTCGTTGACACTGCCAAGCTATATCAAATCAGATATCAAATACGCCCCCCGTGAATGTCGATGTGCAGGAACTCACGGTGTGATGAGCGTAGAAGTAGCGCCGAATCCATGTGAACGATCTGTCCTCGAACAGCCTCTGGTCTCTCAGTGCTGCATCAAAGATGAAGCCAAGAGGTGGTGTGACGAGTAGTGTGATTCTCTTGTAGATTTCCTCGTATCGCTTTCGCGCATCTCGGTACTCTGCAAGTAGCGCATGGAGAAAAGCTTCAGGGCCATTTAGATAGCGGTGTCCGGACTCGAAAACGTCGGTCGAATGCTTCCAATCAGGAAAGCACTCAAGTTGCAGGACCTGTCAAATATAAGCTATAATTAACTGGCTAGCCGAAGGTTACATACCTGCCATGGCGACCATATGTCTTGAACCCAGCCAAACTTCGTTGACGCTCGTCGACCTTTGTTCCGTATCCGGCGGGGCTTGTTATCATACAAGGCCAGAGCAACAACTGCGCTGCATCTAGAAAGCGGGATATGTACACCATCCTCCCCTTTGCCATCATCAGCACGCTGCCACTCCATTGGCTTGCAATCCTCGCCAAGAATGGTGTAATACTCGAAGTTGAAAAAGAACGTCTTCTGATGCATCCGGTCCTCGTAGAAAGCTCGATGCATATGAGCAGAGGAAGGATCCGTCTGCACAAGATGCCTGAACAGCTCGTCCATGTCGAAAGTCTCGTGCATGGTCAGATGCAATGCGCCGAATAAGATTGGCGCCGGCTCTCGGGCAACAGTAATGCGGCCTACAGTTTTCTTGGACGTGCTTTGACCGATGTCGCGAATAGAGTGCCATATTTCCGTCGCCTTTGACATGCCGTTTTGGGTCCCGCTCGCATTGACTGGTTCTGCCGCTCCGTCTGGACCAACATCATAGACCTGGAAATGAGAGTAGTGGGAGCGGTCATCTGAGGGGCCGGCACCCATGTGGAACAGATGGGGCTGTTTTGAAAGCTTTGCCGGGTCCGTAATGATGGCTGCAAGTATTTCTCTTCCATGCTCTTTCCAACTATGCTTTTTTAAGTGGTTTCTCAAGTGCTCGTGATCGAAGGACACGGAAGGTAACTCCGCCTGGACGAAGTACGACTCATCTTCATCCTCGGAATCGTCTGATAAAGTTGAGGTATCCGCAAACTCAGCGCGGTCATCCCGAGTCGCTACTCGTTGAATATTTGGTGTTTCCGAGGCTGTGAACGGTTCGGTTGGCAATGCCAGCGTCTTCAGTAGAGCCTCGTGCGAACGCTGGAGAGACTCCAGCTGTTTCCGGAGCTCTGTAACTTCACTCGTTGCCATGCGTTATGGCTATTCTAGGGTAGCAACAGAATGGATCGAGAGAGCAAGATCTGCGTGAGGCCATCTAGCTACGAGGTTTTCCGCCAGCTGGGACAGTGCGCATCTTAAGGATGGCCCCCGCGCTAGGTGCATGGGATGCGCCCAGCTTTCCCATAGCGGAAGCGTCAGTAGTGTCAGTGCAGGCTTCGAGCTAAGACGGTAAGGCAAGCTTGATCATGTCTTGTTGATGGGGCGGAACGCAAAGTGAACCTTTGATGGGGCGGAGTCGATAGTTCAAGCAATACCAAGCCCTTACACTCACCGCCCTTTGTTGACTGGAGTCCAGACTCGTCGCGATCTGCGATATTCAGAGCGGAAAATGGTCGGAAACAAAGCCATGACCACGACGTATGCGAGGTTAATGCAGACTAGAGACCGTTAGATGGGTGTTGAGAAGAGAAGTGCGGGACGGCCAAGCAGGGCGTGCAGCGCGCTAACGATCATGCCCTTCAGTATCCAAATTCATCACCATAGGTTGCTGTTCCCTCTCGTCTGATGTAGAACGTTGTCGAACATGATAGAGGTTGTTGTGCGCTGATTGTAAATCTTGCAACGGACGTATACCGGAGATGTCCTATCCGCACCTTCCTAATCCGGCCAGGCCGCGGCTCATCACCATATCGATAAGCGCGGAATTCCCATCTACCAACCTCCTGGAAATCCTCTCAAACTCTACGTCCACAGTCGCCAATGTCAACATAGCGGAAACATCATGCCTGGATTTGGTTCCCTCCTCTGGCTCTCCGCCATAGCCGGCCTTGTCGCCATTGTCTACCGGAATCCCGAACCGCTCCTCGGGGGAATCACTGGATCTATCGCCTACAAAATTCTGCTGCAACTCTTTGAAGAGACGCATTGCTATGTCACCGTCAGAACCAACTCGCTGGATCTTCCACATGCGGAGTGCTTCAGCGTGGCCAATGGAAAATTCAAGAGAGTGTTTTTGGACGAGACGTCGTATGAGCCGGTGAAAGATCTTCGAAAGGGGCACGTGCTTCCAGGGCTGTGGGATGGGCATGGCCATTTGATGCAGTTGGGAGAGTTGATGGATTCTGTCGACCTTTTTGGGGCGAGGTCGATGGATGAAGCCAAGGAGAGGCTAGTCCAGTACAAAGCGCAGCGCGAAGAGACCGGAACGAGCGAGCAATGGTTGAGAGGTGTAGGATGGGATCAGGCAAACTTTGGAGGAAAGTGGCCGTTGGCGGTATGTATAACATGGAGCCACGGACTATGGACATATGGCGTACTGACCTCCTCATAGAAAGACTTGGAGATCAACAACCAGTTTAAAGACTTGTACGTCATGCTCGACCGCGTAGATGTACACTGCGTGTGGGTATCGGAGAAAGTCCTCTCGCTCCTACCAGAACCCATTCCCCAAGTTCCAGGCGGTGAAACCCCAGCTAAAGGCGTATTTTGCGACAACGCTATGGACATCGTTATGAAATACTACCCGAAGCCTAGTGCCGAACGCAGGACGAAGTTTATCAAGGATGGCATGTTCGAACTCAACAAGTTCGGCATCGTCGGGATCCATGATGCCGGCGTATTCCCCTCGGAATTGGGACTCTACGAAGAGCTCGCCAAGGATGAAGACTGGACTGTACGAGTCAATGCAATGGCTGAGTGCGAAACGAGGAACACGTTCTGCCCGGACGATGTCACCAAGATGAATACGCCAAATGGGAAATTGCAAGTGCAGAGCGTCAAGCTTTTTGCTGGTATGTATATTACGATACAGCTTGATCACAGTACTAATGCTTGATAGACGGTGCTCTCGGCAGCTGGGGCAGCGCTATGATCGAACCATATAGCGATAAGAAGTCCTCCTCTGGTTCCCTCCTCGTGAACGCCACCACCCTCACCAAGCTCACACACGACTGGGCAAAAGCAGGTTTTCAAGTGAACATCCACGCCATTGGCGACCTTGCCAACCGTCTCGCGATTGATGCCTTCGAGGAAGCATTCAAGATCCTATGTCCAGGCTCCTCTCTCCGGGAATGCCAGTCCATATACCGCTTCCGCATCGAACACGCCCAGATCATCCACCCAGATGACCAGCGCCGACTACGCGAGCTAGGCATCATCCCGTCGATCCAACCGACCCACGCTACATCTGATATGCCCTACGCGGAAACCCGACTCGGCAAACAACGCACCCAGGAAGAAGCTTATCGTATGCGCTCTCTCCTTCCGCTTAACCCCGTCTTCGGAAGCGACTTTCCCGTCGAGCCAGCCAACATATTTGAGGGCATCTACGCAGCAATCACGCGCCGAAGCCCAAAGACAGGTCTGGATACGGAAGGCGGAACAAAAGGTTGGTATGACTCGGAGACGGTAACGCTCGAAGATGCGTTGGATGGTTTCACTATAAACCCTGCTTATGCCGCGTTTCTTGAAGGCAAAGCGGGGGTTATTGAGGCGGGAGCTTATGCGGATTGGATTGTACTGGATGAGCCAATTGAGACGCTGGATATGGAGGCCTTACGCAAGTTGACCGTCAAGGAGACGTGGGTGGGGGGCGTGAGAGTGTACAGACGCACGGGACCAGTGCCGCTGCCTTGGACAGAGAAGAAAGAGTAGATGCAATGCACGTTAAGTGCGGGATAGGTGGGGCATTTCGGATCACTGATCAGTTTGAATAGGCATGATCTACGGAGCATAACCCTTTCAATAAGCAGTGAAGGGACAATCGTGTGTTCAGTATCCCACGAACCCGTGTCTACCGTCACATCAAACCAGCCCCCCGCACTACAGAGTCCATATACCTTCTAGTCACTTGTATCACTAACATATACACCCACGCTTACCCTGATCACCACTCCACTAGCTAGGATATCCCGCATGGTCAGGCATGTCCCACATATTGCCCATCAAGGTGCGCGACCAACCAAACGTAAAGTGTAGTAACGCGATTGCCGAACGCTCCTTCCCGTTGCTGCAAGTAATTGACTTCTGCGTGTGAAAATTTGCGATCTTCCCCGCGTGGGTGTCGGCACGTTTGTTACAGTATAAGAAGACGTGGCTATGAAGCGTTTAGTACACTGACGTGGTAGCATTTCCTCTTGCACCACATAACTACAAAGCCCATCAAAGGAAGGATTTTGTAGCCTAGGAAATCCTCAGCCATTATGTCTACCAACGATTCGAAGCCGTCCGTCGCGTTAGCGAGGACCGATTCCAAGACCACAAACACTGAGTCACGCATCGATACGCCACCGACGACACCAACCGCTCTATCTACCTCAGCCTACGAACTCTTCTCAGAAATTCGAGCAATTCATCAAGATCTCGCCGCACTCGGCGATCTCGCCCCAGGCGAAACTGTCAACGAATTGCTCACGCGACTCGTCCGTATCTGCATTGCACCCTACGAGACATCATTTACGGACAGTTTCTTCAATATTAGCGGCGTAGAAGAACTATGCGTCTCACTCCGCGCCCTCTGCGCGACAGCAGAAGGAGAGCTAGAAAGATTCTGGGCTAGCAGCATTCTCTCTGCGTCAACAATCTACTGTATGTCTTCGAGTATTACTGTCTACAAGTACGGGTCGAACTCACGATTATAGCTACGTCACAAGAAACGCAGGAAATGCTCCTCAGCTTCCCTTACCATGAGAACTACACCGACCTCTCGCGCCTAGAAGCCTCCCTCCTCACTGCGTTCCTACCAACCCCAGGACAACCACTCAGCTTAGCCTTCATTGGCTCTGGTCCCCTGCCTTTAACTTCCATACATCTGCTCTCGCATTTCCCCACTGCCACAATTCACAACATTGATCGCGACGCCAATGCGCTCCAGCAAGGGCGCTTGTTAGCTAAACGACTAGGGTATGCCACACGTATGAGTTTTGCATGTGAAGACGCAGGCGCTGGAGGGGAATCCCACTGGGACGACTTTGATGTCGTCTTCCTCGCTGCGCTTGTGGGTATGACGAGTGAGGAGAAATTGGGGATCTTGAGAGTTTTGGCGGGTAGATTGAGAGCTGGCTGTTTGGTCGTTTGTCGGAGTGCGAGAGGAATGAGGGGGGTGTTGTATCCGGTAAGATCTCGCGAGTAGTAAAAGGAAGTAAAGATCGATATATGCTTACATGACTGCAGATTCTTGAACTTTCGGATGAGCTGGCGAGGATGGGGTACGAAACATTAGCAGAGGTGCACCCGTGGACGAGTGTTGTGAATTCGGTTGTTGTGCTGCGTGTGAGATGAAGCATGGGATGGCAGACAAAAGGGAACTAGCAATGGAGACTGAGAAGTTAGCAATGGCATAATACATCATAGGTACGATGAAAGGACATATACCTACTTGGCATTTGTTCTTTACTGCGGACTAGGGAATTGTTCACTGGTATACTATCATGTTCTAATAACGTTTCATCTGTGACGCTGAAGAGTACTGCAAAGGAGCGTATTATCGATGACCTGGCTTGCCAACACCGCTCTCTTGCTTCCCCATAGGCGTATGTACCCAAAGGTAACTTGTTACACACGACCATGAAGTATTTTTGAAGCATCCCGCTTACTCAGCGGTATTCGAACTGGAAACCAGCAGATCTGTACACTTAACTAGAAGACTATCAGCAAATGCCTGCTGCTGTATAATTTTGGCTTCTCCTTTTTTGCCGAACATTCTGCTGATCTGTACCCTGAAACGTGTACTATTTTTGGTAGCATGATAACGATCAGAGACCACGTGTAGAGTTGGATGCACGCTGTCGTATTCCGGAACACTGAAGTAACTAAAGCAGCGAGACAGCGATGCCGATTATTCTTTCGCCGTGGAATGTATGTGACGGGTAAGCATGGCTAAACCAGGTGACGGTGTCAATCACTGATATATTTTAGTGTTCCTATCCGGCGAGGCCTGCAAAGCGCATCCAGAGCAATGTCAGCGCCTATCGTCCCAAAGCACAGACGCTAATATTACACATTCGGACGCAACCTGTATCTATGAGTCAAGATCCACGAATACATTTGGTTTTCAATCATCAATGGCAATGGCAGAGGTTCTTAGGAAACTGTTTAAACAGCGCGGACCGTACATGTTACCATTGTCAACCAAACAGCCCCGGGACTTAGATATTCAGAAGATGAGGTAGTAGAAATACAAGGTCCCAGCCTTATCAGCATGTAAGGGGCACTCTCATGTTATTCCCGAACTTTGAAACACCCACGCCTTTGTTATCACTCTGTTAGCAATTGAAATGCGATACTAAACGTCATGTAGGAGCATTCACATCACCTTCCTAGTTTGCTTTCAGCCGGACGGGAGCCTACACGAGCTCAAGATATAACCCCTGCATGATGCAGCTTGCCAGCTCGCGAACGTGGACAACAACTTCCCATGGTAAAACAATGCCCATCAGCCACCATGTCAAGTAGCAATCGAGAGAGCGTTCGAGCAGTCCAGGACGTTTTAATATCATAGATTGATACCGCGTGGCAACTATACCTTACGAGTAGCTCGGGATGCTCGCTTCATGCTCTTGAAAGAGATAAAGCGAAGAGAAGTCTAGCGAAGATTTGGACCCCAAAGGTGCCGTTACAATGTCGAATCAAAACAGCTGCTGTGCCGCACACGTGCATGCCCAGCGCAAGGGGTCCTGTCAATATGCAACACTTACACGCGGGATGTAGTACATTTAATTAGCACATCTTTACGCTTTGGGCTACTTCCGACAATCTGGGTCACTGCTCCCAGATCTCGCGCCAGCTGAGCTGACGCGGCTCGCTCTGTATGCGTTTTTGAAACGAGTATCCTCATGTCTTGGTTGGGCTTCGTATAGCGCTTTATATATAAGTAGCGCAATGTCACTCTTAAATGATTACACGCATCGCCGCATCTGTCGTGGTTAACCTCCATTCTTTTCGAAACCAAGCCCATCAATGGCCCCTCTCCTCTCTCCGCCGGACATATCCCAATTACCGCGTATTGCGGATCTTTCCAAACTCAGAGATCAGTTGTTAAGCGATGACCCGCGTACGCGTTACCAATGTCTTTACTATCGTCGTTCAATGGAAGTGTACTGCGACCGTAGCTGCGGGAGTTACAGTGAAGATCATCGCAATATCTTCAACAAAGCTAGGGCACTCTGCTCACAAGAGGTAGAAGAAATCCAGAAAGAAAATCTCATCACCATCTTGAGAACGTTGTTCTGTGGGGACCACGATCCCTTAACGAGTAGTGAACGATCTCGGACCTACAAGCCCCATTTTGAAAAACTATGGGAAGGTGCAACGGTGGAAATGCGGAACGAATTCTGGATCGCCCTTCGTAACAGCGGTCGTGGTATCAACAAACCGGTCGCGACGACACCTCGACGCTCCCCTCGTCCTCCGGCAAGAAAGATCGCCAGTGCTCCATCCAAACCCAGCCAAAAGGAGTCCACGATTGCTGGAAACTTTTCGCCGTCATCCACTCTAAATTCCGAGACCCCTTGCCGTCCTTCAACTTCGGGGCCAGCCTTACCTCATCTCGCTGAGCGCTCCGGAGACAGTATGCTCGGCACTCCATGTCCAAATCCTGCTCGTGTAAAGCAAGAGATTGTAGCCGAGGCGGCTATTCCACTGTTCTCTCTACCGACACGTCCAAAAGCAGAGATCCCAGCCGCAGACCTTCCCACGAACCAGTGCTCCATGTCAGCTTCTATTGCACATCACGGTGCCAGCAATCTCCCCACCAGCAGACCCATGGGGGATGTTCAAGGCGATTCCTCAGCACAAGAAACCTCAGCACCGGACAGGTCAGCGCAGGACATCAAAGCACATACCAGAAGAAACCTCGTGCCAGTTTCGAGGCGCAAAGCTGCTGTCCCCAAATCTCAGCCGGACCAGACGGTGGAGCAATCTAATCCACCAAGCAGGGGGAAGATGCTAGAGAATGAAGCGGGAGAACGCAGAGCTGCCAGCCAGGAAGCTACTAAGAAGTCCCTAATGGAACCGGTGCATGCGAAAGAGCATAATGTG
>Ga0247740_1000698_pt1 | contig 15275 bp, 10 predicted proteins | sample UWRJL148409B2_FD_180942 | JGI IMG/M metagenome (GOLD analysis project Ga0247740, IMG submission 180942) | Plant litter microbial communities from Arlington Agricultural Research Station in Wisconsin, United States - UWRJ-L148-409B-2 | ecosystem: Environmental > Terrestrial > Plant litter >...
AAGAACTTTTGTTTTGCCGCTGCCGGCGCCGGCCACTATCATTATCGGGCCGTCTTTGTGTAATACAGCTTCCCGCTGCCGTTCATTTAACCCCTGCAAATAATCAATCATGGCTGCAAGTTAGCAAACTTAAAGGCCTTCTTTTAATTCCTTTATATGAAAATTTATTAAGAACTTCGGGCATGCTTTTACAGCAACAAATACTACTTACCATCAAACAGCAAATTCTGGACATATTGCCGGAAGCCAGCATACTTTTATTTGGCAGCAGGGCCAGTAATACCGCTACAGAAGAGAGTGATTGGGATATTCTTGTTATTGTAAAAGGTGCTGCTATTTCGAGGCAAACCAAAAGAGCGGTGCATGATAAAATTTTTCCGTTAAGTGTTTCCATTGGTGCTTTTATTAATCTTCTGTTGGTTACAAAAGCCGATTGGGAAAACAGTCCATCCTTTTATTCGTTAAAAAAATCGGTTGTAGCGAACAACCTTGTTTTATGAACCAAGAGCAACGGAAAGCCATAAAGCTGCACAATTGTATGTGGCTTACATCGAAAACTTATTTCCCAAGTCTTACAAGAAAATTGAAATCACTAGCCTAAACACACCTTTTATTAATCACTTTTTCCAAGCATGAAAAAATTTTTCCTCCTCCTCGCCATTCTTGCCATAAGTATCATCGCTCCGGCGCAGGACAAACCGGCCTATATTATTTACAATGCCAAAGGAAAAAAGGTTTCGTATAAAAAAATGCTGAAAACCATTAGTCAGCAGGACATGATTTTTTTCGGCGAGTTTCACAACAATCCTATTTCGCATTGGCTGCAACTGGAGGTAACGAGAGACTGCGGCGAAACCCGCCAACTGGTACTCGGTGCCGAAATGTTTGAGCAGGATAACCAGGAGGCACTGGATAAATACCTGAAAGGAAATTATTCTGCCAAATGGCTCGACTCCAATGCCCGCCTCTGGAAAAATTTTCCCACGGATTATGCGCCGCTGGTAAACTATGCCAAAGAAAAAAAGCTGGCCTTTGCTGCCAGCAATATTCCCCGCCGCTATGCTTCTATGGTTTTCCGTGGTGGTTTCGAGGCGCTGGATACTTTACCAGCCAATCAAAAAGCATGGATAGCACCCTTGCCAATTGCTTACGACTCTACTTTGCCCGGCTATAAAAATATGATTACCATGATGGGCACACATGGCAGTTCCAACATTGCCAAAGCGCAAGCCATTAAAGATGCTACCATGGCGTATTTTAGTTTGAAATATTATCAACCCGGTTCGCTGTACATTCATTACAACGGTGCTTACCATACCGAAAATTATGAAGGCATAATCTGGTACATCCGTCAACAAAAGCCAGAATTAAAAATTTCCACTGTTACCACCGTGTCGCAAAAAGATATTCATGCTTTATTGAAAGAAAATAAAAACAAAGCCGATTTTATTATTTGTGTGGATGAGGATATGACGACAACGTATTAAGCATTTTTTGTTACCAGCGACAGTGCTACTAGCATCGTCCCTTGCGTCGCACACTTCAGCGACATTAACACGGATGAGCATAGGGTGAGTGGTTGTGTGGAAATTTAGGCGGTTGTTTTTCAGTGTTTTTTTGTTGACCCCCTCTTTATACATTGCGCTTTTCTAAATAAAAGAGTGCAAATGAATGATTTAAAAATATTGTTTGTACTTTTCGATAGCGCAAATACACAAGTTAGCCGTCATTTAATGGACACTCCTATAGTAACAGAAAATTATTACAAAGAACGTGAAGGCGTTCTAAAGGTTGCCTTAGAGTTGAACTCTAATGGTTATGTATTTCGTGAAACTTCAAATGGTGATATTGGAATTGACGGACAAATAGAACATGTAAATGAACAAGGAGAAGCAACAGGGAAAATTGTTGCTGCACAAATAAAATCAGGAAATTCTTATCTAGTTGACAAGGGAGACCATTTTGCATTTTACCCTCACGAAAAACATAAAAAATATTGGTCAGTCTTTCCACTTCCAGTAATCTTATTTGTGTACTATCCCAATGACAGTAAAATATATTTTGCAGATGTTAGATATCAACTAAACATTCCAAAGCAAAATCACATCTATATAACATTAAACAAGAGCTCTTTCCTAAACAACTTGACAGCGAAAAATATATTTGAAACAAGTGGAGATTTAAGTGTTCCCTATTATTCAATTGACCAAGTATTTTCTATAATGGGAAAGACCATATGTCCAAACCCAACCTTTAATATTAGCTACCTAGATTTATTTACACAAGGGCTGACTAACTTGTGCAGACATGTATATTTCAGTATGGATGTTGCTTTGGCAATTGCGGATTCCTACAACGAAACAGAATTTGGACTAGGAATGGGTTACAGTGAGCATAAGTTTTTACATGATTATGCAAAGTTTTTGATGAGCCAAAATCTCGCATCTATTGACTATTCAGACTATCTTATTGACTGGAAAGAAAGGCAATTACAGCCAACATTTATTGCACCATTAACAGTTAGAGGACGTGAACTTCTAGAATTTATTAAGATTATTGAAAGCAGGTTTAAATCAGACTTGCCACCGACAACTTTGGTAAGAGAGAGGTATATTGAAATGCAATTTCGTACTCAAGATGATTATATGAGATTAGACCTAGGAAAAAAATTAAGAGAGATAATAACAAAAACGAACGGCTAACAGGGTATTGGCATTATGCTGGATGACTTGCGAAACTCAACATTAGTACTACTATCAGCTTTTGAATATAGGCTGAACCTTTGTACCTTGAATGCCAGCAGAACGCCAGTACCTAAACCGTTTTGTGATATTATTACGAGCCAACCAACTAACCAGAACCAATGTACATTTCAAAATTTTGTGCCTTTAATTTTCGAAGTCTTAAACAAGTCTTTGTGAGACTTGAAAATGGTAAGAACGTAATTGTTGGAAAGAACAATTCTGGAAAATCGAATATCATTAAAGGAATAGAAATTTTAGTTGGAGAGAAATTTCCGACTTATATCAATTTTACGGACAACGACTTTTACACATATAACCATATTGATACCGAAACAGGAGAAATTCAGGAAATCATTTCCGAAGATATGTATATCGAAGTTGAACTTGAAGGTCGTGATTTTGATGAAGCACTTATTAAAACCATAAAAAAACAGGCAGGGTTTTCTAAAATTGAAAAAGCCTCTGTATTATTCAAAAAATTGGAAGGTGGAGATTTTTATGTCAACTACGATTTTTTTCAAAATCTTGATGATTTGGAAAGCAGACCTGAAATAGTTCCTTGCGGAGAATTTCCCGGAGGAAGACCGAAAAGAACTGAATGGAAAAAACCTGATGCCCTAATTGATTTTCTTAAATCATGTAAAAAGCTAAAGCTATTCTTTTGTCGCTCAAGAATGGATGATGAAAAATCAGGATTCGGCTTATTGTGTGTTGATAGTAACGATGAAATTTGGATTAACCCTTTCTTGTCAAAAAAGCTTCGTGACTCCTTAATTACCACAACAGTAATTAGTGCGTTGCGTAGCCAAAAGGAAGATTTAAGATTAGTACACTATACTTGGTTCGGGAAATTGATTATGGGGCTTTGGGAGAATAACAAATCAAAATTGCATCCCCAACATAATAAGCCCTTTGAAGAACTAATAAAGGAGAAATCTTTGGACATAAAATCTTTTGTGGATTTAGTATTCGAAAAGGAAACAACCGAAATCAGAACTTTACTTGAAGGAGCAATAGCACACAAAACAATTTCATTCAAATTCATGAATGATACTACAAGTGAGTTATATAAAAATGTCCAGTTGTTTGTAAATGATGGTATTGACCGACCTTTACATGAAAAAGGCACAGGAATTCAAAGTGCAATTATTATTTCTTTATTTTCCCTGTATTGCAATTACTTCCATAATAACAGTTCGCTACTCATAACCGAAGAACCTGAATTGTTTTTGCATCCACAAGCACGACGAGTGATTTCAGCAGAGCTGGATAAATTTCTAGTAAGTTCTCCAGAGCAACCACGCCAGCTTATAATTAGCACACATTCTACCGAATATCTTAAAAACGTTGAGCCATATAATATCATCAGAGTTTATAAAGATGCTGAACACAACTGCTCTATTGCAAAACAGTTAGACAATGAAACCTCTCAGCAAATTACAACTGAACTTAAAAGATTTCTTTGGTCAAATAACACCGAACTTTTCTTTGCAGACAAAGTTGTGTTAGTTGAAGGTGGTGAAGTATACCTAATTCCGTCAATAGTTGACAAGGTAAAGGCTAACAGACAATTACTCGATTATCAAAACATCACAGTCTCAAGAGTAAATGGAAAAGGTAGTTTTTTGACTTACGTAAAAATGCTTCAATGCTTTGATATTGAATTCTTGATTCTTGGTGACTTAGACTGCTTTAAAGATGAGGTGCCAAAATTGGTTAAGCATTTAAATCTTGAGGCAATCAAAGCGGATGTTGGAAATGTTAAAGCTGCAATTTCTGCGTTGCCTATTAGTCATGAGGCAATTGAGGAAAGAGTAAAAGGAGTAGACAAAAATCACGATGCTCAAGCCTTACAGAGTTTATTTGAGAAGTTTGCAAGTGGTGAGATTGAAAGAGATGATGAAGAATTAACTGCCGTTATTCAATTCATGCAAATGCGATACACAAAAGGAAACAAGGAACAGGCAATTATTGAAGCTATCGGTCAAGAAAAATTCGACGCTATTCTTGCGACGCTTCGACAAAACAATGTTTTTATTTGGTCAAAGGGCGACCTTGAAACGTACTATTCAGACAGAGCAAAAGAATTGACAGCAGGAAAAAGCAAGGACATAAAAGCTTTAGAATTATCATATTTAGTACAGGTTGAAACGCAGAGTATCGATGAACTGTTCTTAAATATGGACGAGGTCTCGGTATTAGTTGACATGATTCTGCCAAAACCATAAACATCGCACAACAAAAGTATTTGCAAAAGCAGCGCTGGACGTTGTAACATCAGCTATGTGCAAGAATCAACAGAGGTTCGGGCTCGGTGTTCAATGCTCAGCTTTAGTTCTAAATTTCAACAACATAGTTTCAAATGGGAATTTGTACCGGGCAGACGAGCAATGAATGCCCTGCCTTCGCAAATACTCGAACGTTGGTAGCTTTAAAATCCAACCCAATTCAAAACTCAACCAACACAATGCGAACAATTTTACTCACAATAACATTTCTTCTTTCCCTCACAACTATTTTTGCTCAGACGCAACCCAAACTAAAAATCACACCTTTATCCGGCGACTTTTATATTTATACCACTTACAGTACTTACGAAGGAAGTCCGGTCCCTGCAAACGGAATGTATCTTGTTACTAACAAGGGCGTGGTTCTTTTCGACACACCGTGGGATACCACACAATTTCAACCACTGCTTGACAGTATAAAAATAAAACACAATAAAAATGTTGTTTTATGTCTTGCCACGCATTGGCATAGCGACAGAACAGAAGGGCTTGCTTATTACAAGCAACAAGGCATTAAAACCTATACCACTACTCTTACAGACGAATTGAGTAAAAAGAATAATAAGAAAAGGGCGGAATACTTAATAGCGAAAGATACTGTTTTCAATGTTGAACAATATTCATTTGAAACGTATTATCCGGGACCGGGACATTCAGAAGACAATATTGTTATCTGGTTTGAAAAAGAAAAGATTCTCTATGGCGGTTGCCTGATAAAAGGTGCAGACGCTCAAAACCTGGGTTATTTAGGAGATGCTAACGTAAAAGAATATTACTCCACGTTAAAAAAAGTGCAGGCGAAATGTCAATTGCCAAAGTTCATTATTATATCTCATAGCGATTGGAACAACCTTAACTCATTGGGGCATTCGATTAAACTGGCAAGGAAACTTAAAAAGTAAAAGCTATCTCTAACAAGGGTCTTGCATAAGTATCTATTAAATCTTATAAAGAATCTTGCACTGTCATTCCGGGCTAGACCCGGAAACTTTCCTTTCTGCATGATGTTTGAGAAAGACACCGGGTCAAGCCCGGTGCGACATCTAAAAGTTATTATTGCCTTGCAAGAGTTCTTCGTAATCCAATACATTAACTTAATGATACAGCCCGCCGGGATAGAAGAAGTGCCGAAGATTATCGGAGACTTGCAATATGCACAATAGAAATACTACAGTCGAAGAGTGCGACGCAACAGACGATGCTAGTAGTAATGCAGCCGGTTAAATAAATACAACTCGCCCAGAGGAGAAAGAGGAAAAGAGAATACAAACGATGCGAAGCATCCTCCTTCTCTCTTTTTTTCCTCTGGGCGACATAATTTTTTTTTCCTTTTAAATCCATCTCCCTCCACCACATTTATTTCCTTCTCACCCTACACTTGTTTAAATTGTAGCCAATTAAAAAACTACTGCTATGCGCTATCTTATTGCTTTCGCAATTTTTCTTTGTCCGTTTATTGCTTCCTCACAAAATCTTCCCTCGATAGAAGATAAAACCAAAGGATTAAATAAGTATGAAGGCTACCTGAATTATTACTGGGATGAAGCCAGCGGAAAAATATGGCTGGAAGTAGATAAACTCGATACCGAAATTTTATATGTGATTTCGTTGCCGGCCGGCCTGGGTTCCAATGATGTGGGGCTCGACAGGGGATTGCTGGGTGAAAGCCGTATTGTAAAGTTTACTAAAGTGGGTAGAAAGCTGATGATGGTACAACCGAATTATGACTATCGGGCCATAACAACGGATAAGGCAGAGAAAAAAGCAGTGGAACAGTCTTTTGCCCAATCTACCCTCTGGGGTTTTGCCATAGAAGCAGAAAGCAATGGCCATGCATTGGTAGATGCGACTGATTTTTTATTGCGGGATGCTATGAAGGCCGCAGGTTCTATCCGCCGGCTGAAACAAGGAAATTATTCCTTCGATAAAACAAGGTCGGCCATTTATTTACCGATGAGTAAAAACTTTCCGCAGAATACCGAACTGGAAGCCACTATTACATTAGTAAATGCAGATGGTGATGTGGGAAATTATGTTCGTGCTGTTACACCTTCTCCCGAAGCTATTACACTGCGCATGCATCATTCTTTTGTACAGTTGCCGGATAATAATTATCAGCCACGTGTGTTCGACCCACGTAGTAGTTTTATTCCTATTTCATTTTTCGATTACAGTACACCGGTAGCAGAGCCGATAGATAAATATTTTGTTATCCGCCATCGCCTGCAAAAGAAAGACCCTACCGCTGCAAGAAGCGAAGCGGTAAAACCAATTGTATATTATTTAGATAATGGTACACCGGAACCAATCCGCAGTGCATTGCTCGAAGGTGCAAGTTGGTGGAACCAGGCTTTTGAAGCAGCAGGATATATTAATGCCTTCCAGGTAAAACTATTACCGGAAGATGCCGACCCGATGGATGTTCGCTACAATGTTATTAATTGGGTGCATCGTTCTACCCGTGGCTGGTCGTACGGTGCATCGGTAGTAGACCCGAGAACTGGCGAAATAATAAAAGGACATGTTACACTTGGTTCGTTGCGGGTTCGCCAGGATTATTTAATTGCACAGGGATTGTTAGCTCCCTTTGAAAATGGTGTACCTGCCGATGATAAAATGCTGAAGATGGCATTGAAAAGATTAAGTCAACTGGCAGCACATGAAGTGGGGCACACCATAGGATTGATGCATAACTATGCAGCAAGTGTGGTGAACCGTTCGAGTGTGATGGATTATCCGCCACCTGCTATGTCGCTGAATGCAAAAGGTGAAATTGATTTGAGTGATGCCTATGCCACTGGCATTGGTGAGTGGGATAAAGTAAGCGTAACCTGGGGCTATCAGGATTTTGCAAAAGGTACCGATGAAAAAAGCGGCTTGAATAAAATATTAACTGATGCATATAAGAAAGGCTTGCAATTCATCAGCGATAGAGATGCCCGTGCGGTAAGTGGCAGCCACCCCACGGCACACTTGTGGGACAATGGAAAAAATCCGGTAGATGAATTGAAAAATCTGCTGAAGGTGAGGGAGAAAGCATTGGCGCAGTTTGGAGAAAATAATATCCGCACCGGTATGCCAATGGCCATGCTGGAAGATGTGCTGGTGCCAATATATTTATTGCATCGCTACCAGGTAGAAGCTGTTACAAAGTCGGTGGGCGGACAGTATTATAATTATGCCTTGCGTGGCGATGGACAAATAGTAACACAGGCACTTAGCAAAGAAGAACAATTAAAATCGTTGAATGCGGTTATCGAAACCATCAATCCATCGGTGCTGGTATTGCCGGAAAGAATTACCAAACTTATTCCACCCCGCCCGGCGGGTTACGATTATACAAGAGAGTTGTTTAAGAAAAGAACGGGCCTTGCCTTCGATGCATTAAGTCCGGCAGAAACTGCGGCCGACCTTCCGCTTTCCTTTTTATTCAACAGTGAAAAGATGAACCGCATGGTGGAGTACCAGGTACAAAATGGTGGCCTTGGATTAAACGAAATGATTGATGCACTGATGGCCGCCACCTGGAAAGCACCCCGCAGAAAAGGAATGGAAGCGTTGATACAATTGCAAACAGAACAGGTGTTGCTTACTTATTTATTAGCCGCCAGTATTGATGATGATAATTCTTTTATCACCAAAGCAGTTATTCAAAAATCGCTGGAAGATTTAAAAACATTTATCGAAGCAAAAAAGAAAACCTCTGCTGATGCGCAATATACCGGGCATTTATTACTGGCCCTGCAAAGAATGACTGCTCCGGAAAAAGCACAGCCCACTATTCATGTGGTTATTCCGCCGGGTGCACCGATTGGGTGTGAGGAGGGGGAGAACAGCCAATTAATAATTAATAATTAAAAATTAATAATTGCTGTCAGAGTAGGGTGTCTGCATTTCATTCGGAGATTGTTGAAGACTGGGGAATAATAATTTGTACATAAATAATAGTTGACCAGCTGTAGTACTACTATCATCGTCCCTTGCGTCGCACACTTCGACTGTAGTAACACGGATGAGCAAATTGCACAACCCTAAGAATATTCGATAAGGTTTTTATTGGAAAAGAGAATTGTTATATCAGAAAATACAATTTTAAACAATTCAAGTCTGATATAGGAAATTTTACACTGTCATGCCGGGCTTGACCCGGCAACTTTCCCTCCTGCGTGATATTAGAGAAAGACACCCCGATTTCATCGGGGTGCGACATCTAAGAGTTATTATTACAAAAAAAAGTTTGATATTATAAAGACCCCAAAACATTATTCCCCCGGATGATAAACTCTTTCTGCAGTCCTCAACACTTCCGTTTTATCCAATGTCATTTTTTTTGTTTGCTGATTTTGAAACATGCTCATCTGGTCTTTGTAGTGCGGTGATGAAGGATGCATAGACGCTCCGAATGTATTTACAGATTCAATCAAAGGCAGGCCTCCATTTTTCGGATAGCGGACAAAACAGATATAGGCATCGCCGGTGGTAACTTTCCGCATACCATTTTTATACGGTTCGGTATAGGCCGCAGTTAATACATCGGGCAGGCCCCAGGCAGGTCTTGCATCATCGCCCCGTACCAATTTTTGTATATCGCCGAGTACAAGGTCTGTTTTACCAAAGTTGGTAAGCATGTAGTCATTTACATATTGAAAAGTTTCTATCGCTTCTGCTTTTGTTAATTGCCTGGCAGCAACGCCGGCTAATTTTTTCGCCACATAATCATACACCAATAAAAACACAGCAGCTCCTTTACTGTTAGCTACAGCTTTTCTATCCCAATTTTGGAAATTAGAAATAACTTCTTTCATAGCCGGATAGTCGCGGGCATTTAAGCTAAGCATCGTATCGATGCCATAGGTGTATTTTAAATCTTTTGGTAATTGCTGGTCGAATTTTATTTTTTTGAATGTAGGGTAATCAATCTTTCCTGTTCCGTTGAGTAGTTCTGTTACACGCTGGCTTCTGTTGTTATGATACGTTTCGTAACCATCTGTTTTATCAAACTTGCGCATATCCAGGTTATACTTTGTATCTGTTGCCAGAAAAGGAGAATGATTGGTATTGTATAAATAGCCGGATGCAGGATTTACATATTGTGGTAATTCGCCAATTGGTTTAAACGCTGTCCACAAGGTGGCAGAAGTATTGCCGGGTAATGTGCTTAGCCAGTTATATTTCGGGTCGGGATTTCTTCTCGGCATTTTTCCATTGCTGATGTAGAAGATGGTATCGTATCTATCGGCATACATAATATTGAACATCGGCAGGCTTGTCATGCTTGCTGCTTTATAAAACTCCGTAAAGTTTTTGGCCTTGTTCATTCTGTACCATTCTTCCAGTGCTTTTATGTCCATGGTGGCGGGCACCCGCATAGCAAAAACTCCTTTGGCTGTTTTTACTGTAGCACCATATTTGCTCCAGTATATTTTTTTGCCAATGGTAATTGGTATGCCTTTTACTTTCAGCCTGGCTTTATCTTCTTCCAGTGTCAGCCATTCTCCATCAAATTTGTATTGATTTTTATTGGCAGGGTTTATTTCCAGTTGATACACATCTATTTTATCCTGGTAATTAACGGTATGTGCCCAACCTAAATTTTCGTTGGTGCCATGAAAAATTAAACAGCCTCCTGGAAATAAACCACCCAGCATATTCCAGCCTTGTTCGCTTTGTAAGTGTGCTTCGTAAAAAGCTACGGGACCTTCCTGTGGCTGGTGTGCATTGATGGCGAGAAAACTTTCTCCGGTGCTGGTTTTATTGGAGTTCATCGCAAAAGCATTGGAGCCCTGCGGATTAAAATTAGGAATGGAGGCTACTTTACCACCCAGTATTTGCGGCAACATATTTTCTACACCACAAAAAAGACTGATAGAAAAAACTACGGCCGTTAAATATTCTTTCTCCTCGAAGGGAAATGCTTTTTTATATTTTATTTCCTTGGGGTGTGCTTTGGCATAGGCATTTAATCCCTGCACATATCCTTTTATCAATGCTACAAAATCGGGACTTAATGTATTCCATTGTTCCTCTACCGTTTTACGGATGCGTAATAAGTTAATGACATAATCCCCTTCGGCACCTTTTTTACCAAGACCTGTTCCCAGTTTTGCTTTGCCGCTAAGTACTACCAATTGCAAAGTGGCAAAATCATCTTCTGCATGTGCCCAGGCAATTCCATAAGCCACTTCTGGGTCGGTGGGTGCAAATATGTGGGGCACACCAAAGCTATCACGGGCAATGGTAATGTTGGCGGGGTTTATTTGTGCATGTGCCTGAAAACTTATAAGCAGCAAGAAAAAGAATATTTTTTTCATACTGAAAAGTAAAGAAATATGAAATGTGGTGCGGGGATTATTTTAAAGGCAAAATACATTTCACGCAAAGGGGCTAAGGGGCGAAGGCGCAAAGAAATACAAAGGTTTTCTAATGTCAACTGGTTAAAGGATGTAACCGTTTGTTATTATACCGATAAATTTTCAGTTGCTCCAAAATTTGGGACAACTGAAAAGGAATAATTTACAGGGATATAAATGAACTGTCCGAATTTTTCGGACAATTGAAAAAGCTATTATGTATATTACACATTGCAAAAATAGTTATCATGGATATAAAAAATCTCGTCTCCAATGCTAGCCAACTGAGTGTCGAGATTGTAGATATTCGCAAGAAAGAAGATAATAGACGGAAAAATAGTAAAGAAAACTTTAATTTCTTTTCTGCTATTCTATCTGGTAAAAATAATAAACAACATATAGAAAAATATCACTCCAACTTTATTGCATATCTTTTAAATCCCAACGGTTCACACGATTTTGGAACTTTGTTTTTGAAATATTTCTTTGATGAATTAAAAAACCCTCCGTTCAGTGTTCAAAATTTTCCTAATGAAAATACTCTTTCATTGGAAAGAGAAAAAATGACATCGAATGGAAGATTTATTGATATTTCTTTAGGGTATAAACAAGAATGGATTGTATTTATTGAAAATAAGATTAGGTCAGGCGAGCAGGAAGACCAAATTAAAGACTATTGTGAATTTGCAAAAGGATTTAAAAATAGTATCCCTATCTATTTAACACTTAAAGGTGAAAATGCTCCAAGTATTGAACAATGCCCAGACTTAAAGTCTAAAGTTGTTTGTTTGTCTTATAAAGAGATAATACGCTGGTTAAGCACCTGCCTTGAAGATGAGACTATAAAAGAGTTTCCAACTGTCGTAGGTTGTTTAAAACAATATATTATAATAGTTAAAGCCCTTTTAAATACGATGTCTGAAGAAACAAAAACAATAATTGAATATCTCAAGCAAAATAAAGATAAAGCACAGCTATATATTAAAAATCAAAGGGCTCTCAACGATGGAATTTTATATACCATAAAGGAAATAAGAAATACCTTTTTTCATGATTTGGAGTCTGAAATTATTAAAAGAAAAAAAGAAAATAATATTCCAAAGTCCCTTACCATTAACATTTATCAAGGTGACTACTTATATTCTGGAGCAGATAATAGTTGGGGACTAGGATTTCAAATTAAAAATAACAATAATGAATTTGAATATGGCGGCGATGGATTTGGAGGCAGCGGAGATGGAATTAGAATTAAAGGAATTAATGCCCACACAGAAGAAGGAATTGATGAAACAAATGCACTTCTTTTTGGTTTTTATGAAAATCCTGAAGAATGGCGAAATACTGTCCTAGAAACTTCAGACTATATTATGAGTGTTGTTCTAAATAAAGTAATACCAAAATATTTGAACAATAAAGTTGTTTGAAACTGATGGTCTTTAGCAAATTAAACTAAAGACTTTTCTATTCATGAAAATCCAATAGTTAATTTCCCTTAAGGAAAAAGTTGAAGCCAATCTTACTCCCGCAATTTGCTCATCCGTGTTAATGTCGCTGAAGTGTGCGACGCAAGGGACGATGATAGTAGTACTACAGCTGGCCAACAAAAATTGTTAGCCACAAATTTCAGTAAGAATACAATTAATGTTTGGCGATACTCAATACAAATCTATAATCAGACTTTTTTTACCAAGCACACACTTTATTTGTTAACTGTATTATTTGCCTGATGCAAATTATTAAGTATTGCAGTTGTTTGAATGCGTTGCTACTTTTTATAGCGATTTGTATTCATTTGTGTTATTCGTGGCATTCGTGGCAAAACAAAAAAGCCGCTCCAAAAAAGAAGCGGCTTATATTATCATTCAAATCATTGAATCAACTTAATCAGTGGTTTTAGCGGTTCATCGAAGCAAGAAACTCTTCGTTATCTTTCGTGCCTTTCATTCTGTTTTGTAATTCACGCATAGCTTCTTCCACATTCATATCGTTCAGGAATACACGAAGTAAATTCATACGTTGTAATACATCTCTGTCGAGCAACAAATCATCACGACGGGTAGAAGAGGCCACCAGGTCGATAGCAGGATAAATACGTTTGTTGGACAAGCGACGCTCCAACTGCAATTCCATATTACCGGTTCCTTTAAATTCTTCAAAGATTACCTCATCCATTTTACTTCCTGTATCTACCAGTGCAGTAGCGATGATGGTAAGTGAACCACCAAACTCTATTTTGCGTGCCGCACCAAAAAACTGTTTTGGTTTTTGCATTGCATTAGCTTCCACACCACCCGACAATACTTTACCAGATGAAGGAGCAACGGTATTGTGTGCACGTGCCAAACGGGTAATAGAATCTAAAAGAATAACCACATCGTGTCCGCACTCTACCAAACGTTTTGCTTTTTGCAAGGCAATGGTAGAAACCTTCACGTGTTTTTCTGCAGGCTCATCGAAAGTAGAAGCGATAACTTCTCCTTTAATGCTGCGTTCCATATCGGTAACCTCTTCCGGACGTTCATCCACCAGCACCACCATCAGGTAACATTCAGGATGATTTTCTGCAATGGCGTTGGCCACGGCTTTCAGCAACATTGTTTTACCCGTCTTCGGTTGCGCCACAATTAATCCACGCTGACCTTTACCGATTGGTGTAAACAAATCCATAATCCTTGTAGAAAGGTCCGTAGGTTTTGTAAACAGGTTTAATTTTTCGTAAGGGAAAAGTGGCGTCAGGTAATCGAACGGTACACGGTCACGAACTTCTTCCGGACTTTTGTTATTAATCGTATCAACTTTTAATAACGCAAAATATTTTTCGCCTTCTTTTGGCGGACGTACTGCTCCATGAACAGTGTCGCCGGTTTTTAATCCGAATAATTTTATTTGTGATGGCGATACATACACATCATCCGGAGATGATAGATAGTTGTAATCAGAAGAACGTAAGAAACCATAACCATCAGGCATCATTTCCAGTACACCTTCAGAAAGTATTACGCCATCAAATTCTATATTGAACTGTTGCTCACGGCGGGGAGGATAAAATTTGTTCTGTCCACCGTTGTTATTATTGTTCTGATTGTTTTCGCCGGCTTGCTGATTGCCGTCGTTATTATTTCCCTGGTCGGTAGCTTGTGTTTGTCCGCCTTGTTCGTTATTGCCTTGTTGTGTATTACCAGGTTGTTGTAAGTTGCCACTTGGTTGAACATTACCGCCGGGTCTTTCGCTGGTTTGCTGATGTTGCTGTTGTCTTTTTTCCAGCACCGGTTTGTGCGCTGCTGGCGGAGGCACAATCGGTTCTGCTGCTATTGTTTCTTCCGGAGTCGCTTCTTTTTCCTCAATTTTCTTGCGGGGCTTTTTCACCACAGCGGCTTTGTCTTCTTTTTTAGGGGGCATTGGAGGTTTTTTAGATTGTTTTTTATCGTCTTCATCATCGTCTTCCACTACAGCTTCTTCGGTAGAGTTGGCGGTGGTCGTTTTTATAATGCGTTTTCGTTTGCCATCGTCGCTAGGTTTGGCACCTTTAGAGCCGGCAATTGCCTGGCTGTCGAGAATTTTATATACTAAATCCTGTTTGGCCAGTTTTTTAGCATTCGGAATTTTAAGTTGCTCGGCAATGTCGAGTAATTCAGGAACGAGCATATCGTTCAGTTGGAGAATATCATACATACAAATACAAAGTGTTGAATTTATGCAATGGCAGCGGTTACCAATCTTAAAAAAGCTGAAAAAAAATTTGAATTTTGTTGAACGGAATCGGCAGGTAAATGATGAGCTAAAGATACCGGGAGAACAACTTATCGGCCTCTTTCCGGTGCAAGTATACAGCTAAATCGGGAAAATCAAAAATTTTTGAAGGAAACGGACATTTTTAACAGCTGCACAAAAAA
>Ga0247740_1000699_pt1 | contig 15230 bp, 15 predicted proteins | sample UWRJL148409B2_FD_180942 | JGI IMG/M metagenome (GOLD analysis project Ga0247740, IMG submission 180942) | Plant litter microbial communities from Arlington Agricultural Research Station in Wisconsin, United States - UWRJ-L148-409B-2 | ecosystem: Environmental > Terrestrial > Plant litter >...
CCTATGCCGGCGCTCAGCTTTGGTATGCTTCCAGCACCGATGTCTGGGCGGGCGATGCGACGTCGATTCGCAGCACGGTCGATCTGACGCATGGAGATAGCGGCAGCCCACTCTATGTGTTCGCGCCTGGGTCGAGCACGGATCGCCGGGTGATCGGCGTCTCTTCTCTGGCACCCACGACGTATAACGTGTTCAATCGTTGGACCTCGGAAACGCACAATTGGTTCCACGCGTACGCCACCTTCCCCTGATGAATCGCTACGGCTTTCGCACGTGGAGCAGCAACGCCTATTGGCTGGCGTTGCTGCTCGTCCCCTCCGCCTGTGGTGGCAACTCGCAGGACGGGCGCGGCGTGAATGGCGCCGCCGGCGCCGGCGCAACCTCGGGAAGCAACGGCCTAGGTGGTGCCACGCACAGCAACGCGGGCGCGTCGGGCAGCAGCGGCGCGCCCGCTGCGGCGGGCTCCACGGACGGGGGCAAGACGCCATGCTTTGGCGGCTGCACCACCCAAGTCGACCGCCCTCAGCCCAGCGCTCCGCCTGTCTGCCCGGCGACTGAACCGGCAACGGCGTCGGCGTGCGCGAAAGAGTCGCTTCGTTGCAGCTACGGCGATTCGAGCACCGCGCAGTGTCGGCGCATTTATCAGTGCACGACTGGCGCCTGGCAGGCAGATACGACCATCTCGAGCCGTTACTCCTGCGACCCATTGCCTGCCGACTATTGCCCGGCCGAGCCCCATCACCAACAGTCCTGCACGATTGCCACCGTCGGTATGCCTTGCACCTATGGTGAGCTCTCGTGCGTGTGCTTCGCGCGCGCCCCCGCCCCCGGTAAGCCAGGCAATTGGCTGTGCTACGGCCCACCGGCAAATCCGGCCTGCCCAGCCCTGGTCCCCAATCTGGGGGCGGGTTGTGCCTCGAACGCCCTCGCTTGCAACTATGACGGGGACCCGTGCCAGGCGGCGCCGAATAGCTCACTATTTTGCTACGACGGAGCATGGGAGCAAGGTGAGGGCTACAATTGCGCGCTCTAGAAGAACGCGCGCTGCGCCTGGCGTCGCTCGGAGCGCCGTTGCTCGTCGCGTTCACTGCTTGCGGCAGAGTCAGTGATTCGCACCCGGACGCCACGGCGGGCTCTGCGAGTGACAGCAACGACACGAGCCGCGCGGGTGACAGCGGCAGAGCCGGTGACAGCGGCAGCGCGAACTCCGGAATCGAAGCAGGAGGCAGTGCCGCCGGCGATGGCGGAGCCGCGAGCAACGGGCTCGCGGGCGCTTCGGACGACGGCGCGAGTGGCGGTTACGCCTCGGGCGAATCGCCGACTGGGCCACTTTCGAAGCAAGCAGCGCTGTGCGGAAGCTTCATGGCTGTCTGGAAGCAGCGCCAAGCGGAGCGTGAGCCGGGGCAGCCGATCCCGCCGCTGGCGCAGGAGGCTCCCTGCTTCGAATGTTTGCGTGGGCAGGACACGGCTTGCGCCTATCCCCGCAATGCATGCGCGGCCGTTAGCGCCTGCGTCGACCGCCATTGCCTGTGCACGACCGAGCAACCCGTCGCTCTCACCTGCAGCGTCTCGACCTACCCAACCAACTTGTGCAGCTGCATTCAAAGCTGTGTCCCGAACGACAATCCTAGTTGTGAGCACGCCTGGGAAAGCTACATGCGCTGCGCGGTTGCCGCGTGCGGCGATGCTTGCGGCCAGTAGCGACGGCAAAGCCAAGCGAATAGCGCCGCCACTACAACGAAGCGCAAGTGAGTCCCGGAGCTCGGTCTGCTCGTCGACAGCGCACACCCCGATGACTCGGGCGCAGCGTACGCCGCGCCGCAGGCCGTTGACCACGTGACATCCGTCGACATCGGAGCGCCATCGCGGTCGAGCGCGGCCTGCTTGCAGGCGACGCCCGGCGACCAGATCCCTTCGCTCGTGCCGCACGGTGACAAGTCGACGCCACTCGACTGCTCGAGCCAGGGCAACACGGCCGACAGGTCCGTGTAGTAGCCGACTCCGCAGCGTTCGCCAGAAAGGCCGTTCGAGAGTATGCCGGCGACCCACCACTCGCTGCCCGTGCCCGAGTCGAGCTGCACGAAGGCGGGGCTGCCAGAGTCGCCAGCACAGCTGCCGCGTTCGTGATCGCCGATTTCTAGCTCCGCGCCGAAATTGCTGACGTTTGCGACCGCGCGCCGCTTGATCCCTACCGCGTCGTGCGTTGCGTCGCTTCCGAAGCCGACCAGCGTGACGTCGGTGCCCTCTGTCAGCAGGCCACGCATGCAGCCGAGCAGTGCGGGTGCGATCTGGCGTGAATCCATGGCGGGCTCGGCGAGCTCGCACCAAGCGATGTCCCGCCCGGAGGCGATCTCACCGTTCGGGTGAGGCGTGCACTTCACGACGCGGCGCGCGCTCCCGGCCGGCGCATCGATCGCATTCGCGGTTCCGGTTTCGTCGTCTACGCGCACCTCGAATTCGTCACCCAGCCAGAACGCGGTTGCGCCGCCGCAGTGCGCGGCCGTCACGAGCAGCTTGGGCGCGAGTAACAAGCCCGTGCAACCGTTGTCGAGCCAGCCGACCATGGGCCAACTACCTGTCGGAGCTACCTCGCCGCCGCTGATAGCACTACTCGCCCGCCCAATTGGCGCCTCTCCCGGAGTAGCCCCGCCACACGCGACACCTGCGTACGCGAACAACCCGCAGCAGATCCCTCGCCAATCGCGCATGACCCGCCATAACACCACTGCGCGAACGGCGCGCGCAGCCTACCAATAAAGATGGCGTACCTCGCTGCGCTCAGCCTCGCTTCGAGTCTGGCCGGTGGCCGGAATTCAGCCTAGAGCCCGCTTTGTTCGATCCAGCGCCAGGGCAGGGTGCCGTGGGAGAGGGCCCAGTCGTTGAAGCGTTTGAGGGACCAGCCTTGTTCGTCCACCTTGCGCTGCTTGAGGCGGGTGACCTCGAGCTTGCCGAGCAGGTAGCTCATGGGCACGGTGGGGCTCATCGTGTACCAGTTCACGTCGCCTTCGGCGCGGCCGCGGGTAAAGCCCATGTGCTTCATCAGATGTTTGACGGCGCCTTCGTAGCTGAGCTCGCCGGTTTGGAGGCCGCAGTCGATGAGGATGCGGTGGGCGCGCCAGAGGGCGTCATTCAATTGGTTGAGGCGCGCCGCGGGCTCGGAGACGACGCCGTGGTCGACGGCCATCTGTTCGCACCACAGGGTCCAGCCTTCGTAGAAGACGGAGTGGGCGAAGAGGCGGCGCAGCTTGCTGGGATGACGATTGGCGGTGCAGAATTGCAAGTGGTGGCCGACGTATGCTTCGTGCGCGCAGGTGAGGGCGACGCCGTAGTGTTGGCGGATTTCGGCGGCTTTTTCCGCGGGCTTTTCGCGCAGGAGGCTGAGATCGTTGACCCAGAAGATGCCGGTTTGGTCGCGGTCGTAGCAGCCCGGTTGCGTGTACGCGGCGGTCGGGAATTGGTGGCGGAGGAATTCGGGGACGAGTTTGACGAGTAGGCGCTCGCCGGGAGGCAGGCTCACGACGTTGGCCTTGCGGAAGGCGTCGCGCACACGGCGGGTTTCGAATTCGTACTCCTCGAACAAGCTCGCATGCTGGGGAGCCCACTGAGAGGCGGCGCGGTCCATGAGTGCGCGTGGGGTGCCGCGGCCGAGTTTCTTGGCTTCGACGGCCATCTCGGCTTCGATGCGGGCGACTAGGGTTCGTCCCAGGGCTTGGGCTTCGCGCGCGCCGAGATCCCAGCCGAGCCGCTCGCGGATCAAGGCTTCGAAGCGTTCGCGCCCGACGCTGAAGCCGTTGGCGGGGCCGGGTTTGGCGCGCTGAATGTGCTTGGAATAGGCGGCGAACGCGGCTTTCGCTTTGGCGATCAGGGCGTCGACTTTGGCGGGCTTGGCACGCTGGGTGCGCTTCAACGGTTCGGCCATGGCGTCGAGCAGGCTGGGCGCGCCGGCGCAGCTTTGCACGGCCATGTGGGTCCAGACGGGGACGGGGGCTTCGATTAACTCTGCGCTGCCCGCGAGGTAGGCGGGCAGTTTTTGCAAGCGTGACAGGATCGCGTCGGCCGCGGGCTTCAGGTCATCGGCGTGTTTGACGACCAGGCTGTGGATGCTGCCAATTGCGCCGCCGGCCCAGCGCTCCGGGTTCTTGCGGAACTCGCTGCGCTCGATCGACCACAGTTCGGTGCGCAGCTCGGCGAGGAGTGCGCGCCGATCCAGCCAGGCGTCGCCGCGGAAGTCGACCTCGGGCAGTTCTTCGATCGCGGTCAGCGTCTCACGCAGAAGCTTTTCGTGGGCGCGGTAGAGCGCGAGCGAGGGGCGTTCGAGTTCTGCGTCGAACTCGTGGCGACCGGTGCTCGATCCGTAGCTGGGGAAACGCGCAAAGGTTTGTTCGACGTAGCTCTCGGCCGCCTTCGCAAACGCGCTGAGCGAGCGGTTTGCCGGAGATGCACTAGTACCCGTCGATCGTCGAACCATGCGTGCCATCCGTACGAGGCTGCCGGAGGGTTCGATAGAGGTCAAATCAGCGGAACATCGGCGGCGTGACGGATCGAACCCGGCCTATCGGCGCATGAGCGCCCGTGATCGCGATTGGTCGGTGTTCGAGTGCAGCCGCCTTCACCGTTTCAGCGGTCGGTTTTTGTCCTTGGCAAGTGAGTTTCGAGTTTCGGGCCGGGCGTTCAGCGGCCCAGGCCGCGTTCTTGGATGATCGCGGCATTGCGCGCGTCTGCGCGTTGCAACGCGGGGCGAGCGGCGAGTCGCTCGCTGTAGGCGGTGAGCGCGGGCGTCGCGTCGAGCATTTTGAAACGGAGCATGAAGCGCACCGTGCTGCCGAAGATCATGTCGGCCATCGAGAACGAATCACCGAGCAAGTAGTCTCGGCCTCGTACCGCGGACTCTATCGCGTTCAGCATGGCCTCGTGAGTGCCCCAGCCGGCCTGGCTGGGCTTCGACTCCCAGTGGTTGGCTTTGGCCATCGCGCCCGGCTCGATCACCGAAGGCGCAAACAACGACCAGCGCAGGTACGTGCCGCGCAGTGGGTCGTCGGTTCTCGGCGCGAGCTTTCCGAGCGAATAGCGATCCGCCAGGTACAGGCCAATGGCCGCGACTTCGGTGACGACTTGATCACCATCGGTCAAAATCGGGAGCTTGCCCATCGGGTTCAGCGCGACCAGCTCGGGGGCTTTGCTGCCGCCAGCGAGCATATCGACGAAGCGCAATTCGAATTCGATGCCGAGCTCCTCCAGCATCCAGATCACGTTCGCGGCGCGGGAGAACGGGTGATGATACAAGACGATCGACATGGGTGCTCATTAGCAGACGCCCCAGTCGAAGCCTAGGTTCGATTGCGCTGCTGTTTAGCATCGTCGAGCGTCTCACTCGGTCCGTCTACACCCAGGGCATCTGCGACGCGTACTCTGCCCTCGGGGCTCACCCGATACTTGGCACCGAATGGATGCGGCCGCGTGCCCGCGCGCGAAAACAAATAAAAGGTCTGCCCGTCGTCGTCGAATTCGAGCGAGACGTACTCGGGTTGCGTCTTGGCCAGCTCGCCCAATAGCGCCTCGACCGAGCGCGCCTCCAAGCGCAGCGTGCGCGCCGTGTCGGCCGTGGTGAGCATGCCGTTGCGATTCACGGCCAGCGCGTAGATCGCTTCCACACGCGCTTCACGCTCGGCTTCTTCTCCCGAGCGGCCCAAGCGGCGACTCGCGACCAGAAACAGCGTGCCGAGCACTAGCGAGATCAGCGCCAGGGGCGAACCGAGCGCATAGCCGATGTTCTTGTCGGGCCACAACAACTGGAAGAAGAGCATGAGCGCCGCGGCCAACAACATGCCCAAGATCAGCACCAGCGCGCCGAGCACCCGGCCCACGCGCCCTCCGAGTTTCGAAGGTTGACCGGCGAATGCCAGCGCCTTGCCCGAGAACGGCGCGCGCGGCTTGTCGCAGGCCGAGCAATAGGCGAACACGCCCTTGTACAGGATGGGCGCGTTCTGGTGGCAATGCGGACAAACCATCGCGAGCGAGTTTAGCGTGCTCGGAGCGCGCGCCAAAACGCGCACGTTTTCGCAGACGAAATCGCAGTCGGCCCACTCGACACTGCTCGAGCGCGTGCCAGCGGGTACGGCTCCGAGGCGCGAGCTGCGATGCCGGCGCGCGATCGCCCCACTCGCCGAAGGTCCCCGCACGACGTCTGGACGACGGCGATCGGGAATGGTGCGAGCCCCGTAGGTGTCTTCAATCACGTACCTGTTGCGGGTTGCGTGAAAAACCCCGGCGCTTTTATCTCAAACTAATGCGAAGAATATGGAACGCGCCGCTGGGAACGGCCCCGTTCGAAACCTGAGCGACTGACTCGCCGTGGATGCTACGTTGTGGCGCTCGCGAGACGAGTGATCGCGTCGACGTTCGCGTGCTGCCTGCCGCGAGCCTCGGAGCGGCCTGCCTACACTTCCGGATCGGACGCGCTACATGCCAAATAATGAGCTATTTTTACACGGCTGGTCCGTCCCGCGCCTGATTGGTGCGGGGTTGTTGGCCGTGGTGGTCGTGGTCGCGGTGTGGACCACGGTTTATACGGTTCCCGCCGAGTCGGAGGGAGTCGTGCTTCGGTTCGGACGCTTCAGCCACATCGTCCCCCCCGGCTTGCATTTCAAGACTCCGCTGGGCGTCGACGACGTGAAGATCGTGCCCGTCAAACGCCAGCTCAAACAAGAGTTCGGCTTCGGTACCGAGACATCATCCAATCCCTGGCAATCCAGTCCGGAAGCCAATTGGCTGGGCGAAAAGACAATGGTCACGGGGGACTTGAACGTGGCCTTGGTCGAGTGGGTAGTGCAGTACCGCATCGACCGCGCCGACCAATACTTGTTCAACGTTCGCAACGCGGACGCCACACTGCGTGCGGCCTCCGAGAACGTCATGCGCGAGGTCGTGGGCGACCGCACCGTCGACGAGGTCATCACCATTGGCCGGCAAGAAATCGAGAGCGAGGCTCTGCAGAAGCTGCAGGCGTTGGTGGTGAGCTACACCATGGGCATCAAGATCGATCAGGTTCAGCTCAAAAACGTGAACCCACCGGAGAAGGTGCAGGCCTCCTTCAACGAGGTGAATCAGGCGCAGCAGGAGAAGGAGCGGGCGATCAACGTCGCCAACGGCGAGTACAACAAGTCGATACCGCGCGCGCGCGGCATGGCCGACCAGACGATTCGAGCCGCCGAGGGTTACGCGAAGAAGCGTATCAACGAAGCCGAGGGTGATGTCTCGAAGTTCAGCGCGCTGCTGGCAGAATACATCAAGGCCCCAGAAGTCACGCGCCGCCGCATCTATCTCGAAACGATGGGCAACACCCTGCCCAAAGTGAAGCGAAAGATCATCGTCGGTGACGACGTGAAAGGCATGTTGCCCTTGCTGAATTTGAGCCCGGGAACCGAAGCCGGAGCCGCCCGATGAACGGCTCCAAGATATACACGATCGCCCTCGTGGTCGCGCTGCTCGGGTTGTTCGTGCTCAACGGCGCGTACTACACGGTGAAAGAAACCGAGCAGGTGATCATCACCCAATTCGGCAAACCGAGTGCGAATCCGGTCACCGAAGCAGGGCTGCATTTCAAGCTGCCCTTCGTGCACGAAGTGAACGTGATCAACAAGCAGATCCTGGAGTGGGATGGCGCCAAGAGCGAGATGCCCACGCGCGACAAACTCTACATTTCCGTAGACACGTTCGCTCGTTGGCGCATCACCCGCCCGCTCGAGTACTTTCGCCGTTTGCGTGACGAGCGCAGCGCTCAGTCCCGTTTGGACGACATCCTCGGCAGTGAAACGCGCAACGCGATCGCAAAGCATGATTTGATCGAGGTGATTCGCACCACGAAAGAGCGAAAGCCCGAGACCGACTTGGCCGCGATCGACGCGGGCACGAGTAACATCGGCGTACTGCCGCCGATCAAAAAAGGGCGCAAAGAAATCGAGCACGAGATTCAACACGCCGCCACTGCCAAGCTGAGCGAGTTCGGGATCGAACTTTTGGACGTGCGCTTCAGGCGCATCAACTACAACCCGAGCGTGGTGGAGAAGATCTTCGAGCGCATGATCTCCGAGCGCCAGCAGATAGCCTCGCGCTTTCGCTCGGAGGGCGAGGGTGAAGCGGCCAAGATCTTGGGCAACAAGGAGCGCGATCTGAGCGTGATCGAATCGGGCGCCTACAAGACGGTCGAAGAACTGCGCGGAGCCGCGGACGCGACGGCCACCAGCATCTACGCGGCTGCGTATTCCACGACGCCGGCGGCCCGCAATCTGTACGAGTTCGTGAAGACGATGGAAACGTACGAGAAAATCATCGGTGAGGGCGACACGCTGCTGTTCTCGACCCGAGCGGATCCGTTTCGGCTCTTGACCGACGCATCGACCGGGACCCCGGTGAAGTAGTCAGCGGTTCCGCTGGCCGGCAGACGACGCGACGACGAGCGCGCGTCGTCTGCCGGCATAGGTAATTTTCCAGCCGGTTCCCAGATTGGTGCAGCGCTGGATGTCTGCCGTGTGTCCGGCGCGGAGCCGAGCCGCATGGTCATGCGATAGCGGCGCGTGTCTAGGCGAGCGAACCTCTGCGCTAGATCATGCACAACCGGGCAGGGAAAAGCAGGGGCTTAGCGGATCGTGTCACGGTCCAACAAGCGCAGCTCGATGGCGGCGATCACGGCTTCGACCTTGGTGCTGGCGCCCAGGCGTTCGTAAATCGTGCGCAAGTGCGAGCGAACGGTGTTGATGCTGAGACTGAGCGCCAAGCCAATGTCCTCGTAGCTGTGCCCTTGGGCGAGCAGCTTCAGGATCTCGCGCTGGCGCTTGGTGATGAGCTCGTCCCCGACCGGACCGCCCTCGCGAACGGCCGCCATCTTGGCGGAACTGCGGCGCGCCCGGTCCAAAACCAGCTGCGAGACGGAGCGGGACATCGGCACCCCTCCGCGCAACAGCTCGCGAACCGCGTCCGGCAGCCGGAACACATCTTGGGTGAGCAGGTAGCCGCCCGCACCCGCCTTGATCATCGCGGTGACGCGCTGGGCATCGACCGGGCCGGAAATGACCAGCAACGGAGCGCGATACGCGCTGAGCAAGCGCCGCACCTCCACGATGTCGTCCGTTCCAGTGTGTTTGAAAGCGACGACGATGGCGTCGGGCCGCACGCGAGGCAGCTCTTCCCACCCGCTGGCCAAGGATTGACTGACGCGCAGCTCGATCTTGGTATCGGCCTGCAGCGATTGCTGAGCGAAGCCCCCGTCCATCCCGATCAACAGGACCCTGGGAACGGGTCCTTCCAGGATTCTCGGGTTGCCGCTGCGGTTCACCTGGTCACTGGCTCCAACAGTACCGAAAGGGTACGGCCGAAACTCGAAGCACCGCAAGGCTCCGTCACTTGTTTTGAGCTGCAAGGCAAGCGCGTGCCGGATTCGGTGAGCGTTTACCGCGTCAGTGCACTCGCGGAAGTGGAATTCTGGAGTGTGACCGGTTGTGTGCGGCCGCGGACGCAGCTTTCTGACCTGTTTAGTGCGTCATTGGTGCTCGGATTAGGCACCCACGAAGTGGGCTCGGTATGGCTGCGCGGTGAGCCGCAGACCTACCGTCCGGGCGACTTGTTGTTGGCCGAGGCAGAAGAGATCCAACGGCTCACTCCCGGCACGGGGCCGAGCGCGCTTTTTACGATATTTTGGCCCAAATCGGCGCTCGAACGCGCAGCTGCGGAGATCGGCTTGGGCGGCTCTCCACCATGGGAGGTCACCCACTTGGCGGCTGGCCCGCTTTCGAGCGAACTCGCGGGACTTCATGACCTGTTCGAATCGCAGGCAGGCGCAGCCCAGATCGAGCGAGCGTATGCGAGCGTTACCCGCGCGCTTCTGCTTCGAGCGAGCCAAAGCGCCGTGCCGGCGACTCGCCGCAGCCCGTGCCATCCTGGCGTTCGGCGAGCCGTCAAACGCGTGCGCGCGAGCTTTGCAGAATCACTCTCGCTCGATGACTTGGCGAGCGAGCTGCAAATGTCCAAGTGCCATTTCGCGCGCTGCTTCGAGCGCTCGCTCGGCGTGCCTCCGCACCGCTACCGGCGGCTGCTCCGCTTGCAAGCGGCGCGGCGCTTCTTGGAGGCGGGGCACTCCGTGGGGGACGCCGCCAACGAGACGGGTTTCGCAGACGCTCCGCACTTGACCCGGGCTTTCCGCGACTGGCTCGGCGTCAGCCCGGCCGCGTGGGGGAGCGCGTGGCGCGCGAGCGACCCGTGGAGCGAACGCGCGCCGCAGACCGTGCGCCCCCCGCAACTCTGACCGAGGCTCGCAAGCGCGTCCTCGACATCAGAGCGGGCTGATGCCGCCGCCCGTGGGGCACGCGATGGCCTGAGTGCCGATCGCGACGTCGTCGATCCAGACTTCGCGAGCGTCGTCCTTTTGGTAGCTCTCCCAGCCGACGTACGCCTTGCTGAAGTCCTGTGGGAAGAACCACTTGTCGCCCGTAGAGTGGTCGACGCACCCGGTGCCGTAGTCGACCACCGTGAGGTCGTCGATCGCCATGCCATTCAGCCAGAACTTCTGGGTGTTGGTCTTGCCGTCGAAATACCACTGCACGCACGCCCATTGAGCCTCCGGCATCTTGGTGGCGGAGTGCTGCCAGCAGTCGCTCTTTTTGCCGGTGGAATCGTAGTTGGCCATCAGGGTTTTCATCTGCTGGCCGCCGTACCGCACCTGCGCATTGGTGATGCTCTGAGCGGCCACCGGACCATCGGCTTCGATCATCGTCCAATGCACGCCGTCGTTCGCGGCGCTCGTCGCGTAGATCATCATGCGGCCGTAGAAGGCATTGCCGGCAATCGGGAAGGGCGCTCCTTCCAAACCGATGAACGCACGCTGGTAATTGTTGGCGCCCGTCGTGGAGAACTTCACCGATTGCTTGCCGCTCGTGGAGCGCGTGGTGTCGATGGCCACGGTGCCTTGGTTCGTGCTGACCTTCCACGGTGCTGCAGGCTGGCCGGTGTAAGCTTCGAAGTCGTCACAGATCAAAGCGCCGGCGCAGGGAGCTCCCCCGCCTGCGCCGCCTCCGGCACCTGCGGTCGTGCCGAGGCTGCCCGCGGCGCCACCAGTCACGGCCGCCCCGGCCGAGCCCGCGTTCGTGGCCCCGCCGCTACCGCCGCCGCTCGCAGCTGGGGTCCCCGCGCTCCCGCCGCCCGCGCCTGCACCCGCACTGGGGCTCGAACCCGCGACGCTGTTCGCACCGGCCGAGGGAGTGCCATTGGGCGTCTTGCTGTCGGAGCACGCGCTCAGTGAAACGGCGGACCAGAGCAAGGGGCACGCCGCGGCAAGTAGGATCTGTGGCGAAGGGAGGCGAAAAGACATCGCGAAAAGCTTAGTATTTTTCCGACATGGCGCAGCCGCCGCGGGAGCCCCCGCGCGCGCGCATGCGGTTTAGAGCCGAAAACACGCGCTCTTGCGCCGCCGGCCCGCTGTTTTTTGTGCGTGGGTCGGGCGCTTCCGGGAGCGCGCGGGGCTGCTCGGTCGTCTCCACCCCGCAGGCATGCCCGGCAGGACAAGCAAAAGAAGTCTACTCGGAGAAATTACCCACGCGCTGGAAATGCCGGGAGACCAGGACCCTGCATGCGCGTCATGAGCTTCTGTGACTCGCCCGGGGAACGCTCTCGACATCTTCAGCTGGCCAAACTGATGAAAGATCGCTACAGGAGTCTCGGGGCGCAGTGGTGGCTGCGCGCGATTCATATCGGTCACGGGAAAGGGAGACCTTAATGTTACTCAAGAAGTCCAATTTGGTTGTGGCGAGCGTTCTTGCCTTGTCGGTCGGCATGGTGTCCGTCGTTGGCTGCTCGGATGATGCGGTCGAAGACGGCGGCGGAGGCAGCGGCGGCTCGAGCGCCGGTGGCGGTGGCAAGGCTGGCAGCGGCGGCAAGGCCGGCAGCGGCGGCAAAGCCGGCAGCGGTGGTTCTGGCGAAGCCGGCGAGCCGGGCGTGGCGGGCGCAGCCGGTGAAGCGGGTGAAGGCGGAGCCGGCGGTGAAGCGGGCGCTCCGGTCACTGGCGGCGGCGGTGGCGTTGGCGGTACGGCAGGCGCCGGCGGCAAGGCCGGCAGCGGCGGTACTGGTGGCACTGCGGGCAGCAGCGGCAGCAGCGGCAGCAGCGGCAGTGGTGGCAAGGCCGGTTCCGGCGGCACCGGTGGTAGCGGCGGTACGGGCGGCGTCGGCGGCACGGGTGGTACCGCGGGCAGCGGCGGCAAAGCCGGTTCTGGTGGCACCGGCGGCACCGGCGGTACGGCTGGAACTGCCGGCAGTGGCGGCACTGCAGGCAAAGCGGGTGGCGGCGGCAGCACCTGAGCGCTGGGCCAAGCGCCGCCATCAGAGGCGAGCGTCAGGCTCAGCACCCGCTTGATGCCCTGACCCGTTGATCGGGTCAGGGCATCAGCCAAGCGGCGGTGTTACCGCTCGGTTCAGCCAGCGGCTCAGTCCGTCCCTAAGTTGCGGCGCCGGCAAGCATCCGCGCCCAGTCGTCACGCAGCTCGCGGCTAGGCGTGAACAGCCGCACCTCGACACGAAACCGCTCGATCAGGCGCGGCAGACGCAGCGCCGCGGCGGGATAGGCCAGGACCACGAAATCGCGACGGTTGATCGCGTCCGTGAACGCTGGGTGCAGCGCTGCCGAAGGACCTGCCATCCAAGGCTAGAACGGCCGCACTGGCGCGCCATTCAGCGAGATTGTCGAGGGCCGCTGGGCGGCGTGCTAGGAACTTTGCCCGGTTTACATGAGCGTCGACGACAACGGTGCGAGCCACGAAAGCCCAGGCGCCAAGGACCCCTTGCACGGCGTGACCCTGGAGATGATCGTCAACGCATTGGTCGAACTCTACGGTTGGGAAGAGCTCGGGCAATTGATCGATATCCGCTGCTTTCAACTCGACCCGAGCGTGTCGTCGAGCTTGAAGTTCTTGCGCCGGACGCCCTGGGCCCGAAAAAAAGTAGAAGACCTGTACGTGTACGGACCTTCGACTCGGTAATCGAGTTCGTCGTTCGTGTGACGAACCACGCAACCGAGTGACAGGGAGTCCGCGCGCGCTTCAGGCGCGTGAGTGAGTCGTTTTTGAGCAGGGCGTCGGTGTGTGACGCGCGACGTCGCGTAAGTGTTGCTCACAGGCTCCAATCGCGCGTGCGGCCTCGGACTATGAACCGTCGCATCGAGATCGGTGGCGCGCGTGCGTGCCACCCGCGCGAAAGGGAATCGAGCATGCGAAGGTTTTCATCATCGTTCACGCTGTCGCTGTTGGTTGCGAGCGTTGCCCTCGCGGGCTGCTCGGCGCATGTCGAAGAACCCCAAGGTCCCGGTGGCGAAAGCGCGGGCGGCCCGGGTCTCGCCGGCGCCGCGGGCGCGGCTGTCGGCGGAGCGCCCGGCGCCGGGGGCGCGAGTGGTAGCGGCGGTGCGACGGGCAACGGCGGCGCGATCGGCGCTGGCGGCGCGGCAGGAGCCGCGGGTCCGGGCATGGGCAGCGTCGAAGGCGGGGGCAAGGCCAATCAGTCATTGCTGGATGTATTCGGCATCCCCAAGAACGCGCCGGTCGGCCTCGTCGGCCGCGCGGTGTTGCCGGCGGCGACCTTCGTCGAAGGCCCTGCCTCGGGCGCGATTGCGGGCGGGAATTTCTCGTCCCAACCCGTTCAGGGATTTTCTTGCTTGGTCGACGTGAAGGACGGTTCGTTCTGGGGCATGCCGGACAACGGCTATGGCTCGATCGAAAACTCAGCTGATTTTCGGCTGCGCATCTATCGCATTCGGCCTGAGCTGAAGACGCAAGCAGGGGGCGGCGGCAATGTGTCCGTCGAGAGCTACCTCGAGCTGCGCGACCCCGATCACAAAATCAAGTTCGCGATCGTCAACGAGTTCACGAACGAGCGTGTGCTCACGGGCGCAGACTTCGACATCGAGTCACTGCGCATCGCGGCGGACGGCACGCTCTGGATAGGCGACGAATTCGGGCCTTTTTTGCTGCACTTCGACTCGGCTGGCAAACTGCTCGACGCGCCGATCGCGCTGCCTGATCCCGAGCGGCCGGGGCAAGAAGTGCGCTCCCCGCAGAACCCCTGGCTGGAAGAGGGCTCGGCCGTGCGTGTCATGAACGCGTTCCGCGCGCGCGGAGCCGCCTACGGCAACAGCAAGCCGCCCGTGTTCTCGCCCTGGCACGTTCACCTGGTGGACGGCGACAATACGGGCAACCGCGGCTTCAATACTCAACGCGACAACTTGTCGCAGCCGAATACCCCTGGTCTCAATGGTGACACGGGTCTGCTCGCGGCCAACGACGAGATCGTGCGCGTGACCAAGAGCCCGGGCGCGTACCCGAACATGCAGGCCTCGGGCTACCCGGTGGTGACCTGGACCGTCAACTCGTCGGAGCGGATCAGCGAGCTCTTGGAGCTGGGCGTAAATGGCGTGATCAGTGACCGTCCGGATCTGCTGTACACCGCGGTCGCCAATTTCGACGCCAACAAGGACGGCGTGAAGGGCGACTACCTCGACGCGGACGGTCTGATCGACGCGAGCAAGTTCGACGCGCAGGCCCACCGCGGCGGTCGCGATCTACGGCCCGAAAACACGCTACCGTCCATGGAATCGGGCTTGGACTCTTTGGTGACCACACTGGAGACCGATTGCGGACTCAGCGCGGATAACGTGCCGGTGCTGTATCACGATCGCGTGTTTCGCGCGGAGCTGCCGGGTGAAACCGGTGGCAAGTCGCGCCGTAAGTTGGACGACGCAATCCCAGAGCGCATTCGTGACGTGACGCTCGCCAGCATTCAAGATGCGTTCAACCCAATCTTGAACGACGGTGTGATTCGTACGGGGACGCCGCAATCGAACGCGCCCGCGCTGTCACCGGTCACGGTCGCATTCTGGAAAGCCCAAGGTCGCCCGGATGCGAAGGGCGACTTGTACTTGATGCCGAGCCTCGACCAACTGTTCGACTTCGTCGATTTTTACGTCGAGTACTACCGGACGGGCGCGGGCAAATCACATCCTGACGCGAACCGCCGTTGGAAGAACGCCGCGCGCGTGCGCTTCAACGTCGAAACCAAGACCGACCCGCGCGAACCCGAGAGCACCAAGACCGTGGGTGAGTTCGTGACCGCGATCGGTAGTCGGATCATGGCCCACGGTCTGCAAGACCGCGCCGATCTGCAGAGCTTCGATCTGCGTACGTTGCTGCAAGCGCAGGTCG
>Ga0247740_1000701_pt1 | contig 15201 bp, 10 predicted proteins | sample UWRJL148409B2_FD_180942 | JGI IMG/M metagenome (GOLD analysis project Ga0247740, IMG submission 180942) | Plant litter microbial communities from Arlington Agricultural Research Station in Wisconsin, United States - UWRJ-L148-409B-2 | ecosystem: Environmental > Terrestrial > Plant litter >...
AGCGCCGACAGCTGTTCGATGCCGCGTTCACCCGGCAAGAAGCGCGCGAAGTCTGCCTCGCCCAGCGGGCCGAGTACGACGCGAAACTTGTGACTGCGACTGAAGACGCGGCGCCCGAGCACGGTGCTACGACCCAGGCTGCTGACCTCTGGGGAATAACCAAGCCGGAAACGATCTCGATCGTCGATGACGAGCCACTCGCCCATGAACTCCCGAATCCCGACGGGGAGCTCGAAGTAGCCGCTGAGCACCGCTTGCAGCGCGTCAGGCGGCCGTGACGCCATTGCGAACAATCCGCCAAAGTAGAGCTTGGCTCGATCGGGTACGGCATCGAGATTGGCTTGCGCCGGCAAGCCGTGACCAAAGACGGCGCCCACGTAGGTGCGAAAGCGATCACTGTCGAGCCGATCGCGGCTTACGGTGGGGCGACTGCGAGACCACGCGCGGTGAAAGAGGGCCAGCGCGCGATGATGAAAGAGGTCGACGAAGCTCGCGAACGTCGCATCGCCGGCTTGGCGAATGCGATCCCGTGCGTACTCGGTGAGGTGCAGCGGCAGCGGACCTTGCGGCCCAAATAGCCCCAAAAAACCCACCGTCAGGCGCGCGGGCTTGTCGCCCGTGCCTGGCGAAAACGTACGCAAAGCCGAGGGTACGAAATCGAGCGTTGGATCTTGTCCGAGGCGCAGCGGCTCGTCACGCGGCTTGGCCGCTTCACCCCAGCGCGGCAAGTGTTTGAAGGCGACCTCGACCCGCCGCAGCGCTTGATGAAAATCGAAAGCGTACGGCGTGAGCGCGAGGGCCTTCAGCCACGCTACGCGATCGAACGCTGTCCCAGTCTCGCCGGCCATCGCATGATCTCACCGCGCTGCGCAGTCTTGAGCACGGTTTCGGTGAATGAATTGAGGCCAACCAGGCGCCCGAAGAAGCGCTCGAGCACCGCGCCGAGCAAGAACGCGCTTCCGCCCCCAAAAAAGGCTTCGTCGCACTCGAGCGTGAGCTCGAGCCCGCGCGCGAAGCTGGCGGGCCCGTCGAACGGCAAGCGACGGGTGACGGGGCTGCTCTGAATCGAGCGCACGCCTTCGATCTCCCGACGCAAGCCAACCGTGCCGAGCTCCGCGTAAAGCTGAAGCAACTGTCGCAGGGGAGCGGCGCCGAGCCCGTCTTGGGCATTGCTCACCGAGAGGTGATTGAGCGACAGGTGGCTGACCAAGCGCCAAGAGCTTTCACCCCAAGCGGGCGAAGCGTGCGGCTCGGAAGGTCCCGCCACGCAGCGTATGGACTCGACCGGCGCGCCCGTCTCCAGCGCGAAATCGGTCTTGCCCGTCCCGAGGCTCATCAGCAGCGGCAGGTCTCGATTGCTGCATAGCGTGTCGACCGCGAGCTGTTGCAGGTCCGTGTGGTACGGGCCCTCGTTGCCATCGACCAAGGACAGAAATGCTTCACTACCCGCGTAGGTAGAGCGCGAGCCGGTGATCTGTCGGCGGGCCGAGATCAAGCGGGTTTGGCGGTGCACCGTGTAGTAAGCCTGAGTTTCCGACGCGTGCCGCTCGGTACACGCGTAAAACGGCAGGAACGGCCGCTTCGCGCTCGCTTGCGCACCCATGCCGGTGACACCCGTGATCGAGTGCACTTCGAAATCCAAGGGGCGCGTGCGATCGGCGACCACGTGGTATTCGTGCTCGCGGTCGCTGAGGTGGATGCGATCCGCCTTCTTGGGAAATAGGTTGACCACTGGCGTGCAGTGCAGCGCGACGTGCTGCGCCGACACCACGGGCTCGAGCTCCGCGTCATGCCTGCCGAGTAGGACCGAAAGTTCGATTTCCGACGTCGAACAGGCCGCAAACGCACGGTCGAGCCCGGTGAGCTCCACGAACGTGAAGCGCTGAGGCAGCGCGAAGTACTCGTGCAGCAGCCGATAGCCCTGGAACGAGCGCAGCTCGTAGGGCAGCAGCGCCTCTTGCTCGCTGAAGCCCATCGCGCGCAGCGGTGCGTCGGCGACGAAACCGCAACGGACTCCGCGGCCGTCCCGCGCGACCAAGCCCAGTGCGCTTCCTGCGAGCAATTCGTATAGGCGCAAGCCCAATTGCTCGGCGCCGCGTAGAAATAGCGGCAAACCCGATACCGAAAGCTCCGACAGGGGCGCGCCCGACACCGAGCGCAGCTTGATGCGCAGCGCACCCCGAACGCGCTTGCGCGACGCGACCGGCAGATCGCCCAGATCGCCCACGTGCGACGAGTGAGTCACGGAGGTGATCTCCAGCGGCCAGAGCGTCACTTCGTGCGCAGTTCGGTATTCGCAGGCGGTCTGTTCGCCGCGACCGAGATTTGCCTTGAGCGTAGTGCCGCGTGCGACGCGAAAGCCTTCGCCCAGCAGTGGATGCTTGGCGCTCGGCTGCAGCTGCACGACCGCGAGCGACGGAGTGGGCGCGAGCAGATGCGGTGCCAAGAGCGACATCAGCCCCTGGGTGAAGCGCGGGTATTCGGCGTCGATTTTCAGCTGCACACGCGCGGTGAGAAAGGCAAACCCTTCCAGCAGCCGCTCGACGTAAGGATCGGTGCACTCGAACTCGTCCAGCCCGAGGCGCCCTGCGATTTTCGGGAAGTGTTTGGCAAACTCTCCCCCGAGCTCGCGCAAGTAGGAGAGCTCGCGGTTGTAATAGCTGAGCAGGCGCTGATCCAAAACTCAGCCCGCCTGTCCCGTTACGTCACTCACGACCGCTTGACCGGTTTCGAGGTCCAAATCCGTACGCAAGAATAGGCGTAAGGGCAGGGGCTGAGCCCAGAGCTCGGCTTCGATCAAGACGCAGACGGCATTGGGGCCGTAGCTCTTCTGATCTTGCAGCAGCTTGACGCGGACCGTCTCTTTCACGAGCCGCGGCTCGAACTCCCAGATCGCGCGGCGCAGCAGCTTTTCGATCGTGGGCGCGTGCACGCCCGTGGCCGACTTGCCGGACAGATCGGGTAGTCCGAAGTTCAAAGTCGAGCGCTCGACTTCTGCGTGGCCCGACAAATCCTGGACCGACGTCAGGTTCACGGCGTTGAACAGCCAGGTCAGATCGCGTCGGACGCTTTCACGGAGGCGCTGCGGCGACAGCACCCGAAGGTCGCGCCCTTCGACCTGCCGATCCGGCTCATTGTCGGTGAGCCGGTCGAGCAGGGAAGGTTGTAGGCGCTCCTTCGGGGCAAGATCCGCCATGATTTGGTCAGGCCGTCTTGGCGGACGGCAACTTCGAGACCAAGCGCAGCGACACCGTGAGGCCTTCGAGTTGATAGTGAGGCCGCAAGAAGAACTTCGAGTTGTAGTAGCCCGGGTTGCTCGGGTCTTCCTCGATGACGACTTGCGCGGCGGCCAACGGGCGCCGGGCCTTGATCTCTTCACTGGAGTGCGCCGGATCTCCGTCCACGTACTGGGTGATCCACTTTTGCAGCCACTTCTGCATGTCGTCCGCGGTCTTGAACGACCCGACTTTGTCGCGCACGATGCACTTCAAGTAGTGCGCGAAACGGCAGGTCGCGAACAGGTAGGGCAGGCGAGCGGCGAGCGCCGCGTTGGCGGTCGCGTCTGGGTCGTCGTACGTGCTCGGCTTCTGCAGTGACTGCGCGCCGATGAAGGCCGCCAGATCGGTGTTTTTCTTGTGGATCAGCGGCATGAAACCGCTGCGCGCGAGCTCAGCCTCGCGTCGATCACTGATGCCGATCTCCGTCGGGCAAGTCATGTCGACGCCGCCGTCATCGGTCGGGAAGGTGTGCGTCGGCAAACCCTCCACCGCGCCGCCCGCCTCGATGCCACGGATGCGTGAACACCACCCGTACAGCTTGTACGAGCGGTTGATGTTCACGGCCATCGCATACGCTGAATTGGCCCAGGTATACTTGCTGGCGTCCTGGCCGGTGGTGTCTTCCTCGAAGTCGAACTCCTCGACCGGGGAGGACTTGCTGCCGTACGGAGTGCGCGCGAGGAAGCGCGGCATGGTGATGCCCAAGTAGCGCGAGTCCTCGGTCTCGCGCAGAGAACGCCAGGCGGCGTAATCAGGCGTGGTGAAGATCTTCTCCAGATCACGGGGGTTGCCGAGCTCTTGCCACGACTCCATCCCGAACAGTGACGGAGCGGCCGCGGACAAGATCGGTGCATGGCAAGCCGCGCCGATCTTCGCCAACTCACCGAGCGTCTCGACGTCGGGGGGGCTGTGGTCGAAGTAGTAATCCGAGACGACGCACGCGTACGGTTCACCGCCGAGCTGGCCGTACTCTTGCTCATACAGCTTCTTGAAGATTGGGCTCTGATCCCAGGCGGCACCCTTGAAGCGCTTGAGCGTCTTTTGGAGGTCTTTTTTCGAGACGTTCATGACACGGATCTTGAGCATCGTGTCCGTCTCGGTGTTGTTCACGAGGTGGTGCAGACCTCGCCACGAACCCTCGAGCGACTGGAAGTCGGCGTTGTGCATGATCTCGTTGACCTGCGCGCTCAGCTTCTTGTCGAGCTCGGCGACGATGGCTTGAATCGAGGCCACGACATCGCTGGAAATGACGGCGGTGGTGCCGAGCGCCTGCTGGGCGAGCGTGGCGACGGCCGACTCGACCTCTTCACGGGCGCGCGTGGATTGCGGTTTGAACTCTTTGTTCAAGAGGCTTGCAAACTCGCTCGCGTCCGCGGTCTCGACCGCTGCGGCGCCGGTTTTCTGTTGTTCTGCGTCGCTCATGATCACTCGCTCTTGGCGGGTTCGGCCGCCGCGTTGGGGGTCTTGGCTAGCGACTCGAGCAGGTTCTTGTCTTGAAGCACCTTGCTGATGAGCTCCTCGGCTCCCGACTTGCCGTCCATGTACGTAATGAGATTGGCCAGCTGCTGGCGCGCCTCGAGCAGCTTGGCGAGCGCGGGGACCTGCTTGGCCACGGCGGCGGGCGAGAAGTCGCTCAAGCTCTCGAACTTCAGCTCGAGCGACAACTCACCGTCACCCGTGAGCTGATTGGGCACGCGCATCTTTACGCCCGGCTGCACCCCTTTCAGCCGGTCGTCGAAGTTGTCGACCGACACTTCGAGGAACTTGCGGTCTGCGACGGCTGGTAGCTCTTTGCCCGCGTTGCCGGAGAGGTCCGACAAAACCCCCATGACGAACGGTAACTGGACCTTTTTCTCGGCTCCGTAGAGCTCCACGTCGTATTCGATCTGCACACGCGGCGCTCGGTTGCGAGCAATGAACTTTTGGCTGCTCATGTCCTAGACTCCGTTCCTTGTCACACGCTTGTTCCCAGGCGGGTGCCCCGCCCCAATTCTAGCCCTCTGCCTTACCCACCACGAGTTGGGCCTGCTTCAAACCATCAGGCGCCATCTCGTTAAGTATCTCGAAAAAGCTCATCGTGACGAGCTTTTTGCAGCGCTGCGCCATGAGCGGCACGGGGCTCGCTGGTTCGTGCCGCGCGTAGTACTCGCAAATCTTGTCGAGCGCCTTGATCACGTCCTCACGGGTGAGGATTTCACCGCTCAGCCCGCGCGCGGGCGGCGCGGCCGGCGCCGTGGCCACCGAGCCGGGCGCGGCCGGGACGGGCTCACTCGTCGGCGCTGGGCGCCGCGCGACGAGCCGCTGCTCCAGCGCGTGGTGCGCCTTGCTGAAGTAGTCGAGCAAGGGCGCGAAGTCCGGCCCGCGCTTACCGGTCTGAGTCTCGAAGACCGCTTCGATGGCGCGCAAGTGGCTCAGGGCAGCCGCCAGCGACAGCGCGGTCGCTTCCAGCACGGGCAGCTCTGCCGACTCGAATGCGCCGCCCAGGCGAGCGGCATCCGGCGTGCCACTCGCCGGGTAAAGATCCAAAAGGCTGACCGGGCCAAGTGCGCGCGAGACCACGAGCGGTGCGGAGCGCAGCTTCAGCAGCACCAATGGCGTGGAGAGCGCGGCCAGCGCCGTGATGCGCATCGTGGGGTCATTGTCGTCTTCTGGATCGAGTTGCGGGTGTATCGTGGACCAGTGCTGCTCGAGCAGGCCGCTGACCAGAGCCAGGCCTTCGGCAAACGCCTCCACCCCGTTTCGATAGAGAAGCGCACGCGCGGCCAGCACGGCGACCCGCAAGTCTTTCGTTCGCGTGAGCAGCTCGAGGGCCAAGGAAAGCGCGCCCGCCCAGTCTGGGGGCTCGGCGGCGGTCGTGCTTCCGCCGATTACTTGCTCGGCCTTGCCCGTGGCCGCACGCTCGAGAGCCGTAAACCCGGGATCGTATTCCAGATTTGGTCCAGAGCGAGCGTCGCCCGAAATTGGCGCGAGCAGATTTGCAATATCCAGAATGGTCATGCTGAACGCAGACTCAACCCGAGAGCCTTTTCGGCATTTGCAAACGGCGTTGGCCGAATGTCAACTTCCCATGCATTGGGGCGCGTTCCGCCAACGTGCGAATCGTGACTCGCGGGAGCGCGCACATCCAATATCCTGCGAGGATGTGCTAGGAATTGCGTGAGATCGACATCCGTGAACGATGCTGAGCAAGGCTTGTTGAAGCCTGGGTGGACCCGACCGGACCTCGTCGCGGCGCTGGCTTCGTGCGTGGCGGACTGGGAGCGCGCATTGGCCGCGCCGGTACTCGGCGCGGACCCGGGTCTCATCGCATTGGTGGAGCGCTCCCGCCTGCTCGAAGGCCCGTCTCGGGTCGTGGGGTTCGGTGGCGTTGGCCACCACTTGACGGTTCTGACGCAATTGGCGCAGCCCTCGAAGGACACGGCCGCCGCGCGCCAGCAACTCGCGATCGTTCAGGAGCTATTGAGCAGCGCGCGCGCTTCGCTCACCCCGGACGAGCAAGCCTCGGCGCGTTCAGCAGGAGCGCCCCCGCAAGGCGCGGTCAGCCCGCCACGGTTGATATCGGGCCCACTCAACCTTCCGCGCCCGCTCGGAGCTGACCTTGCACCGCCGCGCTTCGTGACTTCGGCTGGGGTTCTGCTGCCGTCGTCGCTCGCCCCCGCGCAAGCCAGTGCACCTCCGGCCGTCGCGCAGCGCCCGTTACCTATCGCCGCGCCCCCGCCTCCTGCGCCCTCCGTCCTGCCCGGTCCCGCGGCGGTCCCGTTTCAGCCGGTGGGGGCGATCGCGGGGCCGGCCCAACCGAACCTGTTCGTGCGTTCCATGTTGGGTTTGCGCGCCTTTGGCCGGAAGGACAGCCCCGAAGATGCCGCGCAGGCGCCTTCGCAGCCGCCCGCAGCCGCCCGCGGTGAGGCGTCGCTGCTCGGCCTGGGGAAACGTCCGGCGGCGCCGTCGGCACCACCGCCCGCGCTCGGGGGTGGCTACGGCGGGCTTCCATCCTTGAGCGAGCTCGGCAGTAGCGCGCCGCCCTTCGAGTTGCCCGGTCAAGTACCGGGTGCCCGCGCCCGTCGTTCTTCCACCCCCCCACCGGTCGCGGAGGGCGGAGCGAGACGTCCCTCGCTCACCCCTTCGGGTGTTTCCAAGGGTCACAAGACGCCATCACCGTTGTCGTCCACCCCCCGCCGACCGGACTTCGCAGCCCGAGGCCGTCCGCGTTACCGCGGCGAGTCCGGTGAAGGCCGCTGGTGGATCGGCGCATTGGCCGCGCTCGGCGTCTGCGTCGTGGTGGTGGGCATCGTGCTCGTCGTCGTGACCGTGACTCGGCGCCGCGACGAGCTGATGGCGGGCGCGAGGGCGGACAGCTCCGCTGCGCCGAGTTCGAACTCGAGCTCATCCAACGCGCCCGAATCCGCGCTGCCCCGTTCGCGGCTGCTCACGGACGACGAGCGCTTTCGTTCGCTCGTCACCCAGGTACATGGGCGCGGCAAAGAATCGGGGGAGCTGCGCGCGCTGTTGGAAGAGCAGGCCTCTCTTGCGGCTCAGTCCCTCCAACCCGGCTGCACGGGCCCTTCCTGCGCCACTCTCGCGTCCGTGGCAAAGCTCGTCACGGCGACCGGAAAAAAACGCGTGAAACGCCGCTCGCGGGCCCCCGACACCATGCGTTCGCGCTGGCTCGCGGGCCTCGAGATGCCCGAGATCCCGGTCGAAGACGACCCGCGCGTCCAGAAGCGCTTCGAGTTCTACACGGAGAATCCGCAGGGCCGCGAAGTATTCCAGCAGATGTTGTTTCGCTGTGGCGCCTATCGAGACACGATCCAAGCCGCGCTCATCCGCCGCGGCTTGCCCAAAGACTTGATCGCGGTCGCCTACGCCGAGAGCGGTTGTTATCCGCTCGCCAAGTCACCCGCCGGAGCCGAGGGTCTGTGGCAGTTCATCCCCGAAGCGGCGCGCGCGTACCACCTGCGGATCATCGAAGACGTGGTCGACGAGCGGCACAGTCCGCAAAAGTCCACGGACGCCGCAATTCAGTACTACAGCGATTTGTACGCCAAATTCGGCTCGTGGGATTTGTGCTTCGCGGCCTACAACATGGGCCCCTTCGGGCTCGCCGCGCGCCTCGAACGCGTGGAGGGGGAAGACGTAGGCTTTTGGGAGCTCGTCGACGCTCAGATGCTTCCGGACGATACCGCGGATTACGCGCCGGCAATTCAAGCGATCGCGCTGATCCTCAACAACCTGCAGCGCCTCAAGTTCGGCGGTATCCAGCAGCGCGCGCCGCAAATGACGATGGATCTGCAAGTCCCCGGGGCGACTCGCTTGTCCCTGGTGGCACGCGCGGCCGCGCTGAGTATGGACGAGCTGCGGCGCCTGAACTTGGACATCAAAGGGACCGCCACGCCGAATGTCGCCAACTTCGCCGTGCAGGTGCCGAAGGACAGCGTGTGGCAGGCGCGCGATACGCTACAAGAGTTGCTCAAGTCGAACGACGAGAGCGACCTATGCGCGCCCGCCAATTTCGATTGGGGGCGCCAGCGCTTCACCCAAGAGATGCGGAATGCGTGTGCGCGGAACTTGGCGGCGCGCACCGCGCAACCAGGTGCCGCCCCGGGCGCGCCGCCCTGAGTGGGTTTACTCGGACGGCGGCCTCGTGTGACTTCAAGCCGTGATCACTTGGGGAGGAATTCGGCGTTTTGCTTGAGGTTCCAACCGCCGGTGATCTTGGCCCCGCCCATACCGCTCGCCTCTTGCGGCGTGTAGGTCAGCGCGGCGCGAGCGTAGTTGAGCCGGATTGTTTCCTGAATCTGGTCGTCCTTCGGCTCGCCACCGACCTCGAACGAGGTGATGATCACGTCTTCGAGGCGGATCACGAGGTATTCGAGCGAATCACCACCCGCCTTGCGCACGGTCAAGTTGACGAAGCCGATGTGCACGCCGCTTGCGCACCACTGATAGAGGACCGGTGAGGCACGGTCGATTACTTTGCGGATTTCAAGGTCGTTGTGCTCCGACTTGCCGGCGCTGGCGCCACCGCCGCTCGAGTTGGTTCCAGTCTGCGCGACTGCCCAGGACCACCCGAGGATCTGGATGTGGTCCTTATGGACCTTGTCCTGCGACTCCCCACTCAGTTTCTCGATTTCCAAAAACATATCGACGGCCATGACATTTCTCCTTCGGCGCGCACGCGCGTGAACACGAGCTCGTAGTAGTGCCTCAACCCCTGGCGCAGAACCCACTCATGCTTCTCTGGAGTTACACGCGAGACCGCCCCGGGTCAAGTCAGGCGGCTCGGGTTTCTGTCGCGGGTTTTCTGGGGACGCGGGCGGGCTTGTGGCCGAGAAACGCCCGAGGTTCGTGTATAAGAGTGCGCTCATGTTCAGAACGCGCTTGGGAACGCGCCTGCTTCCGCTTCTTTGCGTTGCCGTTGCCGCCGCCGTGGTCGTCGCCTGCGGCGGCACGCCTCCACCTGCATCGCCTTCGCCGGCGGCCAAGCCCTGCCCGGCGCTTCCACTCACGCTTGCCGTGACCGCGAGCGCTCGCAGCAATTCCCTCACGGCCGGTGACGGTCGACCCGTTCAATTGCGCCTGTATCAACTGCGCAGTGACGTGCGCCTGCGCTCGGCTTCTTTCGAAGAAGTCTGGCAGAACGAAGCCAAGGCGCTCGAAGGCGAGGTGGTCGCCTCCGAGCAGCACACGGTTTTTCCGGGCACGAGCCAGACCATCAGCGTCGCGCCCAAGCCCGACGCGAACTACTTGGGCCTCGTGGCTCTCTTCCGTGAGCCACAAGGGAAAGATTGGCTCTTAACTTACGAGATCGCACCTCGTAATCCTCAGCCCCCATGTGCGGGCAAGTCCGACGCGATTCAAATCTGGTTCGACCGCATGCAGATCCAAGACGGAGCGGGGCGTGCCCCCGAGACCGAAGACGGCGGTGGCGGTCAAACCCCCAACGCCGAAGGGGCAGGAGGCTGACGTGACCCGCAGACCGATTTGGACCGAGGGCTTGCTGGTGAGTCAGCACCACTTCCAGCAGCAAGATCAGTATTTCGAAGGGCTCCTGCACGATCGCGTGCGCGCGGTCAGCCACTACGACTGGGGCATCACCGAGCTCAAGCTCGACGAGCGCGGATTTGCCGCCGGCCAGGTTCGGATCCAGCGCCTGAGCGCGATCTGGCCGGATGGCGCGAGCATCGCATGCGGGGAGGGAACGCCGCAGCCCGGGCCCGAACCGCGTGATCTGCCGACGAACGCGCAGCGCGTCGAGATCTTCATCGGCCTGAGCTCGGGTCAAGACGCCGCCCAAGTGTCGCTCGATGGCAGCGGGATGCGTCGCTACACTCGAGAGCTTCACACGGTTCCCGACAGTAACACCGGGGCCTCGCCGCAAGAGGTCGAATGGGCGCGGCCGAACTTGCGCATCCTGTTCGGCAACGAACGCCGCGACGGCTTCGTCACGCTGCTCGTCGCCGAGCTGGTGCGGCAAGACAACGGACAGTTCGTGATCTTGGACACGCGAGTGCCGCCCGTGCTCATGCTGTCCGCGGCGCCATTTTTGGAGTCGGGTGTCCGGCGAGTGCTGGCCAACGCCGTCGCGCGTCACCAACAACTCTTCGCCGAGCGCCGCGGTCGACAAAATACGGGTGCCGATTTTCACACGAGTGAAGTGCGGAATTTTCTGCTGCTCCAGACATTGAGCGGGGCGCTCCCGGTGCTCAATCATCTGCTGGACACCCCGCGCGCGCACCCGGAAGAGGCGTATTTGGTGCTGGCTCAGCTCGCCAGTACGTTGGCGTGTTTTTCGACCGACGCAGGGCCGAGTGACATCCCCAAGTTCAACTACCTCGAGCTGGGAGACACGTTCGAGTTGCTGTTCGCCAGCGTGCTGCGCCTGCTCTCCGGCGGGACCGAGCGCGCATACACGGAAGTCGCACTCGAACATCGCCCCGACGGCATGTTCATCGGACGTATTCCCGAGCCGAAGCTGTTTGCTCAAGAGTTCTTCGTGGCTGTCAAAGCCAACATGCCAGAAGCTCTAGTACGTGAACGCGCACCGGCCGTGCTGAAGCTGGCCGGTTGGTCTCACATCTACGACGTGGTGAAGCACGCTCGAAGCGGAGTCCATCTGAGCGTCGAGTGGTCGCCGTCGGGAGCGCTACCGCTCAAGCCCGGTGTGTGCTTCTTCCGCGTCTCGCGCGAAGGCAGCTACTGGGAAGAGGTGGTGAAGACTTCTACGGTGGCTTTGTACTTACCTTCCGACAACGACTGGGCCGGCGCCGAACTGTCCCTGTACGCCGCAGACCCGGCGGCTCTCAAGTAGCGATGAGTCAGCGTATCTACGCGGCCTGCGCCGAGGTGTTGATGCTGGCGGTCAGCTTCCCTCAGGCTCCCAGCATGGGCTCCGCCGTCGAGCTGCGCCAGCGCTTGCTGACTGCGCTCGACAGCATGGTCGGCAAGGCACGAGCCGCCGGTGTGCCGGAGCAAGACCTGGCCGATGTGCGCTTTGCCGTGGTCGCCTTTTTGGACGAGCAGATTTTGAAATCCAATTGGCCCGGCCGCAACGATTGGATGAGCCAACCTCTGCAGCTCGTGCTGTTCAACCAGTACACGGCGGGCGAGCATTTTTTCGCGCGTTTGCGCAGCTTGCTGGGGGAGGGGCGCCTGGAGGCCATTGCGGCCTACCAACTGTGTTTGGCACTCGGCTTCCGTGGTCAATACGCGTCGGGAGATCCGAACGCGCTCAGCGGTTTCAATCAAGCCGCGCTCGCGCAAATCTCCCGAGGGCTACCGCGGATCGACAAGCTCGGCCCGCACGCCGTTCCCAGTGATCGCGCGCGCAAGGTGAAGAGCAGTAACGCGCCGCTGATCGCCTTCGCGGTTGGCGGCACTCTGCTCGCGCTCGCCGTACTTGTCGGGTTCGAACGCTTGGTCCGTGCGGACGTGCGAAAGGCACTCGACGTGCTGCCCGCGTCGACGTTGGTTGGTCCCGCACCCAGCAGCCTGAAATGAGCGTCGGATGTTGATGTTCTGGCTCGCGCTAGGTCTCACGATCGTCGCGCTTTCGGTCTGGGGCGTGGTGCTGTTCACGCACGCGCCGTTGTGGATTGCGATGGTCGTCAGTGTGGCCTGCGTCACCGGCTTCCTGCTGGTGCTCATCGCCCGGCAGATCCGCGCCAAGTTGCGCGCTTCGGCGCTGGAGACCGAGCTCCTGCGACAGGCCGCTCAACAAGCCGATAACGCCCGCCCCGATCGACGAATCGAGGTGCAGCGGCTGCAAGCGCAAATGAAGGCGGCGATCGCCGCGCTCAAACGCACGCGGCTCGGTTCTAAGGGTGGAGAGGCCGCCCTATACGCTTTGCCTTGGTACGTGATCGTCGGGCCGCCCGCCGCGGGGAAGACCACCGCGCTCACGCAGTCGGGACTCGGCTTCATCTCGCCGCCTGGCGCAACCGGCAGCAAAGTCCGCGGCACGGCCGGGACGCGCAATTGTGATTGGTGGTTTTCTCCGCACGCGATTCTGCTCGACACCGCCGGCCGCCTCGCCACCGGGGAAGACGACCGCGACGAGTGGCTCGCGTTTTTAGATACGTTGAGGAAGTTCCGCCCGCGCCGTCCCCTCGAAGGCGTCGTGGTCGCGCTCAGCGTTGAAGATCTGCTCTCGTCGAGCGATTCGGATCTCGAAGAGACGGCCAAGACGCTGCGTGCCCGTGCCGATGAGTTGATGGGGCGCCTAGAGATGGTGTTGCCCGTGTACGTCGTGCTCACCAAGGCCGACCTCGTGGCGGGCTTCGTCGACTTTTGGGGCGATCTGAGCAAGACGGCTCGTGGCCAAACTTGGGGGGCGAGCTTCGGCTTCGAAGAAGAGCTCGAAGACTTGGAGCAGGCGGTCGAAAGCGAGTTCGAGCAGCTCGAACGCGTGCTGCACGCGCGCATGCTGAGCCGCCTGTCGAACGAGCCGCTAGCCGAGGTTCGCGCGCGAATCCTGCAGTTCCCGCAAGAGTTCGCGGCTTTGAAGAAGCCACTCGCCACGTTCATCGCGCAGCTTTGCCAGCCCAACCCGTACCAAGAAACTCCGCTGCTGCGCGGCTTCTACTTTTCGAGCGGCACGCAGACGGGGCGCCAGCTCGACCACGTGCTGTCCAACATGGCCCGCGGTTTCAACCTGCCCCTTTCGGCCTCGCCGGGACAACCGAGGTCGACGCCGCAGAGTTACTTCGTTACCGAGCTCTTTCAAAAGGTCATCTTTCCCGATCGAGACTTGGGGCTCGGCTCTTCGAGTCGACGGCGCCGTCGCTCGCTGCGCCAAATGATCGCCTTCTCCTTGGCAACGCTGGCCGTGTTCGCGGTGACGATCCCCGCCGCGCTGAGCTACGTCGAAAATAGTGATCTGGCGGAAGCGACGGCGCGCGACATCGCTCAGTCACTCGCCCTCGAGCGTACCCCTGGCGCAGGCGCCTCGGCCACGGCGGCGGCGCTCGACCTGCTCGTTGGTCGCGTGCAAATCTTGGAACGCGCGGCGGCGGCGTTCCAAGTGCGCGGCTATCTGGGGCCGTATGCGGCGCCGGAGCTGCTCTCGGCCGTCAAAGCCACCTACTTGGATCGCCTGCGGTCACTAGTGAAGGGGCCTGTTCAGGCTCAAATTTTGGCTGACGTGCGCTCCGCGGCCGACTTGGTGCGGATGGACTCGCAAAATTTCCAGACCGCCTACGACGATCTCAAACTCTACCTGATGCTGTCCCGGCCGGAGCACCTCGACCCATGGGCGACACCTCGGCTTGCCAAGGCTTGGGCCCACGCGCTCGGTTCGTCATCGTCGACGGACGAAGACAAGCTCGCCGCCCACGCTCGCTATTACGTGGACGCCCTCTCGAACGACAAGCGCTTTGCGTTCGAGCCCGAAGCTTCGGCCATCTCGCGCGCTCAGGGGCACCTCAGCGCGGTGCCCATCGAAGAGCTGCGCTACGATTGGCTTCGGGCCGCAGCTCGCGGTGTGCCGGCAATTCGCCCGGACAAGATATTCTTGGGGTCCGCGGCGCAATACTGGAATGCGCGTAGCAACGTCGAAGTGCCCGGGCTGTACACCGTGCTCGGCTGGCAAAAAGTGCGCGCGCTGCTCGATTCACCCGACACGCGGCTCGAGCTCGAGCCTTGGGTGATCGGTCAGAAAGTGCTGACCGAAACCGACACCAAAAAGACCGGCGCCGAGCAACTGCGCGAGCTTTACTTCGTTCGCTACGCCAAGGCCTGGTCCGAGTTCATCTCGGGTCTGTCGGTGGTTGCTCCCACCGAGATGAAGAGCGCGCTCGAGGAGCTGAGGGTGCTCTCGGCGTCGGATGGCCCTTACGTGCGCTTGTTCAAAGTGATCTCCGAGAACGCGCGCCTGGATGTTGCGCGCCCCCAATCACTGGCCGAACAAGCGCTCGCCAAGGCCAAAGCCGCCGCCGGCGAGAAGCTGAGCGAGCTGGGTGTGGATGGCGGAGCGCCCCCTCCGGCTCGTGAAATTTCACCGATCGAGCGCCAGTTCGAGCCGCTGCTCACGTTCGGTTTTGGGGAAGCCTCTGCCGGCAAGGCAGACTTGGCTCCGTCCAAGCTCAGCTTGTACCTCGCCCAACTCACCAACCTCGCCGCGTCGCTCGGACAACTCGCCGAGACCAAGGCCGACCCGCGGCAAGAATTCGATGCCGAGCTCGCGCGCACGGCGACATCGGTGCAGAGCCTGCTCGGAGGGCTCGACGCGCGTACGCGCATGATCTTGGATCCGCTGCTGATGAATCCGATCCGCGGCAGCCGGACCGGGGTCATGAATGCAGACTTTGCTTCGCTGAGCGACAGCTGGAAGAAGGAAGTCTGGGAGATCTACAACACCAAAATCGCGCCGCGCTACCCGTTCGCCGACGCCGCCGCTGAGGTCTCGCTGGCCGAGTTCAGTGAGTTT